>PJEL010002438.1_pt1 | contig 17098 bp, 20 predicted proteins | sample 1853271 | NCBI WGS metagenome assembly PJEL01 (sample SAMN08108733, study PRJNA415343) | Invertebrate metagenome, whole genome shotgun sequencing project. | host: Globobulimina | place: Sweden: Gullmar Fjord | collected 2015-08
GGGGGCCCTTATCGTATGCGCTACAGATGCTGGAGTTGCAAGATATATCATTGTCCTTTTCCTGTTAAAACTATGCTCAAGACTTTGATGAAATCTGGGCGGGGGGGAGGCACAGGAATGACGGACTGACTGACAGCACCACTACAGCCGGACATTATAATGATACAACGAAAATAAAAACAAGAACACTGGCAAATACAAAATTTAAGCAAAAAAAAGGAGGTAACATCAATCTCGTATCCAATTCATTATTCATCTACACCCTTCCAAAATGAACACCAGCATTAATTACTTCCGGATCTGACATATCACCCAACAACATAACCAACCTAGTTCTTCTTTGGCAAAGGAGTATATATTCGCAGCGATGCCTGACTGGATCTCAGAGAATGGAGCGCAGAGCGTCCCATCGATGTCCAGTAATAACACTCCACCACTGGATTTCTTCTGGCTATCGGTCGTCATCACCCCACGATGGTTCCCATACCCCAACAGAGCGTGCATTGCGGTGAAGACACCTCCTAGCCCCATATCAGAACGTCTAGGAATTCATACAGATTTATCACGGTAAAGGTTAGTGGTCCTGTTGGATTCTGATTCTGCCGGAGCAATGCAGCCCTTCTAAACCCGTACAGGCTGGGATCCTATTGGGTATTATTGGTGGGATATGGGTATATATAGACAAACAGTTAAGAGTTAGGGTTAGGGTTAGGGTTGGGGTTAGGGTTATGGTTACGGTTTAGGGTTAGTGTTTAGGGCTAGTGTTTTTGGGTTAGGGTTAGGGCTAGGGCTTACAGATTATTTGGATGTATTTCAATTGGTTTACTATATAATATAACCAAACATTCGGTTGGGGGCATGAACAATCGCTTGCGCCTATGTTTATATGAGTCATTGTTTGTTCAATTTGTGCCAACTTCTGCTGTTACTGTTATCGTTTCTGCTACTATTACTTCCACTGATAATGCTTTGGTCTGTCTTAATAACACCTGCTTTAAAACGGTTCGTCCTCCGAGTACACATTGCGAGACAAGCACATTTTAAAAAAGTCGCTTGTGCCAACGTTTATGTGGATTATTGTTGTTAATTTTACTACTCGTTAATAACCCTAATCCTAACCCTAACTTCAACCCTAACTTCAACCCTAACCCTAACCCTAACTCCATAATCCTGACCCTATATACCTAACCCTATAACCCTACTCCATAACCCTAACCCTAAAACCCAAACACTAAAATAGATCCCAAACCTAAACCTAAACCCAAACCCTAACTTTTAAATCCTGACCTTATACTCTCCTAACCTTATAACCCTAACCCCAAAACCCTAACCCCATTGATTTTGTGGCCTGGCAACGGGCTTTTGCTGGGGTGCTTTTGAAATTCATTTTCGTTGCTTTTGCAATCTGTAGTCTGTATCGGTATCGGCGCAATCCTCTGACTATTGCTATCGGTGGTCTGTTAGGAGTGTAGCTGTGTGTTGATGTCGTCCTTTTTCGCTTCTTCTTATCGTAAATACAAAGTTTTAGTAGGCAGTTGCTGGTATGCAGCGAGATGTAGCCAGGCCATTTTGAGTGCCTGCACGATACCAGTGATGGGCATCAACCGGGCCCCACCGACACTTCAGGTTTCAATGTCGTTAAGAACTCCCGGCGTGGGATGGGGCAGTTATACGGAGAGACCCAGTTATTGTTCCCCATTTTTTTTTCAATTGAAGAGCAGTTCCTCTTTCCATGAAAGGAGGGCCAGTACTACCATCTCTCTTACTAGAAAGGTTAATAATAATATCATCACGAGAATGAAGGTTTCAGCCACGAATGGTGAGAATGCATAATGTTGATATTACACCATGGAAGAGTTACTCTCTCTCTCTCTCTCGTCCACTGTCCCATACGCCCTCCTCCTGACTTGGCTCTGCTTCAGTTTTCATTTTCCCCTTACGCTATATGCAATCTAGCGACAAGTCCAACGCTACTTTCATTTGCGAAAGGATTTAAGCCATGCCTGTCGAAGATTAATTAGTTGGTTATCAAAACCCTCAGATTTTGGGAAGGTAGCTCGATCCCCTCTCCCCGAGTCCTTGAGGGATGCAAGTACAGGACTAGGTTTCATTGAGGCATCACATACTTATGTTTATGAAGGAAGGTGAGCAGCGCATTCGCTCTCTATTATTCAATAAATGCATTTGACCGAGAAAAAAGTCAAGGGGATTACTACAACAAATTTTTCTACGTGTTCGTAGTATGCCCATGCGAGATAAAACCGACCGCCCGCCGCCTTACTTTGTAACTGCTGCATTCTAAATAGGGTTCTAGAACCTATTACTTCTGTTGTGGGCAGGTTATGGGGGGTATTTGATGCTGATGCTGTCATTAATAAACAAAGAAAGAGGTGGGTAGCTTCAAAGCTGGATGAAGAATCTGTAACCGCCCTCATAATGAACTATGCTATATTCCTGCAATAGTCTGATCTTTACCACATATCATGTTTCTGGTTCTGGACACGCACCGCACTCGAACCACAAAACCTAAATCCAATGTAAGCTGGGACTCAAAACCTCAGAGCCCCTTTTACAAGAAATCCTCAGAGGTTGGTGTAGCCAGGGAATACTTAACACTTACCCACCAGGCTGCTTTCATTCCCAGTAAGTTAGTGTTCGTTATTGTTCATCTCCTATGTGCAATTCTATGCAGGAGGTAAAGGCCATGTGGACAAAAGCTGCTACTGATGGAGCCAAAGTCCATGCACTCATTCATCGGCTGCTCATGTGAGAATTTGATTCGTTGGTGAGGGGTAACCTAACCATTGACAACAATATGTTCCTCTTGTGTGGCCGAACTATTGGTATTCTCCCAACTGCGATGATACCTCTCTCTCTCTTTCTCTTTCTGATTCCATCTATTCTATCTAGGAATGACTTTGGGACTGACAAAGACTTGAAAAGAGCAGAACTATCAGCTCCCGAGCTCCAGCAGGTAAGGCTAGGCTATTTTGTGAGCAATGTACGCAAACATACGGTAGTGGAAAGCCATATAATTATCTGATTTTTGTTGAAAATGCAGCAACAGTACTATGGCTTCGGTTTAACCTTTTCCTGGTTCAATTTGTAACTCAGGTGGGAGAGTTTTTAAGGAGTACTGTGAAAGAGAGAGGATGGAGACTTGTTGCGTCAGAACTGCGTCTCTTCCATGACTTAGGAGGTATTGCAGGGACCATGGATGCACTATTTCATGAGGTGGGTGTAATACCGTGTTGACCTCAGAGTTTGGGGCTACACAGTTAACTCTTTGATGACTTGGATTGCTATTTGAAAACATCGAATTCCGTGTTTAAGGCTCGTGAGGTGGTAGGCTTGGGATTACTCCATTTCAATACTTAATATGCCTCCTCGTATCTCCACATCTGTGAGCCATTTCTAATGTATGACATTGGCTACTCAAGTGTTTCACAGTGCTGCAACGCTTTGCTGCACACTTCTTTATTGAGTGCAATTGAAAAAACTAAAAACTTACTGCGCCTCTCCATATCATCCCCGTTTGATTTTTTCCAACACAATAGCCAAAGGCGGATGGAAATGACATATATCACATCGTGGAATGGAAGAGAGTTGATAAGGATATTTCATCAACTATCAAGGGGAAATGTGGCGTGCATCCATTGGTTTCAGAATTTTTAGAGAACAGACTAGCTCGATATTCTACGCAGGTGTGGTACTTTAACATAGTGGTAGATGAAACCCAATACGACTATGGTTTTATGGAGAATTGATATCAGTGGCAGATTGATTCTTGATTCATATCCCCTCTTCGTAGGTTCATCTTTATTCCTGGATCCTCAAGAACAAGCATCGTATCTCAGATATACATTGCTGGATAGTGCAGGTGTGTGGATATCTCTCCCAAAATGCTCTTGGAAAGAACCCTTACTTGTTTTCTGCCTACGTTCCTGATGCACTGTGCTCTGTATTCTTTTCCTGCGCTCGTGCTGCGATACGAAAGATCCACCCAAGATTAAAGCAGTGCAGGATCACAAAGGCCCTAAACCTTTCATCCATAGTTGATTTATTCATGCAGGAGCGCCTTCACTCTAGTTAGGGACAAATGGTCATGACGAAACAGAATCCAAGCACCTATGCAATGTAATAGCTTGTTAAATAACATCAATCTTTGCAATTATATGGGGCATATTCAGGATGTTACGTGGACAAAGTTTAGGGTTAGGGTTCGAGTTTGGTGTATTTACATCCATTGAGGTGTGCACAGGGTTAGGGCACGAGTTGGGTGAAATTACATCAATTAAGGTGTACATAGGGTTAGGGTTTTAAGATTAGGATTAAGACCAATGTTACACGAGTCCTTCTGCATAGTAGTCCCCTTCCATAACATTTTGAATTTTGAATTTTGAATTTTGAACTTGCAAACATTTGACTTTGAAAAACTACAAATTATTCTATGCTTACCCCTTGTTCTTCTGAATGATGAATGGTTTCCAGCTTCATGTGCTTAAGCAGGCTGTGTGTTTCGTACCATCAGGTTGGGCTCCCTTTACTGTCAACCGCACACGAGGTCCACACAGTTGTCCTGTCGCAGTTGCTTTGAATCAATAGTCAATTAATATTGGAAATAACAGAGAGTGATAGAGATGTAGAGACCTTCTAGTTCAAGTCCTTTACTTGCATTAAATAGAATAGTTTCTTGTAGCCCATAACCTGCAAGAATGGAAATACTCTCATCATGAGTCTAACCCATAGCCTACTACGATTAGCACAATGGAAATCTTGCAGTGCCTAACCTACCGGATGTTACGTTGAACAGACAACGACGAATCATTATATAGACGGCGCAACAAATGCTGCGAGGTGCAAAGACATTCACCCCTAACCTAACCCTAGTCCTAACAGGAAAGATTAAATGGGGGCGGTTCATCGAAAACAGACTAGTCAGAAATTTGGAGATTTATTTTGAGAAAACTACAACTTGATACACTTCAGGCTTGATTGCATCTGAACTGGTAGTTTTCGGCTGGAAGCTACGAGCAAGGCGCGGAGGAGGGAAGCAGGCCGACTACCAAGATATCCCACGTTCCAGAAAAATCAACCCACCGGTAGTTCCGTTCCACCGCCGCTTTGAAAAAAAAATCATTGCGTGGGTACTTGAAGAGAGTGTAAAAATGGCCAAGCTGCTAGCTGTGGCGCGGAAGAGCCAGGTATTTTCCACTCCCTGGTGCCCTATCGGTATCTTTCCTTTTAAATATGTAGGAAGTTTTTAGTAAAATAGTGGTTAACCATGTAACTTGAATTAGAGCTTGATATTGATATATGTCACACTGAGATTACTATCATAATAGACCACGTGCCCAGATTCGTATGATCTCAACTCGCTCTTTTCTGATCTCTGATTTCAGCCGGACAAGCACGCATCTATCTATGTATAGAGGTGGTGTAGATATACCAACCAGAGCTCATAATCTTCAGGGGATGCAGTACCATGACTAGGCTTCTTGTGTTACCTCTCTTGTGTTTCATTTCGTTTAGCACAGTTGGTGCTATTACTCGCGTACCTCTGAAGAAAAAGAAAGAAGATGACTTGCCGATTCTGCGACAAATATCTCTTGACATACCCCCTACCTCTGCATACAACCATCCCAAATTACACATCGAAGAAAATACAAAATTCCATGGTTACAGGAAAGTCCCTGTAACCATCAGAAACTATCGCAATACACAGTACTTTGGCACCATTGAAATCGGTGGACAAGGACCTTTTAATGTTATATTTGACACTGGATCTTCTGACCTTTGGGTCCCATCACATCAATGCAGTATTTTTCACTGTGGTCTTCTACACCCTCGTTACTATTCTGGCAAGTCCAAGACTTATCAGAAAGATGGAACACCTTTCAAATTGAATTATGTGGGTGGAGCTGTGTTCGGCAAATACTCTTGTGATGATGTGAGAATTGGTTCCCTAGTTGCAAAGAGGCAAACGTTTGCAGAGGTTTCAAATGTATCAAATATGGGTCCATATATGTTTGCAATATACGATGGGGTGAGTACAATGATGTTAGAACCAACAAACCAACAGTTCGTGTGATTATTGTAATTTGTGTGATAGTGCGATGTCAGCTACCATGTCCAGACAATGTTGATTTGCCCTGTCTTGTCTTGCATACGTGTGTTTTTAATAGAACTGCTGTTTGCCCTTTGCTCTCTGAACAGATCATGGGCATGGCATTCCAGAACAAGTCTGCTGGAAATTTTCCTCCTGTATTCCAGACCCTCGTGGATGAAGAGCAAGTTGAAGAGCCGATGTTTGCGTTTTACTTATCAAATTCTAGTTGTGTACATGGTGAGCTGGTTTTAGGAGGTTATGATTCAAACCACTTTAAGGTGGGACAGTCGTTATTGCTGTTGGCTTGTTTGTTTTGCTCATTTATCAAAAAGGCCGCCCTGACACAACTTGACAACAGGGTAAATTGGATTGGATACCATTGAGTGCTGGTCGTAAATTTTGGGAGGTATTACTACGCTTTTGAATGTATACCATGCTCTGTAGTCCCTTTCCCATTGCAAACTGCAAGCCCTGTTGACAACCCATAACGATGTGTGATACACTCAATACCCAGTTAAAGTACATGCCCCCCTTGTGTGGATTCTGTTGTACACTCTCAATGATGCCCTATACCAGGTGAAAATAGAGGAAGTGGTGATAAGTTCAAATGCAGGGAGCAGTGATGTGTTCAAACAAATTGTTTCATCACCAATGGTTGGTATTTTTGACACTGGCTCAAGCTTCATATTGGGTCCTACAGCAGACATAAATGCTTTTGCATCTAGAGCTGGAGCAACCCGTGTTGGTTCAAATTCACCCACAAGTTATTTTTTGAATCCATGTAACACGAGCAATATCCCAAGTTTGAGCTTTATAATCCAAGGCAAGGAGTATGTCCTCTCTGGGTCTGACCTTGTCATTCACGTGGTAAGATGCACATATTCTTGCTCTGGAAATTTGTTCTCGTGGCTGCTGATATTTTCTCAGTAGCTTGTCACTCCTTACATTTTCACTTGCATGCCTTCTTTGTGAAATAGAAATTATTCGGTGTGTTGGACGTGTGCATGTTGGGAATGGAGGGTGTGGACCTTCTTTCAAGTTCAATAAATGCCAATGCCTCGAAGTGGATTTTGGGAGACTTGTTTCTCCGCAAGTACTACACTGTCTTTGACTACGGAAAAGGACAAGTTGGAATTGCTGAAGCAGCCAAATAATGGCATCCAAAGTGAAGATAATATTGAGTTGTCAGTGTGTGTGAGAAGATAGATGTACATTTATGTTCTGTGTGGGGTTGCTTTGTATACCATACATATGCATCTCTACTTCGAGTCGTCGTGCTACTGCTACCGTTCATGTGTATAGTTGTGTTTGTTGCTTAAAATCGTTTCGGCGTATGTTTTAGATTGCAAGCCCATCTGTAGAAATACTACTGTGTTTTTGCATGCAGTTTCTCTTTATCTATAGTAGCAACATATATTCAATTCAATATACCATCATAATATGCTGCGTCACTACATGATGACTGCCACGTACACCAATACCTCAAGTGGTACACGGACGCCAATAATGAATTACCTTGGTGACCCCAACAATGGATCACCTAAATATTTAGTCTACTAGAAACCTACCCTACCATATCTCACTAACTACTACGTGTCTCTCCTGGAGCTTTAAATGGGATCGTTGGATTTATGAGACTCTCAGAAATCCGAATTTTCTATTCTTCTAACGTATACACATCTACACAATGATATCTTCACAACAATGAATCACCTCGGTGACCCCAACAATTGATCACCTAAATATGGGCTACAGGAAACCTACCGTATCTCACTAACTACGTATCTTTTAAAGCTCTAAATAGGACCGTTGGATTCGTGAGAGTCTCATAAATTCGAATCTGCTATCCTTCTAACGTAACGTGTATACGTTCATTCAATGATATCTGCACAAACAATGTAATTGAGTGGACATGAACGATCGCAAAGATCCAAGAACTTTAAAAATTCTAAAATTCAAACGTTCAGAATACTAGCCTTGGGGTAACATCATTTTTTCTTCATCTTAAACTTTACAGGAGGAGTCTGGAGTGGGGGGCTCAGTTCTAGAGCGAAAGCAGGCAAATTCAGTGGCACGATACATTACAGAGAAGTCGTGCCAATGGAGTCCTACGATAAAGTCAAGGTGAGAACGATAACTGCATGAGAGTTTGATGTTGCTGCAGGATTTCGGGGTCATTGCATATGGTTTTGTCCTTGGGTCTGTTGGGGCTGTTAGTGTTGTTGTTATGGGGTTTAATACAGTAAGGGTGCAACCGTGAAAGTAGTGGCACGAGTTAGTGAAATTTTTGAAGTCACTCGCATGGTTGAAGTTAATGAAGAGAGAGAGTCTTTAAGAAAGAGGCGTTAGGTTTATTATAAAGTTAAGCGCTTAAGAGAGTATGCGGAGCTAGAGTTGATATAAGGGGAAGGTGAATAGGATTAGAGTTTTGAGCTGAGCTACTAATTTGCCTATATCTCCCCGTGGGGTGCAATGAAGGTTCTTGGCGAAGGAAGCTACGGGATGGTCTACCTAATGCGCCATAAGGAGGAGAGGCGCCTTTATTGCATGAAAGTAATCAAAATACGCAACATTCCTAAGAAGGTCAGGCCACGTGTTTGTTCTCTTCCTGCAGATAATGTTGGTTTGTGATTATCAATGGTTGAACTTGTGAAAAGACTGAAAAGGCGGCGGCGGCGGCGGCAGATTGTACCACTGGGACGCTTCTGCTACTAGTAATAGTTCTTTTATGTTATTTTTCTTCTACATTAAGTTTATCGAGGGCCGAAGTGCCATTGTTTGCTTGGAGTTGCCAACAGCATTGTAGACCTAATAGAATGACTAATTGCCATTTAGTGGGAGGATATCTAACATGTAAAACGTTCAGGACCGGGAGGCTTGTCGCACAGAGGTGGAGCTCATGAGGCGGTTACAGCATCCAAATCTAGTGTAATCACACACCCAAGCCATAAACCGCAGCCAGCACACTTCCTTTCATATTTTTTTTCTACGTACAAGATTTAAAACCCTTTTTCTTGATTCCATCCACTTTTGTTAGACCCCTAATATTTGCTCTGTATAAAAAGTAGTTCATGTCTTACCTCCCCCAGGTCATACAAAGATTCATTTTTGACACCACGGAAAGATGCTCTCTGTATTACCATGGAATATTGTGATGGCGGGGATCTCTGTGCTATTGTCAAGGTACATAAAATGGTTGTTATCGAGCAGCACGAAAACCTGGCACTGTCACTTAACTTTCACACTGATCCACAAAAGGAGGCGAAGAAAAAGCTTTTTGCAGAAAGTAAGATCCTCAATTATTTCGTTCAGATGGCTCTGGGACTCCACTACATGCACAGGTGAGTCAGCAGTTATTTTTCACCTCGAAATTCTTCTGCGTGGAAAAGTATGGAAGGTGGTGGTTTATTTAAAACTTGGCGATGGTTAGGGTTTACATGCTGAACTGCTTTCAGTGTCATGAATGAACTTCTGGGTTTTTGATGAATGCGTGCGTATATTTAGGCATCGTGTCTTGCACCGCGACCTCAAGACACAGAACGTATTTTTGCTTGGTAACGGTCGACTTGTACTCGGCGACTTGGGAATATCAAAGGTATTTGAACAATTACTACATTATATGCACATATTTCGAAATATCATCAACTTTCAGATGGGTTAAGGGAAATATGAGTTTCATTAGAAAATGTCTATGTGTTGACTTGGGTGGCGGGCATGTAGCCATGAAGAAGGCTACAAAATGGATGGAGTTAACATTCTTATCCATGAGATAGTAGTAAATATGTGCGTGCTCAGCAGCTACGAACATGGTGTCATGTCATGTTTATTCTATTACATAAGTTTGACCACAAGCTACGACAAACCAACAGCTACTAAGTTGAATATTGACAGGTGATGGATGGAACAGATGACCTTGCACGCACCTGCATTGGAACGCCATATTATATGAGCCCGGAAATCTTCAAAAGTCAGTCCTACAATCACAAAAGCGATATATGGTGTGTGATATCCAGTAATAATTATTTATAAATAATCGAATGTTTCCCATCTCACAAACCCTAGTGTTCATCCATTTTGCCAAATACTATGCCACAAGCAAAATGGTGAAACTCGGGAATTCACTGCTACTACCATATTGTTTTATTGCAAAAATAGCAAGCAACTTAGCTGTCTCTTTGAGACTTGTTGTTGCTCTGACTTTGTGCTCCCATCCTGGATTGATGTGCGTGTGTATTTATTCTAAGTACCTCTTTATGAAGGGCTTTGGGGTGTATTCTCTACGAAGTGACCACTCTCAATCACGCATTTGATGCTACAAGTCTCAATGGTGAGAATCTATGGCATAGAACACTAGTCGATAAATGTAAATTTTCCAGAAAAAAATATTCACACACTATGAATGATACCTAAACGGGTCAACACCCGTGAGGTGTCCAGTACATTGGAAAAAACTGACAAACTTTCTGACCCCCATCCTGCAGTTGTACATGCAGCAGTTCTTAACCTTATTACGCTTTCTATTCACTGCCCTATGTGACTGACGGCAAGTATGTACACTTTTTTTTGTACCCCCCAAACAGGCTTGGCACTAAAAATCATCAAAGGTCGCTACCCTGCTATACACTCCAGATACAGTTCCAATCTCCGGGATCTAATACAACGCATGCTTAGCACAGTAAGTAGCATTACATAACTTTGTAGATTTGAAAGGTGGTTAGGTGTTTAGTTCAGGTCTTCAGTTTAGAGAGAAGACTGTTGACATAAGCGTAGATAGTTTTTTTTCATTGAGAGGTCTTGTATATTGGGAATTGAACAACGTCGTTTTTTCTCCTCTCCCTTAACAACAATCATTCATCGTCTCGTGTAGTCTCCAGAGGCTCGACCAAATCTGCACGACATACTTACGTAAGTGTCACCGTGGTGGGGCACACATCTGTCTTTCTTTCTATTATTTGTCTGACTAACTAACAAAGTAAAAATGACGTCAAATGCTGCTTTGGTCTCATCACATCATAGATATCCTTTTATAAAGAGACACATTGTGAACTTCATTTCGGACATTTCCAGCAGAGAACAGCAGTCAATAGGGGAAGGAACAATGATACTGAAAGCTGCTGCAGTAAATATGGTAAATAACTATAGTATGGGGAATAATGTATGTTAGTTACAAAAGAGAAGTTTGGATGGTTCCAAATGCCCCAAATTAGTAAATGTGTTGCCTGACAGTTTAGTTTAAACATGATACGACGGTAGACAAGGATCAGAGGTGCAAGGCAGCAGCACTTCGAAATTTCGAAATTTCCCTGCCAACAACGAGGCGGTGGCTTATGTTGGGTCTGTTAGAGCCTGTAGGCAGGAGCATTGAATCACTCATTCCTACAAAAAAGCAAATGCACAAAGAAGTTAATATATATTTGTCATGAGTGAGTTAATGCCTCCTCCTCACCCGTCGGATCTATAGGTAAATCCATCTTCAGTACCTGTTGGTCTTGATCCCCGTGCAGAAGGAGAAATGTCATCACTGAGAACTCAGATGGATGAGTTGGGACTGCAGGTACGACTGGTAGGGGGGCTTAGTTTAACTGTGTTATCTGCTGCTTCATTAAGTGCGGTGTCGGTACACTGAGCATTTCACGTCATAGCTTGTGTGTGTTGTGAAGGCCGCAGCAGTCAATTGCGCCACAACAAAAATACGTATTATATATATCAGCGTAATGCTTTAATCTGAACTATCCAAATTGCAATATACTGATAGCAATTTCCCTGCTTGCGGGAATTGTAGTCCATGATTTCTCAAGCCATTCAATGTCAGACTGAAGAGGAGGAAGCTCCTCCATCTGACCCACAAGCAGCTGTTAGAGCAGCTAAACACCAGGTATTTCCATCCATTAGTAGTATATTCTATTCTATTAGGAGATAGGTGCTGTGATTTTTGCCAACGGCAGCAGCCCAGCCCAATGCCGCCGTTGTGTCACAGTCAATACCAAGTAGTACCTATTCTGAGCCGCTGAAACTAACTAACCATTCAATATTCTAATGGAATATATATTGACCTCCTCAACTTCAACTTTCAAATATTATGAAAACACCCAGGCTTCCGCATTGCGTCGGGAGGAGGACCGAAAGCAGGTAATAACCCTAAGCTCTAAGCGTATGCAATGCACACACCTAATCCCTTTACATTATCCGGTGGTTTCGATTTGACCTTATAATAACCAGGCTGTGGAATCTGCCTTAACACGACTTAGAAGGGAAAGAGTTGAACGGTCAACACAAAGGTAATGATGGATGCTACTGTACCCTGGTTTATCACTTACTCTTTCCTTCGCGTTTTGCTAGTAGATAGATAAGTGAGACTTTGTCATGATATTTGGAAGATTGTAACCCTGACCTGGTCGTCCTAACCATATAATGAGAAAATGAGAAAATGAGAAAATGACAAATACGTTGCAGAAATACCACCATTTTCTTTCCCTATATAATCCCCAATCCATAGACAATCTTAAAAAGGGTATTTTTTTAAATCTAATCATTACCTTGAATGAATGTTGTTCCAATGCCCGAGACACGGAACATGCACTCTGACAAATCCTCCTCAATTGTGTGCATTAACTAGCAGGCAGCACAAGTCATCATCTAGTTCTCAAACTAAGCGGCCTAGTAATTCTTCCCGGGGGAGCCACCTCCTTGACAACCAGTTCTCATTCCGAGGAAGCAAAAAAGAAAAAGGCAGTGGCGGAAACAAAGTGGGACTTTCAGGGGGGGGATCACCAACTGATATTAGTAACAGGAGGTTGGTCCGAAATGCACGTGTACGTATGCTTTATTCTTTTCAGTAGACCATTCATCCATTAAGTTACGATTACTTCTGGCCATAATATATTTGAAAACGGTCAAGCACCCTAGTCGCCACATGCTGCTGCTGCTGCTGCTGCTGCTGTTGTGCAAGTAGTATTATGAAGTGTTGTAGAGTGTCAGTAGTTAGTTGCTGTGATGTTCATTCTGAAATGAAGAATGAATGTCCTGACGAACCTGGCGACTCTCCTGACTATTTTTTTCTATAATTTTATCTTAATAAAGTGGAAGAAAACGTACCAACACTCCCGCCCCCGTGGTTGCTGCCCCACGAAATAGTAACGGGTCACGGAGAGCACCACAAAGACCTGCTGTGGAAATTCCATCGGACCATGATTCATCACCGTCTTCATTGCAAAATAGACAACACCAACAACAGGTAAGAAATATATAATAATGTAAAAAACGATTTACTTTAGCCTTTAGCGAGTTGTGGGAGCGACGAGGTGTTTAGGACTTGAAGTAGTGGCAGGAGCCGGTCATGAATAATCTTTGATGACATGATAGACACGATTGATTGTATCACGTGTTACCCCTGATTGTTTCATTCCTACGTTCTGCTAGGTATTGCATCATTCTCCTGCGTTTGTACGCGCACTTCCTCAGCCACCCCAACGACAGGCAAGAAAGTGAAGGACGCATGCACTTGCACAACACATCCTTAACCCCTCTCGAGTGTTGTAATAATCAATGCCTTCAGATCCAATCATCTCCAATATTCTTGCGTAGTAGACATATTTTCTCTCAAGCCAAACCTTCTCATTGTTTGTTTTCCTTCCAAGTGTTTACCCCCTTCCTTACCCTTACCCCACAGGGTGGAATATCATCAGAGAAAAGGAAACAGCTTATGGACATAGAGCAATTAAAAAAGGACAAAGTAAGGCTTTTCAATTAAGAAGACCCCACATAACGGTCATTCAATTGATGGCCAATGTATTCCCCTCCTTTGGCGTTCTGTGCCACCGCGTATGTGAACGCAGCACTGGCCTATAAGCCAGCTCAGCATATGCAATCAGCCCACCCCTAGTTGTTGTTGTTGTTGTTTCTATGATCTGATAACACTTTCGTCTTTGCTACCAGGAGGAATTGGAACGATTATTAATGAAAAAAAAGTTGAGCGGAAAGGCTTCTCCCGCTCGGCCGAAGGTACCACAGAAGAATGAATATACAGAAATGGTGGTAGTAGTAATAAATTCTTCTTCCGATCCGACTGTTTTTTGCTACATCTTGTCGTGTTGGTATTCATTTTTCATGTCATACAAATATGGCTGTAGTACGCACTACCATTCAATGATATTGATCCGTAGCCAGCCGTATCTCTTCTATCGTCGTACACGAACAGCACGTTGTAGTACATATCTGTATTTCTGGTGCCCTCATTCAATGGTGCTGCTTTGATGATTTGTCTTTTGTGCCTCAATTCCTACATACATGTCTGCCGTGTTGTGCCACTTTCATTTGTGTTTACTGCAAAAACAAATAATTATCTCCTTACCAACTACTAAGTCCAAACCACTAACAGGATCATCTTCAACCGACTGAAAGTTTAGCTGCCGCTCCTCCTTCTATTCCTCCCATGCCCTTCCGTCTTCTATCTAACGGGCAATTGGAAGAGGCAGTAGGAGTTGTTCAAGCAGTGAAAGGTGGTCATAGAAGAGAAGAAATACGTAGCAAAGACAAACCCGGAGCCGCCGTCTCAACAGAAGTAAGATTGATTAAACTCATCTCTCGTCTGCCACCAACCCTCATTCACTCACTCTGCTGTTGAATTGAAATAACAAAATCTTCAAAGTCATTTCCTTTTCCTAAACACCGCACCTCTATGTACGTACTCTCCAATATTAGCTAGTTGTGCAGCAGCACTACTAGCTATCGCAACTACCTATACCCTACGTTCAATCCACCTCTTAATTCTTTTTCGGTGTAATAATCCAATGAGAAAGGGACTTGAGATTGTGCATTTGTATTCCAGCTGACCACCTCAATATTGGGCATTATGATATCTCTTCGAGTTCCTCCTTGCTGAAGCCAGCCAGCCCCACGCCACTAAAAATGACCCACTCATCTAACAATTATTCTAGCTCTCTCTCGCTTTCCTTATCACCGCGTAACTCTTGCCTATTTCTGACCACCCCTAAGGCTAGAAGCGATGGAGAACCGTCTGACTGGGATGAAAATCTCGCCTTTGGTATTGATGAAGGAGACCAGGTACGCATGTTCTGGATTACAACAACAAATGTGATGATGACTATTCGCTGTAAACTTGAAGCAGCACCAAAACACATAGACTAATTATTACACCTCACAATGTGCAATGCAATCCCCCTTCATTCAATGCGTCCGTCCTTGTCATTTTGTCTTCATCAATGGTGGTCTATACTACTACCCCACCCTGTAGCTAGCACATTATATATGGCTACAGCTATAAAGATCCCATTATATTCTTATTTATGAACATGCTTTCCTTTTGAGCAACGCCGCACCTGATGCTATATGTTGCAGTGCACGCCGCGGCACACATTTGGCTAATATTATGAATATTTCAGGACATCCACGCTCGTGAGGAGGAGTTGGAAGAGGAGCTACGAAAGGTCAATTATTTTGCAATTATCATCATTAAGCCCACATTCTCCCCTCTCTTGCATTCAGACATAGTAGCTAGCCTAGCCCGTCTACTGTTCATTCGCTGAAAATTCTAAACAACATGAATAATTTTGAGAAGAATATTGTGTGTTCATTAGGCAACACTAAGGTGCAACAATTTGCGTAGCCATCTGAAACGCAATAAGGGGTTGATTTCGGTAAGTTAGTTAGCGCAGACTACTTACAAGGTTCGTTGATGACTTAGCACAATCAACAGTATTTTGACCTAGGCCAAACTACTTCAGGTTGCTGCAGCATCAAAAACGAAAACAGGACATTCGCAACGAGGTAGTAATAGCCGTAATATGACTACTGGAGGAGGGAATGTCGACGAGAGTAATGAATCTGATTCTAGGTCTGTTTCAACATAACTCAATTGCTTAATACGCTGCTTCAACTTTGCGCACTTCTGCTGCTCTTTATTCATGTGCTGCTACGTTTGTCGTTCACTTGGCATCTCCTACACGTTTGCAATATTCTAATTCTGAACCACCACCCCGAATCTAGTACAAGTTCGGTAGAGAATACTGACAGTGAGTGCGCCATTCATTCTTGTTCATGCATTTTGAAGCGCTCGATCCGAAATCTGATACCAATATATTTGCAACATGCAAAGCTTTACAGCTGCCCTTGGTTGCAAACACGGAAAGGAATCATCATCCAGATTTATTGAGTCAAGCAAAGGGTATGATTAATAATAGAAGTAGTAACAACTATCTTTAAAGAAGAATTTTCAAAAAGAAACTCTGAAGCCATCGGCAGTTATTGAAACTGTGCTACATAAAATGATACCATTACAATATTTCGTATGGTTGTAATTTGTTACACTAACCAACTCTTGCACAGGTGGGTCGCCTCAAAATTCCCCTCTAACTGCCAAAAGTTCATCCCGGTCACCACAACTTTATCGAAATTTTAGCAAGAGCCCTAGCATGAATCATCACAGTAGAGAAGCTGATGAAACGTCGAAACAGACTTCTCCAGTGCAGGGAGGAAGACTTGCAGATCGCATACAAATGCTACGAAAGAGGTGCATTGAAGGACTAGGAGAAGAAAAATTCTCTCGCGCGTACTCGCTTCTCAAGGAAAACGAGAAGGAAGGAGGAGGCAACATGTATCCACCTTACCTCTCATCACAATACCACCAGGATGGGAGGGTTAATGAAACATCACAGGAAGAGGTCTGGAAAAAATTAGAGGGCATACTCGGCAAAGAACACCTTCACTATCAGTCGCTCATCGATCAGCTACTCTTTGTTGAAGAAAGTTTTGTATGAATATAATATAATGTTTGCAGCACATGCAGCAGCATAGTACCTCAGCACGATGGGCAGTGCAGTTCGTCACGAGGAGGAGGCAGGGAAGGTAAGACTTCCATGTTTCCTACTTGCGTCCGGCCACTTAATTACACTCCCCATTGCAGTAAGTCACAGTAATAATAAACTAACTAACCCTGGAGAAGTTTTGAAGCAAAAAGAATTTTACCAATTT
>PJEL010002439.1_pt1 | contig 17095 bp, 21 predicted proteins | sample 1853271 | NCBI WGS metagenome assembly PJEL01 (sample SAMN08108733, study PRJNA415343) | Invertebrate metagenome, whole genome shotgun sequencing project. | host: Globobulimina | place: Sweden: Gullmar Fjord | collected 2015-08
CAACTACGTTGATTTATGATAAAGGAAAAAATTTAAAATTTAGTGAAGTGGGATATACTTCTACTTTTGGGCTTTATGCAAGAATGTTTTTTACTGAGTAAGATATATAATTAATATAAATTTATTATGTTAAAATACATAACTTTATTATAAGGCAAAATATTTTGACAGAAGAATTAAACGATAAATTAAATAGAAAAGACGAAGCAAAATTTTTAATAAACTATTTAACAAAAAGATATGAAGTAAAAAATAAAGAAAATTCTTTTGTATTAAATGTAAATGCAAAATGGGGATACGGTAAAACTTTCTTCTTACACCTGATAGAAAAAGAACTTAAAAAAAAAGAGCATGAAGTAATATTTTTTGACGCGTGGAAAAATGATTTTACAAAAGAACCCTTACTTGCATTTTTTTCTGAGATAAATGATTCTTTAGAAAAATATCTTGTTGCTTTTAATCAACAAAATAGACCCTTCATAAAAAATATATTCAAAAGTTCATTACCAATTTTAATTTCTGTATTAACTAAACAATTAACAGGAATGGGAATTGAACAACTAAGTGAAATAATGGAAGAGGATGATACTAATAAACCAAACCATTTACAAATAAAAAATGATACAAAAAATACACTTTCTTCTATTATGAGTAAAACTACAGAGATTGCATTAAAAGAACATAATAGTATAAAAAAGAGTATTAAAGAGTTTAAAGTTAATATGTCTAAAATTATAGAATTAATAAAAAAGAAAGAAAAAGAATTACCTCTATTTATTTTAATTGATGAACTTGATAGATGCCGTCCAAATTATGCTATTGAGTTACTTGAAAATATAAAACATATTTTTGATATTAAAGGAATATATTTTATAATCGCAACAAATTCTAAACAATTATCTCATTCAATAAATGCAATTTATGGAGCTAACTTTTCATCTGAAGTGTATTTAAAAAGGTTTTTTGACCAAGAATATAGTTTAAAAGAGCCAGATAAATATGAATATATAAAATTTTTGTATGAAAAGGAAATATACAATAAAGATTTAATTTACACACCTATTATTGTTGAGAATAAAGACAAACAAATATTTACTATAGAATATTATTCTAAATTTTTCAAACTTGGCCTTAGGGATATAAAACAAATAATTGACATGTTATCAACAATATCATTAACATGGGATACAGATGAAGAAATACATTTACCCTATCTCCTTTATTTTATAATTACTAATTATAAATATAATGAGCTATTTAATAAAAGTAAAAATAAATTTGATTCACAAATTATAAGAGAAGATTTTCCAAAATATAAATTTGATAATTCAGGATTTAGTAATATTAAAATTACAGATTTGATTTTAACTTATACAAAAATTTTAGGTTGTAATGTAAAAGAAGAGCATGATAGAAAAAATAGAATTACTGAATTACTACACACCTCGAAAAATGAAGAACGCCAAACAATATTACCCTTTAAAGAGAATAGATTGAATAAAATTGAAAAACTACTTGAATACCCAAATATAGTTAAAAGTGCTGCCCAACTAAAATAAATTCATATTTTGGTAAAAGTCAAGGAAAAGTTAGATATTTGAGAGAAGCATACTAAAGTATGTGACAAACAAATCTCTAACTTTGACGCAGAGATTTGTAAAAAGATAAATTTATGGGTTTATAAATCGAATACCATTGCAATTTCATCACAAATTGGAAAATGCTTACATCTAATACAATCTGCCCAAATTTTGTGTTCTGGAATGTTTTCTTTTTCGATTACTCTAAAACCTAAACTCTCAAAAAAACCTTTTTCATAAGTTAAAGATAATATTTGCTCTAAGCTATACTCTTTTCCTTCATCTATACAAGTTTGTACAAGTTTTTGTCCAAGTTTAAGTCCTCTAAAATTTTTAGAAACAACTAGACTTCTTACTTCTGCTAATCTAGCAGAATGAATATGTAATGACACAAAACCTGCCAAAACATTATCTACTTCAACAATAGTATAAGATCTAATTGTATTTGCCATTTCATCCTCTGTACGAAGAAGAATGTTTCCATTTTCTACTTCTGCTTTTACAACTTCTTGCATAGCTAGAATATGAGAAACATTAGGCTTTAAAAATTTAATTTCCAAATAAGTATTCCGTTATTTTATTTTGTAAATCCATCATACCTCTTTTTTTAAGGTTTGAAATAAAAATTCCATCTGGATTTGCTCTTTTTAATTTTTGTAAATCATTTTGTTTTAACTTATCAATTTTTGTAAATGCATTGATAATAATTTGATCACCTCTTTTATTTGCTTTCAAGAATTCATCAACATTTTTATCAATTGCTAAACCTATATGTCTAGAATCAATTAAATGAACAAAAATTTGTAAACATGGTCTATTTTCTAAATAACCAGTCAAGTTTTTATTCCATTCTTGTTTTAAACTCTTAGAAACTCTTGCATATCCAAATCCTGGTAAATCCACAAATCTTGCATAAAGGTGAGGTAACTCTTCTCTATCTGTTTTGAATTTAATATTAAAATAGTTTATAAGTTGTGTTTTTCCAGGTGTTGAAGAAGATTTTGCTAACCCTTTTCTATTTACCAATGTATTTAATAAAGAAGATTTACCTACGTTTGATCTTCCTAAAAAAGCAACTTCTGCTTTATCCGGACTTGGAGAATCCGAAATACCTTGAGCAGACTGCATAAATGTTGCTTCTGTTATTCTCATTATTTTTTTCCTTTTGTGTCATTACCACGTTCTATATTTATTATAAATCTTACAGGTTTGTTTTCACTACCACTTACTTTAGCTTCACCTGTTAATTGATTTACATAAATTTTTTCACCGTAGATTTTTCTTTTTTCAATTTTTTCTTCTAAGAATCCATTTCCTAAAACTGTATATTCAAGTTTTGAAGGAGAATAAATTACTTTATTTCCAGTTCCTACATAATGCTTAAATTCACTAACTATTTCAAAATCAACATTTCCCGTTGCTACATATTTAGAAGGTATTTTACCTGTTGAACCTTTTTTTGTAACAAAATAAACATCAACTTTATCAGCTTTTAGTTTATCTTTTACCATTTTAATATTTACATTACCTTCAAAAGTAGAAAAACCTTTCTTATCATTTGCTTCAAATTTTTGTGCATCAATTATAAGTTTTTCACTTTGAGCAAATAAAAGTGTAGAACAGATTAATAAACCAGCTAAATATTTCATTGACAACCTTTTTATTTTTTATTTTTCATATCTACTTCAAAATGTACATTATTTGAAGTCATATAATCATTTATTCCATCAAGGTATAATTTTGTACCTTTGATATAGTTCTTATAATAATTACCTTCATAAGGTTTATCATTATGAGCTATTTTTGTTTTTATATTATAGAATAATTCATCTGTCATTAAATCAACAAAATCATCTCTTTTATAAAATACATTTTTTCTAAGTGTGATATCATCTGTTTTCTTAATAATCACTTCTGCTTTTAACTCTTCTGATATAAAATCTTCTTTTGGATTAGAATTTTTTAATGTAATAGTTGCATCGTACATTTCATCTCTATCTTTATATCTTACAGCATGAGAAGCATCAATAATTTTAGAAATATTATTTTCATTTAATGTGTGCATTAAAGGTTCATCAAATACTACTAAAGGTATATCCGCACTATCATTTGCATTTTTTTTATTTTCAACAGGTATAAAGTACCCAATTACTGATAAAACTAATAAAATATAGGCAAAAAATCTTATATCCATGCGTTTAAAAAATCCTCTTCAATTTTATCTTTTTTACAAATATATTCAATCATTTCTCTAACAGCACCACTTCCACCTTGATTTGAACAAACAACATTTACAAATTCTTTTAAGACAGCAGTTCCATTTTGAGGTGTAAAAGACAATCCAGCCTTTTTCAACATTTTATAATCATTTAAATCATCACCAATAGCAGCAACTTCATCCCAAGTAATACCTTCTTTATCAAGTATTGATTGAAGAACTTCATCTTTATTATGAATACCTTGGTGTAAGTGAGAAATTTTTAAATCTTTCGCTCTTCTTTCAACAATTAAAGAATCTCTTCCTGTAATAATTGCTACTTGTTTTCCAAGTTTTTTAGTCCATGTAGCAATTGCTAAACCATCTGCCACATCAAATGACTTAAGTTCATCACCTGTATTTGTATAAGTTATTTGCCCATTTGTCATAGTACCATCTACATCTAATACAATTAATTTAATCATAAAACGCCCTTTGTACTAGGAATACCTAATCTTTCATTTCTTACTAATGCTCGTCTAAGTGCAACAGCAAATGCTTTAAATGCAGCTTCTAAGATATGATGTTTATTTCTACCTCTATCTTGAATTATGTGTAAAGTAATTCCTGCATTTCCTGATACTGCATGAAAAAACTCTTCTGCAAGTTCAACATCAAAATTTCCCACTTTTTCACTTATATCAAGTTCATATACTAAAAAAGGTCTATTTGATAAATCTAATGCACATGTAACGGCAGCTTCATCCATTACTACTGTTGCATTTCCATATCTTTCAACTGCTTCAATTGGAAATATTTCATTCTTTAATGCTTTTCCTAAAACAATTCCACAGTCTTCAACTGTATGGTGAGCATCGATATGTAAATCTCCATCACATGATAAATCCATATCAATACCACTATGTTTAGATAAAGCTTCTAACATATGATCAAAGAATCCAACACCAGTATTAATATTTGATTTACCAGTACCTTTAATATCGATTTTGCATTTAATATCAGTTTCTTTTGTTTTTCTATTAAGTTCTGTCATTTATAAACCTTAATTTTTTATTATTACTGAACCATCTAAAGTATTTAAATCTTTAAATAATTGTGCTTGATCATATGAATTAAATCCAGAAATATATACCTTATGTAATAATTTTGAATTTATATGTGTTTCTTTTATAACAATATTATATTTGTTATTTAAAAGTGATTCATATTTTCTTTTTGTTGCAAGTGCACCTTCTTTTCTACTAAATGCTCCAACTTGAATATTAAAAGCATCACTAGCAATAGCTTTATTTTTACTTGTAATCTTTTCAATTGGTTTAATATCAAGTAATGGCTCAATAACTCTTTGAGTATTTTTAACCGGCATTTGATCTATTGGTGAGAATCCATCTTCAATTCTTCCGTTATAACCTAATACTGTAATTCTTACTTTTGCAGTACCTTTTTTTACCATATCAATCTTACGAGCAGCAGTATTTGATAAATCAATAATTCTAGTACCAACAAAAGGTCCTCTATCATTAACTCTTACAATAACTGTTTTACCATTTTCAAGATTGTTTACTTTTAACATTGTATTCATTGGTAATGTTTTATGTGCAGCTGTCATGCCGTACATATCATATACTTCACCATTTGATGTTTTCTTAGCATGAAAGTTTGGTCCATACCAAGAAGCGATACCAGTGAACTGATCACCTAAGTTTGCAACTTTAGGATGATACCTTTTTCCAAATACACTATATGATCTAAGCGTTGCTCTATGCATTGCTTTTGAGTTTCTAATATTTTTGTTTGGATTATATTTATATACTTTGTTTATACTTGATTGCTGAACTGTTGATTTTTCAGAACATCCAGTAAGTAATAATGTACTTATAATAATGCTTGTAGTAATACCATTTTTTATAAAACTATCTGAAAATTTCAATTTTGCTCCTGCTTTTATAATACTTGATTATATAATACTTTGATGATTTATTTTAGGAATTGTTAAGAAGTTTTAAATTTATTATATAATCAAATATTTTTAAAATATTAACGAGTTTAATATCAAAAATAAACTTCTTATTTAAGTAACATTACATTTCTAAAATAAGAAGCATTATAGCTAAGCTATACTAGAAAACTCTTTAAATAATCTAATAGCATTTGTTGTTGTAAGATCTTGAATTTCATTTTCTTTCATATCTAGTAATTCTGCCATTTTTTGAGCAACAAAAACTGTATAATACGGTTCATTTCTCTTACCTCTATGAGGATGTGGAGTTAAGTATGGAGCATCAGTTTCAATAATTAGTTTTTCTTTTGGTATTTTAGGTAAAACATCAACTAGTTTTTTTGCATTCTTAAAAGTTAAAACGCCACCTATTCCAAAATAAAAATTATGTTCAGATAATGGTAATAAGTGTTCACTTGCATTATAACAATGAAGAACACCTCCCACAGCTTTTGCATCATAATCAATTAAAATTTGTCTTGAATCATTTGAAGCTTCTCGAATATGTACAATAAGAGGTTTATTTACTTTTTTCGCAAATTCAATTTGAGATATAAAAATCTCTTTTTGTTTTGCAATATTAGCTTTTTTTTCTTCTTCATCTTCGGGAAGTCTAAAATAATCTAGTCCACACTCACCCACTGCTATACATTTTGGATGATTAATATATTTTTCTAAAGTTTTTTCATCATACATATCAATATCATAAGGATGAATACCTACTGCAAAAAACACTTCATCATATTTCTCTGCAAGTTTAATAGATTGTGGTAAATCATTAAAATCAGCACCTGGAATTAAAAAACCTTTAACTCCATGAGATAGTGCATTTTGTATTACACTATCTATATCTTCATAATATTGTTTATTATCTAAATGACAATGAGTATCTATAATTATGAGAGCAACTTTTTATCTACAAGATTAATAATATTATTGATTTTTGAGATATCAGCTGATTTAATCCAAGCATCAATACCAAAGTTTTTAAATGCATCATAATCACTCTCATCATCTATAACAGCAATAGACACAAATTTTTGTTTACAAGCACTCGCTTTATTTTCTTCAAATTCAAAAATTGTATCAATATTTATAATAGCAACATCTGCTTCACCTGTCGAACCACTATGGAAATACTCAACGTTATGATTAGAATCGAATAATGATTCGTCCATTTCAAAAAAAGTAACTATGTTCATATAAATCTCCCATTATTTAATTGTTTTATTTTAGCTAAAAATTATTAATTTATAACTTATAAAATATATCTTGATAAATCTTCATTTTCAACAATTTCATCAAGTTTTTCACTTACTAATTCTTTAGTAATAATAATTTTTTCGCCTTTTCTTTCATCTGCATCATAAGAAATATCTTCTAATACTTTTTCAATAACAGTATGAAGTCTTCGTGCACCAATATCTTCTGTTTTTTGATTTGCTAAAACAGAATAATTAGCTAATGAGTGAATTGCTTCATCATCAAATGTTAACTCAACTTCTTCAACTTTTAATAAAGCCTTGTATTGTCTTAAAAGTGAATTTTTAGTATTTGTTAAGATTTTATATAATGCATCTTCATCTAATGATTCTAACTCAACTCTTAAAGGAAATCTTCCTTGAAGTTCTGGTAATAAATCACTTGGTTTAGAAACATGAAATGCTCCAGCTGCAATAAATAAAATATGATCAGTTTTAATTTGACCAAATTTTGTTTGAACAGAACTACCTTCAACAATCGGAAGTAAATCTCTTTGAACACCCTCTTTACTTGGGTCCTGATTTTGATTTGTTTTTCCAGATGCAATTTTGTCAATTTCATCTAAGAAAATAATTCCACCATTTTCAGCTCTTTTTAGTGCTTCAACTTTAATAGCTTCTCTATCTAATAAGTTTTCACTTGCATCACTTCTTAAAAGTACTTTTGCATCACGAATAGTTACTTCTTTTTTGATTTTGTCTTTATTTAATCCACCTAACATTTTATTTAGGCTTTCTTGCATTGACGACATATCTAAAGGCATTGATGAATCTAAAATCTCTACATGAGCTTTTTTAGGAACTTCAATTTCAATTTTTTTATCATCTAATGAACCATCAAGAAGTTTCTTTTCCATTACATTATATGTCTTGATAAAAGATTCTTTAGCATTTTCACTTGCAGCTTCAGGAAGTGGAGGAACTAATTTTTCAATAATTTGTCGATGAACCTCATCTTCAATTTTATCTTTAATTTTTTCTTCATAATCAGCTGTTACAATATTTATTGATTCATATACTAAGTCTCTAATCATTGATTCAACATCACGACCTACAAATCCAACTTCTGTATATTTTGAAGCTTCAACTTTAACAAAAGGTAGTTTCATCATTTTTGCTAATCTTCTAGCAATTTCAGTTTTACCAATACCTGTACTACCAATCATTAAAATATTTTTAGGCATGATTTCTTCTTGAAGTTCAGGCTCTACTTGCATTCTTCTATATCTATTTCGTAAAGCTAATGCAATAGTTTTTTTTGCATCATTTTGTCCAATGATATAATCATCTAAGTATGTAACTATTTGTTTTGGTGTCATATCCATACTTTATTAATCCTCTATTTTTAATATTTTAATATTTTGATTTGTGTAGATACAAAGTTCACCAGCAATCATTAAAGATTCTCTTACAACTTGTTCTTCATCTAAATCTGAATGTTTAGCTAATGCACGTGCTGCTGAAATTGCGAAGTTTCCACCTGAACCAATAGAACATATTGCCCCATCTTCAGGTTCTACAACATCACCAGTACCTGATAATATAAAGATATTTTCTTTATTTAATACAATCATCATTGCTTCTAATCGTCTTAGAACTTTATCTTTTCTCCATTCTTTTGAAAATGCAATAACAGCTTTTAATAAATCACCTTTTGTATTTTCTAAATGAACTTCAAACATATCAAAAAGATTAAATGCATCAGCAGTACTACCTGCAAACCCAGCTAAAATTTTATCTTTGTAAAGTCTTCTAATTTTTGTAGCATTACCTTTTAAAACTGTATTACCAAAAGTAACTTGACCGTCACCGCCAATTACAGCTTTATTTTTGCCTTTGTAAGCAAGTATCGTAGTAGCATCAAACATTCAATTATTCTCCAATAATATCAATTTTTAAAGTTGCATGAATTCCATGTCCTAATTTACAAGCAGCTTCAAATAAACCTTCAGCTTTAATCTTTTTTTCTAAAGAGATATGTTTTTTATCAATTACTATTGTAAATTGTTTATTTAATTCTTCTGAAATTTCTTTATTTGTAACAGAACCAATTAAATGACCATTTGCTCCAATTTTATGTTTGATTGTAATTTTTGTTGAATCAATTTTTTCAGCTAATTCTTGTGCATTTTTAAGCTCTTCTGCTTCTTTTAATGCAAGTTTTTTTTGCTCTGATTTATATCTGTTTAGTACTTCAGGTGTTCCATGTTTAGCGAATCCCTTACCAATTAAAAAGTTTTTACCATAACCATCTTTAACGTCATGAACTTCTCCAGCTTTTCCTAAACCCTTAACATCTTTTACTAATAATACTTTCATATATAATTCCTATAATTTAATTAGTGTACATTGTACCAATTTTTGTGTAAAGCTATTATAAATAACTCAAAAATAATTCTTTTACATTATTTATTTAATTTAAAATATCTTCTGTTTGAGGTAAATTGTCTCTAATATTTCTTTTTTTAACATAATTATTTAATCCAATATGGTTATTGTAACCAAGCAATTTTGCAATTTTTCGAACTGATAGACCAACTGAAAGTAATTCTTCAATCTTATCTCTTTGATTATCAAATTTTGATTTTTGAATTGTACCTACTGGTTTACCTAAAGAAATACCACTTAATTTTTTTACAATTAACGCTTCTTTAGTTCTTAAACTCATCAAATTCTTTTCTAAACTTAATGTCATTGATATTACACCTAATACCATTTGAGTTAGCATATCTTTATCATCTACTAATTCTAATTTTTGCTTTACTACTAAGATTCTTATCTTATTTGATAATATAAATTTGACTATTTCTAAAATATTCTCTATTGTTCTTCCAAAAACATTTAAATCTGCAACAATAATTGTTGAATTCTTTTCACAGTTTTTTAATAACTCTAAAATATTCTTTTCTTCAAGAGGTACACTTATATCTATCTCAATATTCTTATAAATGCTATATTTATTACTTTGAATATATTCTTCTAACAATTCATGTTGTTCTAATCCATACTTTTCATTGTTCTTATTAACTCTAACATATGTAAAAATCTTTGACATGAGATATCCCTTTTAGAATTTAGTATAATTTATATTTGAATCTTATATTTTCTTTAAAATTATACAAAATGTTAACTGTAATATTATTAACTTATGCTTAATTATAACTATATAAGTACCCAAAAAATGGACTGTTTTATATAGTATGTTAATACAATAATAATCTATCTTGAATTCAAAGTATTTTTTTGCTATTATCTTGAAAATTTATAATGATATAAAAAGGTTTACTTTGAAGATAACTATTGCTATTTCAGGTGCAAGTGGAGCTAGTTTAGGTATTAGTTTTATAGAAAAATTACCTCCTGATATTGAAGTTTTTTTAGTACTTTCTAAAAGTGCAAAAACTGCTTTAAAATTAGAAAATGGAATATCTGTAAAAAAACTATTTAGAGATAAAAAAAATCTTCATATATTTGACGATACAAATATAGCAGCACCTATTGCTTCAGGTTCTTTTGAAGTTGATAAAATGATAATTTTACCATGTTCAATGAATACTCTTGCGAAATGTGCTGTTGGAATCTCTGATTCTTTAATAACTAGAGCTTTTACAGTTATGCTTAAAGAAAAAAGAGAAATAGTTCTAGCACCAAGAGAAATGCCTTTAAACTCAATTGCTTTAGAAAATATGCTTAAGTTATCTAAACTTGGTATTACTATTGCACCTCCTGTTTTGGGTTATTATTCTAATCAACAAAGCTTAGAAGATATGGAAAAATTTTTAATTGGTAAATGGTTTGATTTACTCAAAATAAAACACAATTTATATAAAAGATGGGAGTAGTTATGTCTGAAAATATTGAAAATGTATGCGAAGCATCATATAAAAAAGCTATATATAGTGGTACTTTTGACCCTATTACAAATGGTCATATAGATATTATAAGAAGAGCTGCAAATATATTTGATGAAGTTGTTATCGCAGTTGCTAAAAGTGAAAGAAAAGGGCCTATGTTCTCTCATGAACAAAGAGTTCAATTTGCTAAAGCTGCAACAAAAGATATTCAAGGAGTAACAGTATTAGGGTTTGATACTTTACTTGTTGATTTAGCTGATGAATTAACTATAAATACAATTATTAGAGGTTTACGTGCTGTTTCTGATTTTGAATTTGAACTTCAAATGGGTTATGCTAATGCTTCAATTAATAAAGATATAGAAACACTTTATCTTATGCCAACACTTGAAAATGCTTTTGTTTCATCAACAATTGTTAGAGAGATTATTAGATTTGATGGAAAATTCCAACATTTAGTCCCAAAGGAAGTTTTAGAATGTATGTAGTTATTGAAGGTATAGATACAGCTGGTAAGTCAACACAGCTAGACCTTTTACAAAAAAAATATTCATCTGCTATTTTTACAAAAGAACCAGGTGGTACAGCAATTGGTGTTAAATTAAGATCAATGGCTTTAAATGGTGAAGCAAAATCTTCTATTGCAGAAATGTTTTTATTTTTAGCAGATCGTGCTGAACATATAGAAGAAGTAATACTTACAAATGAAGATAAGATGGTTATTTCAGATAGATCAATGGTTTCAGGAATAGCATATGCTTCAATTTTTGAACTTGATAAAATGATTGAACTTAACTTACTTGCTACAAATAATGTATTACCAAGTCATGCAATTTTATTAGAATTAACACCTGAAGAATTAAAATACAGATTATCTCAAAAACAAAATGATGCTATTGAGTTAAGAGGTATTGAATATCTAATAAATATTCAAAATAGAATGAAAGAAACAATTACAAAACTTGGAATCAATCATTTATTTATTGATGCAAGTCTAAAAATAGAAGAAATAGAAAAACAAATAGAGGATTTTTTAAATGAGCAATAAGAATATTCAAAGCCTAAGAGGTATGAAAGATATAGTAAATGATGAGAGTACATTATTTACATACTTTGTAGACAATGCTTCTGCAATAGCAAAAAGATATGGTTTTTCATATATGGAAACTCCAATTTTAGAAGAAACGGCTTTATTTAAAAGATCAGTTGGTGAGAGTTCAGATATTGTAAACAAAGAAATGTATAACTTTACTGATAAAGGTGAAAATGAAGTTTGTTTAAGACCTGAGGGAACAGCAGGAGTTGTAAGACACTTTGTTGAAAAAAAGCTAGATCGTGCAGGTGGAACTTTTAGATGGTATTACCATGGTCCTATGTTTAGATACGAAAGACCTCAAAAAGGCAGATTAAGACAATTTCACCAATTTGGATGCGAAGTATTTGGACAAGCTTCTGTTTATGAAGATGCAAATGTAATCATGATGATTAAAGATATTCTAGACTATTTTGAAATTGATTTTACTTTAGAGATTAACTCACTAGGTGATCAAACTTGTATGCCTCAATATAGAGAAAAACTAATAAATCACCTAAACTCTTTTAAAGATGAACTTTGTGAAGATTGTCAAAGAAGAATTGATACTAATCCAATTAGAGTATTAGACTGTAAAGTTGAAAAATGTAATGAACTAACAAAAGATGCTCCAATGATTACGGATAACTTATCACCAGAGTGTGATGAAGAATTTAGTAAATTAAAAGAGATTTTAGAATACAACAATGTTCCATATGTGGTAAATAAAACTATGGTTAGAGGGTTAGATTACTACTCAAAAACTGCCTTTGAATTTATCTCTAATGAAATTGGAGCACAAAGTACAATTGCTGCTGGTGGAAGATACGATAGACTAGTTGAATTTTTAGGTGGAAGAGAAACTCCTGGTTTTGGATTTGCTTGTGGAATTGAAAGATTATTAGAACTAATTAAAGTTAAAGAATCACAAAAAGAAGAAACAGTTTATGTTGGAGCTTTAGATGAAGCTTCATTAAATGCTGTTTTAAAAACTGCAAATGCTAAAAGAAAAACAACAAAAACTTTCATTGAATATACTCCAAGAGGTTTTGGTAAACACTTTAAACTTGCAGAAAAAGTTGGAGCTAATATTATTGCACTAATTGGTGAAAAAGAATTAGCTGATGGTACAGTTTATGTTAAAAATATTCAAACGAGAGAAGAATCTACAATTAAGTTAGAGGATTTTTAGTATTGAACAATTATGGAATTGATATCTGGGGAGATAATAATTTCCTAATAGAAGATGGTTTAGCAAAAGTAAATTACGATTGTAAACCATCACTTATAAATATTGTTAAAGAAGTAAGAGAACAAGATTTTAAAGGTCCTTTACTTTTAAGATTTCCACATATTACGAAAAAACAAATTACAACTTTGTATACTACTTTTGAAGATGCAATGGATGAATATAATTATAAAGGTTCATTTAACGCTGTTTTTCCTCTAAAAGTAAATCAACTACCTACTTTTATTCATCCTTTACTAAAAGAAGGAAAAAAGTTTAATTATGGACTTGAAGCTGGAAGTAAAGCTGAACTTATAATTGCGATGACATATAATAATATGAATTCTCCAATTACAGTAAATGGTTTTAAAGATAAAGAAATGGTTCACTTAGCTTTTATTGCAAAAAGTAAGGGTCATAATATTACTTTAATTATTGAGGGTTTAAATGAACTTGAAACAATAATTGCAGTTGAAAAACAAACAAACCTTCCTTGTCCTAATATTGGTCTTAGAGTTAGACTTCATAGTGGGGGAAGTGGGATTTGGGCTAAAAGTGGTGGAATTAATTCTAAGTTTGGATTAACATCAACAGAAATACTTGAAGCTTATGAATTAATAGAAAAAAACAATATGATTAATTTCTTAACAATGATTCATTTTCATATTGGTTCTGATATGAATTCTATTAAACCATTAAAAAAAGCATTAAGAGAAGCTGGACATATTTATGCTGAACTTAAAAACTTAGGTGCAAGTAGTTTAAATGATATAAATATTGGTGGTGGTTTAGCTGTTGAATATTCTGCTTATGAAAGAAGTAGATTTTATTCTTTAAGAGAATTTGCTAGTGATGTTATTTTTACATTAAAAGATATTGCAAAACAAAAAGGTGTTGAAGAACCTAATATTTTCACAGAATCTGGAAGATTTATTTCTGCTGCTTCTACAGTTTTAATAACTCCCGTATTAGAACTATTTTCATCAGAATATGAACTTCAACATTTAAAATTAAAAGAAAAAAACCCTCCTTTAATTCAAGAGTTAAATGAGTTGTTTAAAGACATAACAAAAAGAACTGCACATGAATATATGCATGATTCAATTGACCATATGGAATCTTTATTAACATTATTTGATTTAGGATATATTGATTTACAAGATAGATCTAATGCTGAAATATTAACACATCAGATTATTAAAAAAGCTATATCTTTACTTGAAATTGATGATTTTGAAGAACTTAGAAAACTTGATGAAAATATACAAGAAAAATATTTATTAAACTTCTCTATTTTTCAGTCACTTCCTGATTACTGGGGAATTGGACAAGAATTTCCAATTATGCCAATAACTCATCTTGATAAGAAACCAACAAGAAGTGCTTCTTTATGGGATATAACTTGTGATAGTGATGGAGAGTTACCTTTTAACTCAACAAAACCTTTATATTTACATGATATAAACCTAGATAAAGAAGATTATTTTTTAGGATTTTTTAATGTTGGAGCATATCAAGACACACTGGGAATGAAACATAATTTATTTTCTCATCCAACAGAAGTGAATGTTGTATTTAAAGAAGGAAATGTTATATTAGAAAAAATTGTGGAGTCTCAAACACTTATAGATATATTAGAAGATATTGATTATGATACACAAGATATAAAGAAAAAACTTAAAGAAAATTTAGATACAAATACATTTACTATATTAGAAAAATACCTAAATGAAAATTCATACTTAAAAACAATTTGGAGTTATAATGAATAAAGAAAAAAATGAAATTTTAGAAGAAGATCTTTCTTTTTGGGCACAATTAAAAGAAGACTTTTTAGTTCCTAAAAAAAATGATCCTGCTTTAAACTCAAATTTAGAATTAATTTTCAATTACCCCGGAGTTTGGGCAATCATAAATTATAGAATTTCAAATAAATTATATAAAAAAGGTTTTAAAAGAATATCAAGAATAGTAAGTGGATTTTCAAGTTTTCTTACAAGTACTGATATTCATCCTTGTGCAACAATTGGAAGAAGAGTATTTATAGATCATGCTATTGGCGTAGTTATTGGTGAAACTACAATTGTAGAAAATGACGTTCTTATTTATCAAGGTGTTACATTAGGTGGAGTTAGTTTAAATAAAGGTAAACGTCACCCAACTATTAAAGCAAACTCTGTTATTGGAAGTGGAGCAAAAGTTTTAGGAAATATTACAATTGGTAAAAACTCTAAAGTTGGAGCAAATTCTGTTGTAGTTTGTGATGTTCCAAAAAACTCAACTGCAGTTGGTGTTCCTGCAAAAATTATCAAAAGAGACAATAAAAACTGTAAACATGCTCATGATGACTTACCAGATATTAATAAAGAGATGTTCAAATATTTAATAGAAAGAATTCATGTTCTTGAAACTGCTTTAAAAGAAGAAGATGGAATTGATGTAAGCGATAAAGATAAAAAACTGGAAGAAGATTATAATAGATTTATAAATGCAATGAATTCTATAAAAAAGAAATAAATAAATGTATGAATTAATATCATTTGGTGTATTAACAGGCTTCATATCTGGATTTTTTGGTGTTGGTGGAGGAATGATTCTTGTACCAATGCTTTTATTTGCTGGATACTTAATGAAAGAAGCTGTGGCAATATCAATCATGCAAATGGTATTTTCTTCAACTTATGGTTCTTTTTTAAACTCTAAAAAAGCAGCTAATGTTTTAAAAGATGGTCTAATTATTGGACTTGGTGGTTCAGTTGGTGGACTACAAAGTGGATATATTGTTTCAAATGTATCTAATGACTTCTTACAATATTTATTTATTGCTATATTAGTTTTTTCTATTGTAAAAATATTTTATTCTCCTTCTGAACAAACATCAGAAAAAAAATCTCATAGTAAAATTTCTTTATTTGTAATTGGATTTATAATTGGAATTATTGCTATGAGTATTGGTGTTGGTGGTTCAATTATGTTAACTCCTATTTTAGTAGGATTTATGAGATATGACTTAAAATCTGCAACAGCCTTAGGACTATTTTTTGTAGTATTTTCATCTATTGCGGGGTTTGCTTCAATCTCACTACATGGTCATATGCCTTATGTAGAAGGTGCAACTGTAGGAATGGCATCATTAATTGGCGTATATTTCGGGATTAAAGCAAAAAATATTGTAAAATCAGATTCTTATAAAAAATACATCTTACTTTTAAATATTATCATCTTAATAATGATGTTAATTAAAACATTTTAATCTATTTGTAACCAAACTGTAATACATAAATATTATAATTTCTTTGTCTTAATTGAACATATTAAATATTGATTGTCAATGGAGAGTTATTCAATACACGGTTTAATTTTTCATTTGACTACTTCCTTTACTTTTAATCCTACTTAATAAAATCATTCAAGTACTTTCTACATTAATTCGATATACTTCCATTAATTAAACACCTAGGAATAAAAAATTGAATTTAGTCGGATTTGAATATATCAACAAAAAAGATAAAGAATTATGTTCTTTATTTTTAAACTCTAAAAATGTAAAAAAATATATTTTAGGAATTAATAAACTATCAAAAAGTATTTTAAAACATATAGAAGTTGATGGTATTATTGATGACTTTACAAGAGTTCAATCATCAAGAAGAAAGAAAAAAATCATAACAATAGAAGAAGTACCTAAAGATTCAATAATTCTTTGTGCAGCAACAGGAAGTCCTCTTGAAGTAAAAATAAAACTTGATAAAATGGGATATACTCATTTTAACTATCTTTCATTTTATAGATTCTCAAACCTAGAACTTGCGCAACCTCCTTTTATGGATGATTTTAAAGAAGACTTTTTAGAAAATGAAAATGAGTACTTAAAAACATATA
>PJEL010002440.1_pt1 | contig 17092 bp, 6 predicted proteins | sample 1853271 | NCBI WGS metagenome assembly PJEL01 (sample SAMN08108733, study PRJNA415343) | Invertebrate metagenome, whole genome shotgun sequencing project. | host: Globobulimina | place: Sweden: Gullmar Fjord | collected 2015-08
GGTCGTAAAATCGTCAAGAGCTTTGCCCAAAACATCATGAAACTTATTGAAATGTCCGAAGCAGGACAAATCAATGAGCTGTGCGATTTTATTGAAGAAGGCCGAAAATACCTCACTGATGATTTTCTGCAGGTCTCCATGAAACAGGCCCTGGCCGTTGATGAAACTTTAGGCAAGATTCAAAAACAGTAAAGCTGAATAAGCGGCGTGTAACGTCCGCTTTAATGAAACTTATGCCCTTGTGGTATAAAAGAGATACCGACTATCCATGAATACCCTTCTGCAACTCACTGCCCCACCCGTCTTAGGTGCTTTTATCGGCTACATGACCAACTACGTGGCCATCAAAATGCTCTTTCGTCCTCTGCGCCCATGGAAAATTCTTGGTCTCAGAGTGCCCATGACCCCAGGAGTTATTCCTTCCAAACGGCACATGCTGGCCGAAAACATAGGAGAAATGGTGGGCGAACACCTGCTGACCAGCGGTGACGTCAGTGGGGCCATTAACGGGGAAAAATTTCAGAATGAACTTCGGGAACTCATCGACAGCCGCCTGGACTCCCTGCTGGATAAAGACCTCGGGCCAATCAGCGCTCTCATCCCCAAACGGTTCCAGGCATATTTCCGGGCAAGTACCAGAATTCTGCGTCTGCGTTTTATCAATCACATGCACGACTATCTGGCCGGAGACAGCTTTGCAACCACCATCAACAGTGCCATTGGCGAGCAATTTAAAACACTTGTGGCCCAAAATCTGACAGATGTCTTTCCGGACGAGAACCAGGAGCATTTCTACCTGTTTCTGGAAAAAACCATTGCAGATGTCCTGGCAAGCCCCGATGTTAAAAAATGGATCACTGGGCAGGTTCAAGAAAAAATCGACTCCATCCTGGCTGAGAACCGCTCTCTTGATGACATTATTCCGACTGAACTTGCCACCCTCATCCTGGATCGCCTGGAACAGGAAGCACCCGGTCTCCTGGAGAAATTTGCGAGCATGCTTGGCAAACCGGACATGCAGGTAAAAATAACCGATGCCATATGTAATGCCATTAATTCATTCATCGGCTCCATGGGTCCCATGGCCGCCATGGTCAGCAGTTTTATCAGTGCTGACACCATCCGAAACAAGGTAAGCGATTATCTGGATGAAAAAGGTGAAGATATCGGCTCCTGGCTCACCGATGAGGAGGTGCAGCAGCAGGTGGCCAAAATGCTCAGGGACAAGGTCAATGAGTTCCTGGCAACTCCGCTTTCTACTTTGCTGAAAGATGTGGACCAGGAAAAAATCAAGAGCCTGAATGAGGATTTTAGCAAAAAGATCAGTGACATGCTGGCTCGCCCGCAAACTGCCCAGTCCCTGACAACACTGCTGCGCAGTGCTCTGGCGTCCCAGACCGATCGCCCCATTAGCGAAATCATCAGCGATCTTTTCGGTCCTGAGGCGATAGAAAACGGACACAAATGGACATCGTCGGAAATTGCCTCCCTTTTCCGATCCACCAAAGTAAAACAGCTGCTCAACGGCCTGGTGGTTGAGATGGTTGAAGAAAAACTGCTGTCCAAACCCATTGGTCCACTTAAAGCACTGCTGCCGCAAAAAGTGCAGGACTCCTTCTCCGGCTATATCCTCCAGCAGATAAGCGGACTGCTGGCTAAAGAGGTGCCGGGGCTGGTGGATTCACTAAACATCAGAAGAATCGTCAAAAAGAAAGTTGACTCTCTGGATCTTTTGCGCCTGGAAGGATTGCTGATGTCCATCATGGAAGAGCAGTTCAAGTATATCAATATCTTCGGTGCCCTGCTCGGCTTCCTGATCGGTCTGCTCAATCTTCTGGTTTTGCAGATGTGACAAAACCTTTCGACACGGGATAGCAAAACCTCAGAAACAACTTATCGATTTTTCTAGTCTTCTACAACAGAACCCAGGTGTTTTTCTACTTATTAACCCCTGCATTTTTGTTCTGTCCGCCACCGGTGTGTTGTTTAGTATTATTTTCTAATTGGGCAAGGTTTGTCTGAAATTCTAAAATCCATTCTTTTGTTTCTTTTTCAACCAGCGCATTGACCATGAAGCTGAATTCCCGAAGACGGTCGATCATCTGTCCTGTTAATTCAAAGGACTGGTCCTGTTGATTTCGGTATTGCAATTGCAGCAGGGACCATTCGAGTTGAAAATCCTGCAGATGTTTCTCCAGAATCAGCGAAGTAGACATAAAACGCATCCAGCTTGAAGAAAGTCCAAAAAATTTATCAAAGCCCACACATGAAGCGGCAATAAGCAGGCATATATAGCCGAATTGGTTCAATTGAATTCCCCATAATAGAAAGTCGCCCTTTGCTGGTGAAATCAAAGGAATCAAGCCACCAATGGAAGTAAAAATTATGGCTACCCCCCTCAAAGCAACAGAGGCCGTTTTCTTGGGGTTCTTTTTAGTCAGATACCATTGGATTGATTCCTGAGTTTTATTCTCCACATATTTGAAAAGGTTGTTTACTCCAGCGATTAAATCGTTTTTGTCCCAATCAGGTTGTTCCATAATTTTACTTGCTCAGTTCAATGTATTTTTTGCGTAATATCATTTCCTTACAGCGGGATAACTTGTTTCATTGCCAATCACTGCAAACCGACATAGGTACGTGCTTTTTAAAGAAATTATTAACAGCTATTTTACCAGATAAAAATACTCTCAAGGGCCAACTGCACTGACCTCCTCGTGCGAAATGGACCTTCGATGGTGATGATTCGGTCAATTTTTTCATTGGTAAGCCTTTGCCCAGCTACCCAGAATTCCATATTCCTCATCCTGTCAATTTCCTTTTCTCTGAATAAGAGATGCTCCAAAATCTGCATCACTGTGGAGGTGTAATTGTCGAGAAAAAATTCAGCGTTAATCCGGGCAAGAAATTCATCGTCATATTCTTTGACGTATTCTCTGTCGCATTTTGGGTTATCTATGATCCAGTTTGTATAATTAGGTCCTTCACTGACAAGAAAAAGCGCCCTCTCGACAATTTTATTAAAAAAGACAAATGCGTAATCGAGTTGACCAATCCAGGAAAAACGTTTGGCAAACTCCGTGTAATCACCTTCTGAATATATACTGCGGGAAATGGTTGAGTTCCATTTTGAATCAGGAAATCCGCGAATTTTTTCTATTATCTTGTAAATATCGGATGAATAACCAAATAAATATTGCAGTTCTTCGCCCCGATCGACCAGAAGGCACCGGAGAAGGCGTTTGATTCGTTCCACAACATGCCGTCTGGCATAGTCCATGGCACTGCTTTCAAGAGTGGTCAAATCATCTTCATGGTGCTTGATGTTATGCTGGTCAGAGAGTTTCAATGCCACCCTAAGATCATGCTGGAGTGCCCGGCTTTTTTCCTGACAAAGGAACCTGTTAATAGCTTTTTGAGATTCGGAAAAACTCTCATATTCCATCTGCCTTTCAAATTTTCTGTTATCAAGTGAGACCATGATGTCTGCAAGGTTAAGAACCCACAGATCAAAAAGAGAGCGACGGCCCTGGATTTTCTGATCATCCAGGTTGGTTTTTACAGAAAAACTGCGTATGCGGTGAATCAAATCCACCAAACGGAGATAACCAGCCTCTCCTGTGCCAAGGGTTCCAAATTGGTCGTGGTAGAATATGAGAAGCGAAATGAAAAGCAGGTCATCGCGATCAAAACTTTTCTCTCCATAAGCTTTAACGATGTGCTGCAGATCAAAAACTGCCTCCATGACATTATTGGCCAGTATGGTCGCCCCTTCCATTCCATGGCGATGGTAATCAACTGTTTTGCCAAGGTCATGGTAAAAGGCAGCCAGCATCAATTTAAAAGTGCGATTGTTTGGCCCGTCTTTATACGAAAGTTGCTCGGATAACGAGTTAAAGTCAGAGTTTGTGTCGGACAAGTATTCTTTGCCTGGTTTTTTAATGACAGAGGCAATATTGTTTTTGTCTGAAAAATAATAGATCAAACGGGCGGCGGCATTTACAACATTTCTGAAATGAATATGATCGCCGCAGTTTTTTGAATAATTTATCGAGGCAGAATCCATCCCGCTAGAACGTTCGATTTCAAGGGGATCAGGCGGGTGTAGCCGGAAAATATTTTCGCCCTCACGCCGTGGATGAAGATATGGATACGTCCATTTTCGGTCAAGAAAGAACCTGTGAAAGCGTCCTAAATAGGGAAGGGGAAGTCTGTTCTTTAATTTGTTGCCTTTGGTATCATATACCTCATAGAGCCCCTGGGAGTGGTCACTGTGGTTACAGAGATTCCCAATTATTTTCTTGAGACTATCGTTGATCTCCTTAAGGCGTATATCGGCGTCGGGCAGATCCTCCCAGCCCGGTAGCTGGCCTGCCATCTTCTTATAATCTTCATCAGGATAATAGGCTGTATTTATCGAGCTCACCATTTCTTTAAACGCATCATCGTCTGTTATAAACGGCAAATTGTAGAGCATAAGACAAGCAACCTCCTCATTTTACGTCTGTCTCATCTATTTTAAAAACATGCCAGAGAGATCTGTTTTTCATTTCAGGTCTATCTAGCTAATAGTTTCTTCCGCATTTTAATGAAAAAGCAGAGAGATCCAGCAAATCAACCACAGAGTCATAATTGATGTCCGCTTCTGGGCGTGCGGCCCAGGAAGGAGCTGAGGAAAACAGCTAAATCAAAAAAGGGGCCACATTTATTTTCCTTAACCGGCTACTAATCCTTTAAAATTTATCTTGATAACCTTCCATATTTCAAAAAAAGTCATTGGGATTCAGAAGAATCAGCTTTTTTCATAATGTATGCCAAGACATAGAAAGGAGGCATGTTGTCATGGGCCTCTCCTTTTCCTGAAGGGTCCACGGTTACCGCGGGATTTTTGGCAACAGCTTTGTCTCCATTGGCATACTGACGGTTTGAATTCCAGGCATGATATATTTTCTGGGTAACAAAACTCGGTTCTTTAACACTCAGACTTGTACTGCCGGTATGGGAATGTGCCGGCATCTGCTCCACTGTCAGCGCCACAGTCTCCTGGCCGCCAATTTCATCCTTCGTCCGTCCTTTTCCAACCCCAAGGACAAATTTATTTCTGAGATCCGGTGTTTCATTATCGCCATCGCACAAGACCCATCCTGCCGGTATCGTAGCAACATCGCCGGACCACATAACGATAACTCCCGCGGGAAGCCTGTTGTCTACATAGGTTTTTACCGCCTTTTCGGTGGGCACCTTCCGGTCACTGTTGCCGCGCAAAGAACTGTCAGCTGAAAATTCATTCACCGAACCACCACCCTGCATTGTTATCGCACCATCGGGCAGAAGAATTTTTTCGCCCGCATCCGCATCCTTATCGCCAACATAGAGTCCATATTTCACCTGGATCTTTTTGGGCTTTTCCTTGACGATATCCAAGCTGACATGGCCATCGTTGTAACCGGGAATACCAAAGTATTCCACATGCATAGTTGCGAGACCGGGGGCAAGATATGAATAGACATTAGAAAATTTCAGTTCAATCCTGTTATTGCTTCCACCTTTAAAAAAAACATCGTTTAATGCCGTCAGTTTCCAGTACGGCCTGACCCCATCTGGAAATTTTTTCATTTCAAATTCGTTGCCATAGTTTCGTAGCAGCTGGAACTCATAGTGGACGGCATCTTTTGTTCCGGTCAGATCACCAAGCCCATTACCGTAGTCAAAATAGATCTTGATGTACGTTGTATTCGCTTTGGCCGGTATCGATCCTGCCTCTTCACCCAGGGTGTTTTTCATTGATTTGATGCAAAAGGTCAGATCGTTTTTAATTGGCTCCTTCCCTTTTTCAGTGAGATAAACAGTGTTATTGCCGATATAAGCTGTTTGCAGGGTGAGATTTTTCTTTTTTTCAATGATTTTTGCCTGCACATCAATAAAAGAAATCGTGCTGAAAAAAACCAGCAGGAGCCATACAAACACCGCTTTTCCGCGAAAACTTATTTGTTTTTCCATCTTCCCAATTCCTCCTTAAACAACACGCTTAAATTTCGATTTCACAGAAGAGAAAATCAGTCATCATTTTCTTGTCTTTTAACTAGCCGCAGCCATCCCTCACTGATCACAAGAGACTGAGACAAATCAAGATCGACTTTGCCACAAATTACTTTCTTTTCATGCCAGTCATCTTTATCTTTCTGAACCCATAACCAGTCATAACCAGCAACAGTTGCAGTTGGAATATCCACGGCATCCTCGCCATCTTCCAAACAGATATCCCGGTGACAAAGAACAGGTGATGTCAAAAAATCCCCCCCCATTGTGCGAGACAATTCCTCATAATGTGAGTTGGGGATTTCGATACTTTTTTTGGGTAGAATGCCTGAGGTGATAAAGAGTTTTGCCTGGGGATCCATGAGCACCATGACCGTTGTCGGATCCTGTGCTTTATCAGTTGTGAGCTCAACAGGAGACTGGGCCGGATTTTTTATCCTGTCCGTGTCATTGTCTGCCTGGTAGCAATAAAATTCATTGAAATTGTACCCCTGTTCCTGCCCGTTTTCCTGCTCTTTATAGTAGCCGATGAGCCCGTCGTTGTACTCATTCATCGCCATGGGGCTCCCCAGGCGAACTGGAAATTTGATATCTGTAAATGAAGCGCATTCCCTTGCTTTTTTCCGTTTGGAGATGATGTCTTCGGTGAATGCCTCCCAGCCTTGATTGACTGCGGCAACACCTTTGAGGTCAATTTTCATCGATAACCTTGCAAGGGCGATGGGGCGACCGGTGAGCAGTGCCCTGACATTTTCCTCCTCCACAGTGTCCGGCGCAATACCTTCAAGCCCCTGATCGAGGATTCCCATGAATTTCTCCAGAAAACCCTGATCCTGTTCAAGCAAAAACGCTACATATTTTCCGAGGAAATGATTGTCCGGGATGGCATTCTGGATTGCTTTATCAAGCTCATCCATTCCAGCTTTCAGAAAAAAATCAGGTGATCTGCCCGGACTGCTTCGAAAGAGTATGCCCCCATCTGCAGATTTACGAATAATGCCCAGCGCTTGACCGGAAGAAGAGCAGATCAGCAAACTACGGTCCAGAAAATTTGCTATGAGCCAGCCGCACACAGCTGACGGTGATGTCAGTTCATTGGTTTGATCAGCCTGCTCGTTTGCAGAGAGCCATCTCACAAGCAGGCGGCTTGGTTGGGCAATACGGGGCGGCAAAAATAAAGAAGATACACTATCACCTGTTTTTTTTGCGAGATTTCGGGAGACCAGCACTTCTCCTGGGGCAAACTCCTTCTCCTTGTACTGGCCAAAGGTGTCGATGACACGGATCTTATCGATTTTCACCTCCCCTGCCCTGACAGGATTAAAGTAATTTTTCGGCATCGGGGCATAGATGTTTTTCTCCCCAACATAGGCATTCATCCTCTGATGAAACCCATCTTTTTTGTCCAATGGGTCCATTACCGGAAACTGCATCTCCTCTTTTTTCATTATCAACGCTTCATGAAATCCGCCCAGGGACTGGGTCAGTACGGGGGTATCCTGCACTACCTCCAGGGCGGCTGTAATATCATCAATCTTATCAGTTTCAGTCAGGAAGGTTTCGGCAACCTCTGTAAAATTTCTCACAGCATGGGGAGTTAAGATGGTCATGCCATCGTAGGGTTCAAAATTTTCATTATCTGATTTTCCTGATTGTCTATCATTGAGATCAATTGTCTCTTCGGAGAGGGTAAAACGTGAGGTGATAAGATCTTCTGGAAAGCGTCTGATTTCTGATGATTTACCGATCTTTTGCAACGGTTTATAGAAGATACGCCAGTGCATGAAGAGCGGATTCCAGGGATGGGTTGATTCATTCAAGCCGATTTCAGCAGGGGAGGCATCTGCTGCCTTGATTGTCTGCAAAAAAGCGAGCTCTTCCCGTTCTTTTTCTAAAATATGCGGGATATCGCTCTGCAAAACGCCCTTCTTTGTGGCAATATCTGCCAAGAAAGGAATTTGGCCCGGATCAACAAAAAAACATTCCAGCATGAGCCTCTTTAGGCATTTCGGCAATTTATCTGACTGCGGCAGGGGTAGATCAGCGGCTGTAATCGTAACATCTTCATTAATTGTTATTGAAGCAACAAGCTGATCTTCAACCATGCACGGCAATTTATTATTTCCGCTGTCTTTTAGCGTTGGCCTCATACCCTCACCGGCCAGCAGGACCACCGGATCACACGGCTTGAAATAACGGGGAGCCGCCACCTCTTTTAGCAGGTAGTCAATGCCGAGCTCACCTTGCAGCGCTTCTTTAAGCTCATTAATCTTAAGGGCTAAGGCGTCTAACTCTTTGTCAAAGTTTTTGCCGGGATCGATAAATCCCCTGAACGCTTTATCATCAACACCTTTTTTGTCGATATATCGTTTCGTTGATCTGTCTTCTTCATCATAGCGAAACAGCATGTATTTATACCAGTCAAGAAAGGCCTGTTCTTTTTTTGATTCTGCCTCAAAAAACAGCCTATTCCACTGGGACTGTTTCCGGTTCAATGCATGAAGTTTCCGTGCAGAACCAGGTCCTCTTTTACTCGACTTCCCTTTTTTTTCTGCTGCGCCTTCAACCTCATCTATTTCCCACAGCACCCCGCCATTTTCTGAACCAAAGAAACTCTTGTGTACAGAACGATCCAGGTTCGCCAAACCATCGACCTTGTCAAGTTGATCAAGTTTTCCTGCCTGCAGCGCCTCAAGAAGTCTTTCTGATTTTTCTTTCTCCTTGGTTGCCGACACACCGGCAAGCAGGGCGGAGAGCCCATCGGACACTCGGTTGCCGACTGCGACAACAACATCCTTCATATCCTTATCAATAAACTCCCCTTCTGAATCCCACTGGACATCATTCACCATGCCGCAACAGAGAATTTTTTCTAACGAGCTGACATCCACTGAGTCCTGAACAACCCAGCCCAATTTATCCAACAAGGCAACAGTATCGACTTCAAAGAGAGGATCATTGCCCGGATCATCATACCAGCCAACAACGACATAACTGAGACTACTTGAGGCGGCAGGGTCACCATGCAGATCATTAAGATCATCATTAAAACCGAAGACATTCTTGCAGTTAGGATAATAGATAGAAAAGGAGGGCTCGCCATAGCCGATGGCAGTCAGAGGAGCAAACCGTTCAGTCTCATGGGCAGTATCGCCGTCTCCTCCCCATTTCTGCAACAGCACCTTTCGACCCATATACCGGAATGGGGTTTCCTGGTCTTTTGGCCAGGGGATGCTTGTGCTTTTTCTGTATTTTATTTCACGGGAGAGGAAGTCGCTTTCGACAATCCATGAACGACTCTGACATTGCACCTCTCCCTCAGACGTCTTTGTGGTATAAAAACGGCTGACAAGCCAGCGGTTGGGCACTGCCGGGAAATAAGTCTCATCGTTTTCATCATCGTCATCTACTGCAAACGCTTGGCTTAGTGCGTCCGGTAGAAACCAGTGCAGATGAACACCCTTATCAATATTTGTTTCAAGATCAAAGGGCTTATTAATAGAATTACCGCTGACAAAGGGCTTTTTATTATCTGCTGAAGGAAGTTCCGATGTAAAGGTCGCCGTGGGTTTTGAAAAAAAAGAGCCTTTTTGAGCACTCTCTTCTTCTCCGACACGCAGAGCATGAACCTGGACAGGCACTATTAAACTTTGCCTCGCATCCTTTTTTACTTGGCCGCCTTTGCTTTTCATACCTTATAAACCTGCTTTTAAGAAAGTGACGTGGTTGCTCGGGGCGATAAGCGACAGGCCGAACTGGGCTGAGGTAAATTCTTGCTCACCAAGTTTAAACTGTTCTTTAATTTCTGCTGCCAGACCCGCTACCTTAAGGACATTTGCTCCTTCCTGTCGAAATAATTGACTGCAATCAAAGGCAGGTGCCCCTGCAGAAGCCCCATTTTTCGGGTTCCTCAGTATCATATTTTCTGATTTTTTCTCAAAACTGTAGTGCAAACCTTCTGCCGGAGGGTGGATATCAAGCCGGGCGATATTGCCTTCAAAAAGACAGAGCAGAACGGTATCTGTAAGACGCCGCATACTGACAATGGGAAGTGCGTTTTCCGGAGATTTTTCCTTACCTGAAAAGGCCTCAATCTCCAGTCCCGGCCAGTTGACAATGATTTCCGAGCGAATCAAAACGCCGCTCATTGATTCAATATTTTGCCCCTCCTGGCTCACTTTTTCTTTTTGGCGTGAGCATCTGGCCGCATGATCTGCATCAAGATGCATTATGGGGAGATATTCTTCATCCCGGGCAAGATCCGCCGTCGTTGCCCGGCCAAGGCTCAAAGCCCCGTCAACAAGGCTGTTTGTCCAATTTAGGTCAACATTAAAAAAACGGATGGAGTCATCAGGAAGCATTGTCTCAGGCTCAGGGACCAGATAATGAAAGGGTATGCCATTTAACCTTTTTAGTTCACCCAGCCAGCTGCCCACCTCGGCAAAGGTATCTTTCTTTTCAGCAGACTCCATTTCCCCTCCTGCCTGCCGGGGAATGTGTCCCAGGAGTTTTTGCGTCTCCTCTTGCCCCTTTAAAATGAGCGTGTCCTGTCTCATCTGACGTTTCCACCTGCAGAGAAGCGAGGTAAACGAACTATTTTGCAGAGCCAGCAGACGGCCAAGTTGCCAGGCAGCGGCATAGGAAACATCAAAAACCCCCAAGTCCTTATAGAGACGCAAGGCCTCATCACCACACGAGATGGGAAGCTTTAATGTATCAGTCACACTTAAAGGAGTCAGTGGCCCACGGAAAAAAGAAACAGACTTATCGCCTTGCCTCATCTGGTGGGCAAGGAGGGTGTAGCCCTCTGCCAGCATCTTTTTAAGCAGATTATCCTCCACGTCCCGGGTTGACCGGATCACACAGCTATTAAGCTTTTTCACCTCTGCGGTGAAGCTGTAGTGCTTTTTTGTGCAGGTAAACTGCCAACTTTTCAAAGAGATGAGCTGCACCATTCCATCCACAGGGGTGTACCAGTGCTCTCTTTTTTCATCGTGATATCCTTCCAGGGAGACGAGATAAGCCCTGTTGACTATCTCTTCTTCCGGGTCAGTTTTCGGCAGGCGATTACCGATGATAACTGCGTACTCTTGCGTGCCGTTATCATCAGAATCCTCTTTTGCCGCACCTGACACCTTCCGCACATGACAGAGCCAGTCTAAATCCTCAGCAGATGGAATGATATTTTTTAAAATTGTCTCAGGTACCTCAATGGTCATACATTGCTCATCAGCATTCTCTCCGCTGTCAAGCCATCCTTTGGGGCGATTCAGTTCGCCAATTTTCTGTCTCCCCTCGACAATACTTTTACATTCCTCATCGTTAAAGAGAAGCAAGGCAAGCCAGGGTGTCTGCTTTTCTTTGCCGCAGGCAGTTCTTTGCCAGGGAAGGGTGGCGTCTTTAAGAACAATATGCGGTAAAACAGCTCCAAAATCTCCCTTGCCTCCCCTGGGGGGATAGCAAAAACGACCATCAGCTTCATCAAGAAAAAACCGCTTGCCTCGGACGCTGAATTTTTTCCCTTTGGTGGTGAGCTGCTTTGTTTCATCTCCCGCCTTTATTTCATGGCTTACGGCAACCTCATAGTCTCCTGCCTTAAGCGCCGGTCTTTTCTGCGGAACAAACTCCATACTTTGCTGGGCACATTCACTGTTGTTTTCTGTCTCTGTCATAGCAATTCCGTAAAAAAGACTTTTACTCTTTTATCTCCCATAGCTGGGGACTACATATAAAAGCCGCATCCCGGGACCGGCCTATATTGTCAAGAGATACATCATCGTCAGTAAAACCAAATGAGCCGATAAGCTGCAAACGTCTTTTGTCAGCCTCCTTCAAAAGAGAAGAGACACCAGCTGCCGGTTCTGCCGGTTCTGCCGGTTCTGCCTTGATTGGATCCTGCTGCCAGTCAAAAGCATTGTCCACACATTCACCACCGTTTTGAAGAACCGCTAATGGGATAAGGGCCGTTGAACCTGATTCATCTTCATCTTTTGCCACAACTTCAAAACCGATGACGCTGTTTTTTATAAGCGGGCTGCCATTTAATTGCGGCTTTAAAGACTCACCCCAGAGAGCTGTTGGTGAATTTTGACAAAGAGGCTTTACCAGAAATTCGGCAGACACATCTTTTGCGTCACGGCTTATGGTAATGGTCTTTTTTGACTGGAACTGAAGGTCTGTAAGGCCCATGGGCGCAATACCCAGAGGCGGACTTGTATAGGGTTGTGGTACTGTTCCCAATAAAGCCTCTTTAACCGGGATGGCCGACATGACAGACAGCTTGAAATCGCTGGGGCTGATGAGCCAGTCAATGTCGACACCGGGGTCTTTGCCAAAATCCTTTAGTATACCGCTTTCAACAACAATCCTGCCGAGTGCGGCATCGCTTCCCCCTGTTTCACCTGGCAAGAATTCCTTCCTGAATTCATCCCACTTAATCGCTGCCGGTTTTTGGTAAGACGCCTTGCCAAAACGGATCGGAAAAGAAATCTTCCAGATATGAACCGTCGCCTTGCCGGAAAGTTCCGGTCCCCACAGGGCAAGACTTGCCCCTAATTCGCAGGACAGGGTACGAGTGACAATAAACTTGAATGTATAGGACAGCCGCATGCATACCGAAAGTTCGGCAGAGTACTGAAAGGGTTTCCAGGCCATGACAAAATTTGCATCAGCCACGAATGAGGCCTTTTTGCCGCCACTCTGCCAGGTCGCCTCAAGGCGGCCACCGGCCATGATGCAGGAAGCGGTAAGAGTAAAATAAGCGCTTCCCTTTATGTTCATGTATTTATTAACCTGCCAGTTCAACCCTATTCGCGTTACAGCAGGATAATGCGCTGGGGGCTTAAAAAGAGGATGATACCCCCCTAAACTGAGCAAGAAATCTCCCTCATGCTCACCTGAAAACCAGGTAAAAAAAGCAAAGCCGCCGGTAAGGCGAATGGCAGAAGAGAGAAAGCCAAAAGAAAGGCTGACCGAACTTAATACGCCGAAATTGCCCTTTGCCGGATCAAAATGTGCTTCAAGCTGCGCCTCTCCCCTGACAAGCGGATTCTCGCTGCTGCCGACCAGAAGCTGTGCCCTGCCCTGCATGGCAAAGCCTGAAGCTGCATTGACAGTGATATTGAAAGTGCCGTCCAGTTCAATGAGCTTAAGCGCTGAAACATGCAGCTCCACATCCAGGGAAGCCTCGGTCGCACCGTCTGTTTTGCCGAGCAGTTTGAAATAAAACTCTGAATTGATAAATAAAAGATCGATGGTCAGAAGACTGATACCATCCTTTGCATGTATATAAATACTGGCCAGAGCCCGCAGCATGCCAATTTCAAAATTGACTGCCGAATCGAGTAAGAATTCATCTTTACTGATAAAGGCAATAATATGCCCTTTAAGGACAATGGGAAATTCTTTGGGGAAGAGGTCAAGCATGCCGTTTATGACTAGTTTGTCCTTGGTCAATTCAAATAGCCCGGCTACCACTTGCCGATCAAATACGTCAAAAGAACCTTCCCCAAGGAGTTTAAAAGGCTCGGTCTCTGATTTTGGCGCTATTTTTACAAATCCCAGCAGTTTTATATCCACTATGTCTACGACGTATCCTCTAAACGACACGCCGGTCCTGAAACCTCTCACCCCCTCGGCCACCAGGCCAAGGGCCGTTTCAAGTACAATCGCACCCTTGCCGATATCAAGCCCACCTTTTAAAAAGACGCAGAGGCCTTCGGCATCTTCTGTTATCTCCTGGCCTGAATCATTATCAGCCAGTAATCGCAGCAACTCGTCTGCAGGGCTTTCCTTTTTAATAACGGGATAGTCTTGGGCCGTCTTCGGGTCCATTGAAAGCTCTTTATATTTTCTGCTTAACGCGTCATGAGCTTTTTCTGAGAACTCTTTGGGGGTTGTGAGCATCCAGATAACATTGAGTTTAAAGATATAAAAAAGTGTGAGAGAGACACTGCCGACCCTATCATCAATATGGAGGGATTCTATGAAGTAGTTTACAGATAAGAGTTTGATTGAGTTGAGCGAAGTATTAATAATTTCTCGTATGCTCGGAAGGGTAATATTTCCTTTAAGCCCGATAAAGTTTCCTAATTTTTTGCCCTTTGCCGGTGAGAGCTTTTGTAAGTCCACAAGAGTATCAAATGGGGAAATTTCCAGATCTTCTTCCAATTGATAATATTTCACTATCTTTTTTATCTCATTGGTCTCTGCATACTCTTTTAAGACATAACTTCCCCCTGCCAGGTCAAGGTCATAAGCTTCTTGTAAAGTTTCTTTATGCTTTTCAACTATGACCTCAGCCAGAATATCTTTGAATTGTTGTTCTGTTATTTCCTCTCTTATGCTTACTTGCTTAAATTTAACTCCAAATATTTCCAGATCAGCTTCGATTGACTGCCTTACAGATTTTTTAAAATAATCTTCAGTTAAAAATTGCTGTTTCCTCAGCATCATGATGTTGATTAATTTTTCTTTTATTCCCCCATCATCGCTGTTCTTAAAATCTTCACTATTTTCTTTAATATATTTTCCTACAATATCTTTCAAATCACTGACTTGCCTACCATCAAACTCATAGACATCCTGAGTTTCAAGCCCAACATACCTTGGCAACATGAGATAGATAGGCCCGGCGCTCAGCGCAGTGTCACATTGGGTATTTGCTACGCGGCGTGATAATTTCTTCCCGTATTGCCCATCATTTAATAATATACCTTCAGCAACCCATTCTCTGATTTCTGCTGCGGTTCTTTCTTTTCCAGCAGGCAGTTTTTTCACTAAAAAATCTTTTGCACCTTTTATTATGTTAAATATTTCCGTTATTCCAAACTCTGGCTTTGGAAAACTGAGTCTTGTTTCTAATTCAAAGCCGGTAATCCCGACATACGCCATTTCCAACCTTTTATAGAAGAGTGGTATGGGAATGGGAATCTCTGTGGCAAGAATAACCAATAGAAGAAAATCCCTCATAATGAAGCTATTCTGAAATCTATGGCCATCAGGTAACAGGTCTTTAATCTTCTGATCAAAAGAATCGGTGAGGTTCATTAGGAGTGAGGCGGCCAGGGTAATCAGGTCAAAACTGTCCAAATCACCATCTATCTCGACCTTGAGAAGCGCCCCGCCAAGTACTGTTCCGAAAGCGAGTTTATTCAGCCTGATCCCCATGATCTGCCCAGACGCGCCGCATGGAATGAGAAATTGGAGAGGATCACCCCCTACGCTTAACCCGAAAGTGACACCTCCGTCACCGGTGATATCGATACTAAAATCCAGACTCTGTGGCACGTTAATCTGCTTAAGATAGTCAATGAATCTATCCGGCAATGGATCCAGAATGTTTCCTTCAAATTCTTTTATCACATTGAGAAATACACCTGGTATTTCCAGACCAACACTTTTAAAAACATTTTTCAATTCATCTAAATTGAGGGTTCGATGCCCATTTTCGTCTGTATTTATTAATTTAACTGTTTTTATTGGAATGCCGGAAGGAATCGCATTGGCTAAAACATCCAGCCGTAACATTTCAATCAGCTTTTTGATAGGCAGCAACGGGATTTTTATACCCCGGTCCTGATCTATTTCATAGCCGCCACTTGCCTTGAAACTGCCGCTTTCCGGATTAAAGGCAAACTCTGGCATTTGTATGCAGAGACGGCCAAAATCATTGTCCGTACCGATATATTCTTTCTTTATTTGATGATTATCGTCGAAACATTCCTTGCTGCAAAGATCAATGAAAATCCACTTTTTATCACTGCCCTTTTTATCCTTAACCTCTATGGCCTGAATCGGAGAGCTGAATAAAGTGCCTTTGATGCCATCTTTTTCTCCAATGCTAAGATTCAGCAGAAGGAGGCTTTTCTTTTCTTTAGCGGTTTCCGCTTCATTTTCTGACAGCGGTTTATAGTAGGTCTTAAAAAAATCCAAGTTAGCTTTTTTATTGTCATCCTCGCCAAACAGCACATTATTCAACCTGGAAGGAAGACCTATGGCAAGATTTCCGGAGAGACTTATTTCTTTGCCTATTACTATTTCTATGTCCCTGATATCAACAATGCCATCCCCTAAATCAAAGGGAATCCCCATATCCTCAAGGTATGACAAATCAAGTTTCACCGGCTGTGCCAGACAATCTATCGTCAGGGTTACACCCTGTTTGGAATGAATCGCGCATGATCCTTTAATTTTCCCGGCAAATACTTTATCTAACGGCTCTGGAATGTTCTTAAAGCCAAGATATGCTCCACATGCCATACCCCAGTCATCTTCTTTTTTGGTAATCTTGAATGATTCCAAACCGGCGGCCACGGCGAGAGTTTTTGACTCCTCGCCTGCTGTGGAATAGCTTAAAAGGTTGAGATTGAGTTCAGCCTCATAAGCTGTAAATAAAAATCCTTTTTCACCTTTTTCCTTATCATCAAAGAGAGTGAGCTCCCCATGCCTTAGCTGAAATAATGTTTTTCCCTCATCGATAAGACTATAAATATGAAGGTCCGTGATGGCTGAAAAGCTCCAATTGGACTTAGCCTCTGCTGCTTTTTCATAAGTTAAGGACAATTGCCTGATGGTAATATCAGCAACATCTATTATTTTAAGGAGTGGTTTTGAGGGAAGGAGGCAGTCGATTATATCGTTCTCATACTGGCGGAGTCCTTTTCTCAGATTGAGAGTGAAATTCTTCTCAAAGGGCTTAAATTTATCGGTCAGTAGATACTTTTCGTTCAGATACCCCTTCTTTCTCAGATGTGACCAAATTTCTTTTGAATCCTGCCGCTTAATGTCTTCTATCTTTTCAAATTCATTTTCACTGACTGTTTTTCGCTCACTGGCAAAACTGATTGCCAGCCTAAAGAGTTGTTCTCCCCCCTCTCTCTTCTCATAGGAGGCCGAGAGCTCAACAGGTGGAAGATCAAAAAACTGTCCGGTAATGCTGCCGGCAAGTATCCAGTTTTCTGCAATTTCTTCGTCACCATCTCCTCTTTCATACTTAAAAAAAAGAGCAAAACGTTCGCAGCGGATCTCAGGCAGCAGCACTTTGTCCGTCGTG
>PJEL010002441.1_pt1 | contig 17088 bp, 33 predicted proteins | sample 1853271 | NCBI WGS metagenome assembly PJEL01 (sample SAMN08108733, study PRJNA415343) | Invertebrate metagenome, whole genome shotgun sequencing project. | host: Globobulimina | place: Sweden: Gullmar Fjord | collected 2015-08
AATGAGAAAATTTGCTCATTAATATATTCATGAGCCCAATCACAAGCATCACAGTGATAATCCTTCCTAGCGATTTGCTCGGTATCTCTGCAAAAATCCCACCCCATTTCTTACACTCCACTATTCGACATTAGTTCTTGTTAAGCCGCCATTATCGCACGGCCAATCTTCTCCGCCTTTGCAGGAACTACTGTGTTTCCAAGGGCTCTAACTCGGTCCACCCTATTGGGTAGTCCAGTAAACTCTCCAACAACTCCGGGTGTACGTTTGAGCCAAGTTCCTCCGGCAGCGGCAAGCCTCGTGATCCATTCAGTCGCGGGTGATTCGGGCTCCCCGGCGATCTCCAATCTCTTGCCGTCGGAGTTGGCAACATAGAAATAACGTTTTCTGATATGAGGTTTCCCACAATCAGAAGCCTTGATTTCCAGTCTGGAAACTCGGTAGCCAAGCCTCGCCAAGCTATTCTGAATCTCATTTTCCCATTTTCTGACCCCGCCAGGATTTTCGATAATGACCCATATGGGCCTGACGGTGCGCACAATCCTGAAATATTCATACCAGAGCCCGCTATCTTTTCCGGCAAGTCCGTGTCTGTTTCCGCTAATAGCTGCGGCGATACTTGTTTGAGTGCAAGGGAATCCGCCTGCAATAACGTCGGGGTGTCCATATTCATCACCTTTTAATTTTAGTATGTCGTTGCAAATTGGTACGCCTGGCCAATGCTTTGAGAGTACTTTTTGACAAAATTCATCTTGTTCACAGAACGCGATAGTTTCCATCCCGGCTCGTTCTAGGCCAAGACTAAACCCGCCTATACCGCTAAACAGGTCTAGTACTTTCATAATTCATGTGCCTCTTCAGAGCCTTCAGTATCGCTATGGTAGGCACCTTTATTGCCAGGCTCATCAAGAACATCCAAGGCTTTCGAGATGGCCTCTCCCTCGCTATCCGCATCTACTGATGGAAGTATGTAGACCTCAGTAGTTTTGATTGTGACTTCAAATTTTGGCATTTTATTCCCCACTTCTTAGTCGTACCGATACAGTATTTAAGCGTCTTGCTTGATCGTTTCTATCTCACTATCTCTAATACAACCCCTCGCCATATCTTTCCGAGGTCGTCCAGCCTTCGTGTACTCAGGTCCATGCCAAAGGCAATACGGATGGCTCGAAAACATCTCACTGACTGAGTGCTTATCAACCTTAATAGTGGCTCTGTTATCACTGATAATATCGCCTATTTTCGCCTTAACTTTTGACATTGCGTACTCTTTAGCCAAGACAAATAACTGCCTTTTGTGCTCCTTTAACAGTGTATTTTTACGCTCGTTGTATTCTTGACTGTTCATATCTCCCCCTAAAAGTTAAAACTGCGCAAACGACATTACTTCTGTTTGGTTGGTATTGTGGCGGTATAAAACGACTCAATATCAGGACAACTGACATGTTCCTTTACACTGATATTTAACTCTTCGCCGCCTTCATACGTTCGCCAGTACTTCGCCCCTTTCGGTATCTTTTCTAAGCAGACATCACAGATATGATTCTTTCTAGCTTTCTGTAATTTCAATACTCTACCCTCCGACATTACTTATGGTTGGTCGTTAATTTAGCCCATGAATAAACTGTTAATGACAAAGAGAAGCAAAGCCAGTGAGTGTTTATATCGGTGTTTTCATGTGATTTGAAACGACCACCATTTGTTCTAAAGCTTGGCGTCCAGAACCACCAATTTCGGCCAAAGCGAGGTCTGTGTGGCGAGTTAAGTTCTTCCAGCTCAAAAACATTGCCTTCGCTTTTACCGGCGACCACAAAACTTAAATATATGTTGTCTGTTATGTTCATTCCAAGTCACTCCTATTCGACATTTTAAAAGGTTGGGTCAGTAAGTCGATGATCGTTAAAAAACTTAAACATTCGGCTACCGAGTTCTTTACAGACCGCGATTCTTTCTGCTGTTGCCCAGTTATGCCCTTTGCCACAAAGTACAGTATTCAATCTTTCAAGCTCATCATCTGACATTTTGACATACCGCCTTGCTCTAGATTCGGCCATTAATCGACTGCCTAGAATGCTCATTTTTACTTTGTCCTTTCGACACTTAAGATTCTTAACCGCCAAAATTTAGGCGATTGCTAACCTGAAATTGTAAAAACCAGTCATCTTTTTTGATAAATGCGAACGCCACACAAGATTTATTCCAGCATCCATATTCCTCCGGGTGCGTTGATTTGGAAAAATCTAAATCAGGCATAAACTTTCGACCAGCCATTTGATAGAAATTTGCAGCAAGGGTGTTAACCTCCACTTTCATCATTGTGTTCATTTTATCTTTTGGCATTTTCCTCTCCTGTTAAAACTGGTTTGTTCGACAAATAAACGTCATACGTCTTTTAATAAATCGTTTGGCGTTATCTCGAACACTTCGCAAAAATATAAAAGCTGTTCAATCGTCATGTTATTTTTACCGGCTTCTATGTTCGTTACTGATGTGCGTTCGATGCCAACCAAATCAGATAATTCAACTTGAGTTTGCCCTTTTTCCTCTCTGTACTTTTTCAGATTTTGTCCAATACTAAAACGGACTTGCTGCTGACGCTCTGCTATCTGTTGACGCATTTGAATAACTGATAATTTATTAACCATTTGTTCGGGCCTCCTATGACCACAATCACCGACAAAGTTCGGGCCGCAAAGTATGCAATGCTTACTCATTTCTAAGTCACTCCTATGCGACATTTCTTATGGCTGCCCTGTGTTGCACTTTCGATCCGCAGGGCGCGAATCCTCATAACGATTTAGCAACTTACCTACTACCATTCCCTGCCAGAGTCGTTAGCACTCTTCGTTTTGTTCGGTATTCGCACACAGGCCGCTAGTTAGCTTATCTTTGATTCGAGAGAGTTACATAGCTAACAAAAGACGGTCTCTCTAAATCTCCCGCTTAATCTTCGCAGCTAGATTTTGCAACTCAATGACTTTATAACCATTCGTGAGAATCAGTGCTTCACTCACAAGGCTGCTCAACTTTGAATGCAAAGCGTTAATGTCAGCTTTGGCATCCTCAAGAGTGTGCTGAATCATAATTCGACTCGAAAGGTTTGCAACCTGCGAAGGAATTAAGTCATTCCATTTTTGTTGTGATCTATTTAATCGTTTCATGAATTTACCTTTTTAACCCAGACTACTAAGTAATTGTTCTTTCGTTTCAAAGATATCTTTTCCTTCCCGACGAATACCTTCGTTATTTCCCCAGCCAGATCCAAGAGTGCTGTCAACAAGCTGGTAGTGAACATCAGTTTTACCGCGAACTTTAAAGTAACTCATGCTTTCAACTACAGCAAAGACGAGCTTTTGTTTGGGTACGTTGTTTTCCATAATCCAAACTTCATCGTAAACCTTAAGCATTACACCCTCCTAGAATTCGTCAGGATCTAAATCAAGTTCGCTGCAAATATCATTTGCTAAACACTGACCGTCACATTCAGTATTATCAAACTCAATAGTTTCTTCACCAGCAGCAGTGTCGTTCATGAATATGTATAAAACCCGAGATAAATATTCAATTCTGCTTTCGCCATCTCTTTGATTAATCACTTTTATCACCTTCGAACTTGGTAACGCCACTCTTGATCGCAAAATAGATATCCATGCAAGCCCGAGCGTCAGGTAGTGCTGAGTGTGCGTTCTCCAACGTTTTGCCGGTAAAGTGAAGTAGAGCCTCTGCCAGAGTATGACCGGACCTACCGCCCATTATTTTCTTAGAATTAAACAGGGTGCAGTAATACAGGTCTCGATTCTTCCAGTCTTCATCAGTAACCCGGTCGGGCATGAAACGCTTTAGTGCAATCCTAGCAATGCGATTATCGAACGTCGTATTATGTGCAACCCGTAAACAACACTGATCGTATAAAGCCATGAATTTCTCCAAAGCCTCAATTTCAGGAATGCCGACCTCAAGAGCCTTCTCTTGAGTGATTCCGTGAATGTCAGAAGTTTCTTTGTCGATCTCCCAACCGTCAGGCTTAACAATCACGTCAAGTTCTTCTTTGATCTCCTGAGTTTCGTCGTCGCATAAGATAGCGCCAACCTGAACTATGTGAGGCTGCTTAGGATCGTCAGAAGGTATCTTCCACTCTGGTAGTCCAGATATCTCAAAATCAAATATTAGTACGTTGCTCATTTTTCACCTGTTGTTAGTTTGTTGAGTTATTAAAAAGTGGCGATACTGCACAGATTCGCCAAGTGCCCCTATTTAGGTTCGACACCCTGATACTTAACGCAAGGAACCCGGTCTGCAATCAGAAGGCATGCAAGCTTTTCTGAAATATCTTGATACATACCAAGTGTTGAATATAAGTATTGAATAATTGTTTTTTTATCTGTTTCGATATCAGAAGTGGCGACAGTAATTTCTATAGTTTCCACACTTGATAGTGACTGCACACCTTCTGGGTCGCATTGTGCACCGTTTTGCTCATGTGCAATTGATGTTAACTCCACGCCATTACCTGTAGGTATGCCATCTAACCCAGTAATCCGCCTACTTTCGGTTTCCATATACTCAACGGTTTCCATAAGAACTGGATCAGGTTCGCTTTGCTTAAGAGGCTCAATAGGAATACTCTCGACCGCTAAAGCTTGACTGTGCATCAACGTAAGCCGATCAATAACGGTTTTCTGCTCAGAGATAGCATTGTTGTAGCGAATGCCAAACTCTTCTTCCAGCACTTCATAAACCTTAATTTTTTCCAGTTTATTCCAGATTTCTTTGGCAGTTTTCCCAAGGTAATCGAGAGGAATAGAGCGAAGCTTGTTTAACCTGGCTTCAATAGCAACTGCTTTCCGTTCTTCTTCCAGCAACTTATCGTCTGCTTCTTTTTGCTTTGCGGCTTCTTGACGCTGGTTTTCTGCAATAATTTCCTGCATCGCCTGAGACAGTTTCTCTTTTGCCTCGATAACAGCCTTCATTGCATCTGCTGCAAACTCGTCGTAACCTTCACTGCAATCGATGTTATCAACTGCTTCGATCATGCCGCTGATCTGGTCAATATTTTCATCGCCACCCAGGGTGGATAACTCTACAATGCCAGCAATTTTTTCCTTGATACCGGCAACTCGCTCTTTTTCAATCCGGTCCTGCTCGATTTCCCACAGGTTCAACGGAGCTCTGGTTTCATCGCGAAGATTATTAAGAGCTGTTTCAATGTGATTTACGCCACCGGTAACCGCTTTCACTTGAGCTTTCAGATCGATAACTGAATCCTTACCGACTTTCATTAACACAGTTTTGATCTTGCTAACCTTGTGGGCTCTGCTCGCAATTTCTTTTCGGCCTTTGTCTGTTTCAGTGTTTATGCTTTTAGCGTCCACTCTTACTGCTTTAGCAATTTTGTCGATGAATGGCTTTAAAAACTTTTCATCACTGAACGTGGTAATAACCTTGTCCTCTCGGATAGTTATACCTTTCTCGATCTCAATGACCGGGACTACCTTTTTCTCTATGACTGGCGTTTCCACTTATTTCTCCTTAGTTTTTAGTTCATTTATTCTATTTTCAAATATTTCTTTTAAGCGAGCTTTGAATTTCTTTTTATCAACAAACTTATTGGTGCATTTTTCATCAAGGTCTGCTTTGTAGTTTTTGTATATCAACCTTACTGCTGAAGAAGAAGGCACCGCAGAGAAGTTCTTTTCTTGAGCTTCAACCCAGTCTGATATCTCCGCTGTCTCCTTAGCAATACCTTGGACTTCTTTAGAATCGAAAAACTTTAACCGCTCGTCATATTCTGATTTAAACGAGTCCAACTGATCTCTATTCTGGTTTATCTTTGCGACATTCCACGAATTAGCAAAAGCAAGTTTAAGGTCAATAACGTTTTCCGCTGCTTGGATTGCTTCGCTGTATTTTGTGTAATCAGTGGTAGGAAGTGCCCACTCGGGTAAAGTTGGGTTTTTCCAGGCAATATTCGGTTTGTCGCCTTTCCCTTTTACTGTATTGGGATATCCTTCAAGTTCGTATTTTTTAGCGATAGCAACACAAGGAGACCAGAATTCAGGAAGATCATAAAGATAACGACCTATACCGGTTTGCACTGCTGTCCTCTTCATTGATCCAGATAAACCACCTTTCAGTGGCTCGATAGCTGTTTTTTCAGCACCATCCCATTTAGTGACACTTTTCCCATCCATATGAAGAGTTATTCCACAAAGAAAACCATCCTGAATTACCTGAAATTCATTTTCCCAACCGAACACGCCAAACACTTCGTCGAGCCTTTCTTGGACGCCACGGTTTGTGATATAAGGCACAGCAAGCACGTAAGCTTTGCCGCCAGCACTAACACCACTAGTTTGAGGCTTCCACTCGATATCTTCAGCAGGAAACGGAGCTTGTAATTGTTTAGCGTATTCACAGTTCATTCCAAATCAATCCTCAGTCGTTGGTAAAATACTTGCTGCCAAAATATCGCGCTTTTGTGCTGCTTTGATCTTCTGATCTCGGGCCTTTGCTTGTAATCGCAATTCAGTAAGCCTTAACAATTCATGCTTTTGTTCATTTAAAACTTCAAAAAGAGCGTTTTTAGCAATTAGATTTGGATTATAATTCCAGCTTTTTGTATCTGTAATAATATCCGTAAATGACCGATCGCTTTTCCGATGATTGCATATTGTATCCGCAGCTTTAGTAAAATTATCACAAATAGAGTCATGACTTTCTGACGCTCTTTGAAGTGCAATAAGGTCGTTAAGGTCCACTTTGTTCTCCTGTTTTAAATTTGCTTATGAAGGGGAGCTAGCGGCCTACTCACTGACGGGCCGTAGTAACCCAGGCTATTTCGGCTCTTATCTAACTGCTAACTCACCCACATAAACAAACTATTTGTTATAACTTGCCCAAAACTCAGCAAGACCACAATTACACCAATGATCAAGAGCATAATACGCAGGATCAATCCCGCAAAAATGAGAACAGTAGTTTATTTCGATTCTCTGCCTGTTCATTTTTCGTCTTAGCCGTATATCTGAGTTAGTCATCATAGAAATCACCTCTGTTACCAACAAGCTTACAAACTAGTCGTCGTATTCATCTCTCAGTACATACTCGCACTCGTCGGTAATCTGATCATCATCTAGGTCAATAATTATTTCAGAGTTTGCGCAGTGCATTTGGTAAAGAATCTTTTCGACATTGTAAAACGGGCCAATAAATAGGGATTTATTCATGCTCTCGTTATCAATTGTCATTGTGAATACCGTCCATTTTTTACTATCTCTATCCTTGTGAAGTCCGATTCTATAGGCGCAACCGTGACGGCTTTTATCTGGCTTTTTATCGAATGATATGTATCTGAAGAATGTATCATTCCTGTCGTCAACTCGGCACGTCATACTTTCCCACCGGTTATCCTCTTCGCTTGCCTCTTCTTCAAACTGCTCTCTAGCCATTTTAATTATTTCAGATAACTTCATCTGCTTTGGTGCTTCAACAATGATTTTGCCAAGCGTTTCTTTAAGTCTTTTTTCGCTCTCGCCATGAAGATTTGCAGATATGACGCTGGATATCGTTTTGATAATGTGGTCGTGATAACCCTCAAGGCCAATTGCGCGGAAATCAATATTCAGTTTTTCATCAACGTATTTCTTAAGGTTTCGCCCGAAGTCAGAATATTCTTTAAACGAGTCTGCAATAACACCCTCAATAGTGCTCGACACCTTCTGCTCAATCAGTTCTTTTATTTTACCTTCGTGATCCATGCTCGCTATTGTTTCTTGTACGATTTCGTTTATATCCAACATTTTAATTTCCCCCTTGTTATTTATGTTTTGCGTTTAATTGTTGTCCTCGAACTCCTACTAACTTTCGGAATCAAGTGCAGTCCGCCTCTGCTTGCACCCGAAAACCCCAATTAAGGGGCTCAAGGGGTCAGTTTCTATGGTTCCTCACATCAATGACTGACCTAATGATGTAGATCGTCCCATTCTAGTATGTAAGTTCTATGCAGCCACCCCACACATGGTCCAAACCCACGCGTTAATGGCCTGCACTCTAAGTGCAGTCGGTTTATATGTTATCGCTCTCGGGAACCGGGGCTGCAATCCGGTAACCCACATCAGTTGTATTAGTAGAATGTTCGTATCCTCAGTTAAGAACGTTAGCCCGAACAAAAGGCAAGTTATGACTACCTCTATACATAACGTCGCCAATTTGAATGTTCTTGCCATATTTAAGCGATCTTTGTGACATCGCGTTAGGACCGTTCAAAGCTTTTCGCTGCCGTTTAGTTAAGTGCTTCATGACTTTCCTTTTTACTGTTGGTTGATAATTAAAACTCAGGTGACTCTAATTTAACGTAATCTTCTAGAGATATAGGTTTTTTGTTATTGATAGTTAATGATCTTTCATCACAATCAATTATTATCACTTTGTTTGCGCCGTCACCGATTGTTTGACTAATACCAAAACCAGTCTCACTCATAACGCTACCCTGGATCATTTCACAAAAAACTATTCTTGATAGATATTGAAAATCTTCCCATCTGGATTTACCTCGAACCAATGCCGTTTGTACTGTTTTTGGAAGCTCAGTACCGTACCAATGTGTATAAAGGCAAACCTGTTCTCCGTTACTTTTTAATATTACATTTGCTCGATCACCCATTTCATTCTCCTAGTTGATTTATTGTTCGATGACTGAACTATAGCCTTATATTTTTGTAATATCAAGATGTACTTAAATATATTATCAATCTTGCGTTAGTGTTAAAGAAAGGCTATAGTTTCGTTAAATCAAATAAAGGTATTATGAAAAGTGGATATTAGTAAATCAATAAACCATTGTTTAGATGACACTGGCATGAAGAAAAAAAAACTTGCTGAAAAGCTTGGAGTATCAACCGTTACGGTTTGGACTCTATGTAATTCAGATAAGTGTTCAGGTGATATATTGAAAAAGTTAGCTTCAGTTTTCAATATGCCGGTATCTGAATTTATTGCTCTTGGAGAGTAGTCGTGAAGAGCAATAAAAAATCATTTTTATTGCACGTTGATAGTTTAGATATCCTTGATGAGCTTACTGATGAGCAAGCAGGTATTCTTTTTAAATCTATTCGTGCATATCAAAGAGGTGAAGAAATTGAAACTGATTCTTTTATTCGGATTGCATTTTCACCTTTTAAGAATCAGTTTATTAGGGATAACGAAAAGTATATTTTAATTTGCAAAGCCAGAGCTGAAGCGGGGTCTAAGGGCGGTACAGCAAAAACTACCAATAGCAAGCAAAAGCTAGCAAGTGCTACCAATAGCAAGCAAAAGATAGCAAACTTAGCTGATAATGATAATGATAGTGATAGTGATAGTGTTAGTGTTAGTGATTTAAAACATCCTTACCAAGGAAACAACTGATCTAAGTAAGAAGTAATACGCGAGGGAGAAAATGAAAATACTGAGGCCGGGGCAGGAGAAAGTTATTAGCTTACTTCGTCAATCGCTTGGCAAGGGATTTAAAAGACCTATGGTTCAGTTGCCAACCGGTAGCGGAAAAACTGTCATCGCTTCAGCAATCGTTCAGGGTGCACTGCGAAAAGGTAAGCGAGTAATATTCTGCGTACCATCGATAAGTTTAATCCAACAGACGATTGACAGTTTTCGGGATGATGGAATTACTGAGATTGGCGTGATTCAGGCTGACCACGAACTGACGGATCCACGAAAGCCGGTTCAGATTGCTAGCATTCAAACTTTGGCAAAGCGTAGACGGATCCCGGATGCTGATATCGTAATCGTAGATGAAGCTCATAAGATCTTCAAGTTCTACAAAAAATGGATGGATGCCTGGGGATTGATTCCGTTCGTTGGTCTTTCTGCCACGCCATTTAGTAAGGGATTAGGAAAACTCTACGATGATTTAATCATTGGCGCTACGACTCAAGAGTTAATCGATCAAGGATTATTATCAGATTTTGTTGTGTACGCGCCGACATCGCCAGATTTGAGCAAGTGTAGGACGGTTGCAGGTGATTACCATGAGGGCGATTTGTCGGACGTAATGGATAAACCGCCGATTACTGCGGATATCGTAGATTCTTGGATAAAACACGGTGAGGACCGTCAAACGTTTTGCTTTGGTGTTGATTGCGCTCACGCAAAACACCTTTCAGAGCGTTTTCAGTCTAAAGGGATATCAACGGCCTACATGGATGCGTACACCTCTTTAGAAGAACGAGAGGCTATTAAAATCGCATTCCATTCTGGCGATATTCGAGTAGTTTGCAATGTTGGAGTGCTAATTTTTGGGGTGGATTGGGACGTTCGCTGCATCAGTTTAGCTAGGCCAACAAAATCAGAAATGCTCTTTATGCAGTTATGTGGGCGTGGTTTAAGGACAGCACCAGGAAAGGAAAACTGTATATTTTTGGATCACACTAACACCCATGAGAATCTAGGATTTGTTACAGACATTTATCACGATAAATTAGATGATGGTAAGCCTAAAAAAGCAGCCGAGAAAAAAGAGAAAAAAGAGAAATTACCTAAGAAGTGCGGCAACTGCGCTATCCTAAAGCCAGCAGGCATACACGCATGTCCTTCGTGTGGTTTTGCTCCAGAAAAACAGACTGATATTGTCGAAGCTGATGGCGAACTGAAACGGATTAAAGGCAAAGCCAAGAAAGCCAAAATGGAGGATAAGCAGGCGTTCTACTCTGGACTTATGGCCTATGCAAGAGACAAAGGTAAGTCTTCAGGTTGGGTTGCTCACACGTACCGAGATTACTACTCAGTATGGCCTCGTGGCCTATCTGATAAATCAGGACCGATATTACCAGAATGCAGTTCATTTATTCGCCATAAAGCCATAGCTTATGCTAAACGAAAAAGAGTGGCGTAAATGAAAATAATAGTTATAATTAATTTGCGTCTACCTTTAGCGAGGGAATCGGTGCTAGCTTGGCACTTTGGCGCAAAATCCAAAACAAGCACTTAACTCTAAGCAGGTTAATTATGCGTTTAAACCACATATTCACAAAAAAATCCGTAAAGTTTGAATTCTGTAGCTGTAATAATTGCTGTTCGTTTTTTGTACGACGTTTTTACGAACCAAATTTTGATACATGTCAGTCATGCTCTTGGCAAAAGCACCACGTAGATAGATCACAGCTTGACTGTAAAACTCTTAAAAATATTTCTACTTATAATAAGCATACAGGACTTTTTGTTAGCCTTATTAACTCAATTCGTGGAGATAGAAAAGTAGGAGATAAAATGGGTTATACCGACAACAGAGGATATATTTCATTTCGTATAGGTGGCGTAACTCATAAGGCTCATAGACTAGCTTGGTTATATGAATATGGATCGTGGCCTAAAAATCAAATTGACCATATCAACGGTGATAAATCTGACAATAGAATAATAAATCTTAGGGACGTTACTAACTCAGAAAATTGTCAAAACAGACGCAACAAAAACATAACTTCTATATCTGGATATACTGGCGTTACAAAAAGCCATCTTAGTAATAACTGGACTGCAAATATAGGGGTTAATGGAGCCCGTAAGTACTTAGGTACATTTGAAACACCTGAAGCCGCTAGTGAAGCTTATTTAGATGCGAAAAAGGAGCTTCATATACAATGAATACCATAGAATCTGCTGTTGATAAATGGCCTGGAATTTTGATGGCTCTTGGTGTCGACGAGTCATTCTTACGTAACCGCCATGGCCCATGCCCGTCATGCGGAGAAGGTAAAGACAGGTTTCGTTTTGATAATAAGGAAGGAAAAGGAACGTATTATTGCTCACAATGCGGCAGTGGCGATGGAATGTCTCTCGCTATGAAGATAACTGGCAAGTCATTCGCAGAAACCGCTAAGCAGATTGACGGGATTATCGGCACTATCGAGAAGTCACCCAGGCAGCAGGTCAAAAAGCGTGACCCTTCTATTTTGCTAAAAAGGATTCATTCAGAGTTGCGTGATCCGAAGGGTACGGTTGTTGAGAATTACTTGCTTAGCAGGAATTTAACCTTACCAGATAAAGACATATTCTTTCACCCAAGCTTAGCATATTACGAGAATTCAAAACTGGTCTGCAAAAACCCTGCAATGGTTGCTATTTTCAGGAATTCAAAGTGTAAGCCGATTAGCTATCACGTGACTTATCTCACAGATAACGCAAAAAAAGCTACTGTTAGTTCTTGCCGGAAGATCATGCCGCCGAAAGAAAAACTAGCGGGTGGATCGATCAACCTTTTTCACCAAAGCAATTTAGGTGTGATTGGAATTGCCGAAGGAATCGAGACCGCTATTGCCGCGCACATAATCGATGAAATACCGGTATGGTCTTCTGCTAATTCAGGGATGCTTGAGAAGTGGGAGCCGCCTGATCATGCAAAAGAAATTCGTATATATGGTGATAACGACGGTAATTTTTGTGGTCAATCAGCAGCGTATAAATTGGCTAACCGTCTTAGTTTGAAAGGTTTAAAGGTCAACGTTTCGATTCCTATCGAATTAGGTGACTGGAATGACATGATGATGTTGAGTGGGCACAAATCTAATGGGCAATAAAAAATCAAGCATATCAAAATATGATAGGGCGAAGGCTGCTGTACTTGAGAGGGAACCAAGGTATTGCGCCGCGCCTGGTTGTAATAACCGAATATTAAGCCCGTTTAAGAAAACTATGACTTGTTGTATATCGTGCGGTTTAAAGTATCGATATCGAGATAAGGCTAAACCGAATTGTAAAGAGATACGTGATTTGTTTTTGTACGGTCGAACTAAAAAGAGAAATTATTAAAATGAAAAAATTAAAAGTCTCAATTGTAATAGATACCTGGAAATATGATATTTATGACAAACATTTGACCGATAAAGGATATAAATTCGTGAGAATGAAAGGCCCAGTAAAAAACACTATTTTGCTTTCGATAGAAACTTATTCAATAGAGATGCTTCAGGCGGTTGTGACTTCTATAAACATTAAAACTGCGCACTAGGTGAAATTATGCTACCTGAAAAAGAAATAGTTTTATATGTCAAAGACGGTGAAGTGATTCGTACTGAATCGTATTCAGCCAAGTTGATGGCTGAAAGCTTAAGGTCACATGGTTTTTTAGCTATTGATGTTACTAAAGTTAAATTACCACCAATGAAGCCCACAAGTGAACTACCAACCTTTCTAAGAGGACAGAACCTTGAAATATGAACTTACAGAAAATACTAAAGATTACTTCGGTATAACTTTATACCAAATTAAAGCTATGCGCGATATCGGAAATATAAAAACAGGTGATCTTGGCGGTTGGATAGCTATAGAGGAAAATTTAAAACAAGACGGTAATGCCTGGGTGTACGGTGATGCCAGGGTGTCCGGTAATGCCAGGGTGTACGGTGATGCCAGGGTGTACGGTGATGCCAGGGTGTCCGGTGATGCCAGGGTGTCCGGTGATGCCAGGGTGTCCGGTAATGCCAGGGTGTCCGGTAATGCCAGGGTGTCCGGTAATGCCAGGGTGTACGGTAATGCCAGGGTGTCCGGTAATGCCAGGGTGTACGGTAATGCCAGGGTGTCCGGTAATGCCAGGGTGTACGGTAATGCCTGGGTGTCCGGTGATGCCAGGGTGTACGGTAATGCCAGGGTGTCCGGTAATGCCAGGGTGTACGGTAATGCCTGGGTGTCCGGTGATGCCTGGGTGTCCGGTAATGCCTGGGTGTCCGGTAATGCCAGGGTGTACGGTGATGCCAGGGTGTACGGTGATGCCAGTTATATATCTATACACCCAATTGGTAGTGAAGGTGGAACGCTAACTGCGTTCAAAAGCAAAGATGGAATTACTGTTACTAGAGGCTGTTTTTTAGGTTCTTTAGATGAATTTAAGGAAGCAGTTAAATCCAAGCATGGCGATAATAAATTTGGAAAACAATACATGCTTATTGCTCAATTAATCGAATTAAAATTAGGTGATAATAATGAACAATAATGACGTAATAAAACTAGCTACTGCTCGGGAAGCAGGTAAGACAATTATAAAGAGAAGACATAATTCTGATACTTTTTCTGGTTTTAAGATGAACGTAGATGAAGATTTTAACTTTGTTGATTTTGAATACGCAGTCAAGGAAGGTTCTAAATTTAAAGTTTTTTGGGTAAACGACTTTGGAGAAACATCGAACGTTTATATCAAAGGTTGGGAAAAACTTGTTTCTATTGGAGCGCTTGAACTGGCTTTTAATCACCTTTCTACTATCGATGAAGAACATTTCGATAAAACTAATGAAATAATTGAACAGTTGAAAGGCTTGATATGAGCAAGAAGCGCAATAAGCATCGTAGCCAGGCGAAGGCTAACCTAGCGATCATGACAGGCGCACAGTTCGGCTGGGACTGCGAAGATCCTTTGGAGCCCGGTTCTGACATCGTGAATACCTGGATTAGCCACAAGAATCCAATTACGCGAATCTTCCTGAAAAAAGAAAAGTCCAGGTTCTACGGTTTGACCGATAAGAAAAAGCTGAAGTGGAAGGTGAAAATAGAGTGCGAGTTCAAAGTTCCCGATGGCAAAACATATTACCGGGGCGCTGATCTCGTTATTCACGGCATTCTTAGGGAGGCAGACGGTTACTACCAGGACGCTCTTGAAGAGATCTTTGCAGAGGCCAAAATGAGCCACTACGTTACGACGCATTTAGTAGCAGAAATACTCGGTAACAATAATATTTTAGAACGTGACTTTCAGGAGTAAATTTATATGACAGTTAAAGAGCATGCAATTAATGGTAGGGATAATTTTGTTCCTACTGTAGGACCAGAATTAGCTTTTCCATGTTATGCCTGTTTTTATAATAAAAACAGTGACACAGATAAGCCTTGCGATACTTGTGATTACAACGCTTCCGCCAAAAATCCAGTTAATAAACCATTATCTCATAGAGAATCAGTAAATCATCCTGATCATTATGGCGGTAAAGATAATCCCTACGAAGCAATAAAAGTTATCGAAGATTGGGATTTGAATTTTAACCTTGGTAATACAGTAAAGTACATTTCAAGAGTTGGCAAAAAACTTAACTCTCTCGAAGACTTAAAAAAGGCTCGATGGTATTTGGATCGGGAAATAAACGAACTGGAGAAATACGAATGAAGCAATATTTAGATCTATGCAACCGAGTTATTAACGAAGGTGTCTGGGTAAAAAATGAACGAACCGGTAAGCGCTGCTTGACTGTTATCAATGCCGACTTTGAATATGACGTTAGTGATGGTTTTATGCCAGTACTCACAACAAAGAAAATGTTCTGGAAACCTGCAATCGCTGAAATGCTTGGTTATCTTCGTGGTTATACAAGTGCTGCTCAGTTTCGTGCGATCGGATGCAATACCTGGAATGCAAACGCCAACGAAAATGAAGCATGGTTAGCTAATCCTTGGCGCAAGGGTGAAGACGATATGGGCCGCGTCTACGGTGCTCAAGGTCGGGACTGGAAAAACCCTGAAGGCAATCCGATTGATCAGTTGTTCAATGTTTATGTTGATCTAAAGTCAGGTATTGATAACCGTAGCGAAATCATGACCTTTATGAATCCTGGCGAACGCGATAGAGGTTGCCTTAATTCATGTATGCATACTCATACTTTTAGCATACTGGATGGCTCTTTGTATCTTACGAGTTACCAACGATCTGATGATCTACCTCTTGGCCATGGATTTAACCAGATTCAAGTAGCATGGCTTCTTTTGATAATGGCTCAAATTACAGGACTTAAACCCGGTAAAGCCTATCACAAGATAGTAAATGCCCATATTTATGAGGATCAGCTAGAAACTCTTCGCGACGTTCAACTGATTAGAGAGCCTATGCCTTCTCCTTATTTGCTTATCAACCAAGAAATTAAAACTCTTGAAGATTTAGAGACTTGGGTGACAGTAGATGATTTTAACTTGGATGGATATGACCACCATCCAGCAATCAAATATGAATTTAGCGTGTGAATATATTCAACGTAACCATGCATTTTCCGCCAGGTACCCTGGACATAAAACCGGGAGCGACTTACAAAATAGTCAAGGTAAATGGCATAGAAACCAAAAACGGCTCAGAAGCTCGCTCTATTGCCCGTAGACTGGCGATAGTTGAAGTCGGACCAATGCCGCCGAAAAGGATGATCGTTGATCTAGTGGTAAATGGTGCGCCTAAAATTGATGAGTTTGTGTAAATGAAAGACTACCAGCTAACAAAACATAATCTGGCTCCTTTCTTCAAAGACATTCAGGAAGAGTTAGAAATTAACCCGGTACTGATCGTGACCGCTCAAAGCGCGTCGACCGGGAAGTGGGGGCTGGCTCGATTATGGCGTATGTGGATGGGTACGACTGCTGATTGGATGGCAGCGAAAGGATGCACACAGCCATTGTACATTGATCCTGAAGGCAAGTATCACGGATCAAGGAAGTTTAATGCTGAAGACAGTCACTCATTGTTTACCAGCCTTTGGCTCGGCACTGATGAGAACGGCCTAAGACTTAGCTGGGCCAAGAAAGCACATGACGGCATGAGAGCGGCTACCAAAGGTGAAAGGTTCGGCGCTTTACGGTCTCACGAAGAGTACGCAACCGAGCGCGGACTTATATTACTGAAACCGAGAGATAGTGAATACCAAAAACTTACTGATGAGCAAAATGGAAGGTGATTTATGATTTCTGAACAGGTGTTACTTACACTAATAATTGTCAATGTTGCTGTTTTTATTCTTATGGTTTGCAATTTTTACGAGTGTAATAAGAACGCAAAAAGGTGGAGAGATCACGCCGTAAATGTTGAAACAAAATTTCTTCATTTTTCCGAATGGTTAGCCAATAACTGCAGTGAATATGGTGACTTTGGAAAAGGTGACGATCCGAATATCATTCAGTTTAGGAAAAAAAGATGAGTAATTCAGAACCGGAACAAATTATTAATGCTCTTGACTGGTACGCCGAAAAAGCAATGGCGATATCTCGATACCTGAAAGGGGAAAATCTTGATCCACTAATGGCCGTAGTTAAAGAGCTTGAGCTTGACGCCGGGGCTCGGGCTAAGAAAGCACTTGG
>PJEL010002442.1_pt1 | contig 17086 bp, 18 predicted proteins | sample 1853271 | NCBI WGS metagenome assembly PJEL01 (sample SAMN08108733, study PRJNA415343) | Invertebrate metagenome, whole genome shotgun sequencing project. | host: Globobulimina | place: Sweden: Gullmar Fjord | collected 2015-08
TAATTGTGTGACGTTATCAGTTTATCAATGAGCTCCAAAGGCGAGTTTAAAAGGCTTATATGCTGCGTTATTAATTTTGACAATGGAATAACCATTCTCTTCAATCAATGCCTTGCCTTGCCTTGCCTTGCCTTGCCTTTAAGCCTTTTAATTCTCGCTGAGTGGGAAATAACTTAATCAACTTGGTATCTGATTTGCTTACGAATGGCAAAATGAAGCAGGGCAGTGGTTCAGGTCTTACGGTAATGAAAATTGGCAATTTAATGATAAAGGTCTGATGGAACAACGTCACGCCAGTATTAATGATGTGAAGATTGAAGAAAGTGAACGAAAATTTTTGTGGGCTGGCGATAAGAGACCAGTCGATTATCCGGACTTAACAGAACTTGGTTTGTAAATAGCTACTTTAAAGTAGATTATTTAAGGTAAATAGAAGGCGTGCTGTTAGCGCTAAAGTTTATAGTTAGTAATTAATCGGCTGCTGGTATGGTAGCAATAAGCTCTTTTGAAACCATTTTAGCAATTTTAGATTGATGCTTACCTAAACGTTTTCTAAAGAAATTAAGTCACGTCCTAAAAATTTTTGTGTTAACTTAGTCACATCGTAATACTCATCTTTACTAATAGAATCAAAGACAATAACAGTATGGAAGTTAAATTTTCCGAGTATCGTTTTCAGTGCGAACAGCTCATCTTATACAAACAGCAAGAAATTATCCCCCTTAAACATACCCAGGCGTTATTGTTAGACTTCTTTTTGTCTGCTCCTGATGCTATCCATAGTAAAGAAGCGATTATGGATGCCGTATGGCAAGATAAAGTTGTTTCAGAGCAAGTGGTATTTCAAACCATTAGTCAGCTTAGGGCTATATTTGGCTCTGATGCTATTAAGACCTTTTCAAAAAAGGGTTATCAATGGCAGTTACTTATAGAGATAGAGCCAGATAACAGCAGTGAATTAATTAACCCGAAACAGCAAGAAAAAATAAGTAGCGCTGAAAACAAAGCAAACATAAGTCGACAGTTAGCTTTTGCAACTAGCTTGTTGCTGGTTTTTATATTGGTCGCAATATACTTAATATCAGAAGCTTCAACCAATAAGCCAGTTGTGTTACACCTTGTTGATGAAAAAGAGTCAAGCAAGGCGTTTCAGCCAACAATTGCAGATTTAAATGAAAGTAAAACACTTAAAGCAAGTGAATTTAAAGTTGAATTCATTGCTAAGGAAATCTCGGCAAGACAATCTTTTTCATCCCCCAAACGCGCTTGGAAACTGTCAAATATTTCGATAAATGACTGGTTATTGTGGACAGAAAGTTACCGTTCTGAAGAAGGCATTTTTTTAAACTATGGCTTATCAAGTGCGAGCCGATACTGGCATGGTTTTTTATTTGCTGAAACCGAAGAGCTATTAACTCAGAAATTGTCAGAACGTTTGGTAGAACTAGAACAACTAGGGATATTTTCACAAGAAATGTCTAAGTTAGATATTAGTACCTTAAACGTCATGATAAAGCTTTCCCCAGATGATGCGGATTTATTATTACTGTTAGCAAAACACTATATTGAGGTTAAACAGTATGATGTGGCAATCACTTACGCACAAAAGCTAGTTAACGTTTCATCATCATATGGTTTTAGTCCATATCGGGCGAAAGGGTTTTGGTTGATGGCGGAGGTTTATAGTAAACGGCTGAAATATCAGTTAGCAAGTCATGCATTGAAAAATATGTCTGAGACCTTAGCTGACACGTCACTATGGCCATTGATTTTTGAACACATTAAAGCGAAATCTTGGCTTGCTTATAGCCAGCATGACTTTGACAGCATGTTTGCTATCTTAGATCACAGCATTGAGTTTGGCAGTAAACACGAGGATGCTTTACTACAATTTGAGCTACATATTTTGTATTCAATTTTGGCTAAAAAGGGTGGTGATAATCATAAAAAATATGCTTACTTAAATGAAGCTCAAGCTCTGTTGCTTAAACACAAGCTTGATGAATCAAACTTTGCAGTTGTTTATTATCACTTTGCTATATTTAGCCAAAAGACTAGTAATGCTGTGCCATATTTTGAAAAAATATTGAAGTTACCTAGAACCGCTAACAATGCTTGGATTATTGATCATTCAACAGAGCTGTTAATTGATCAGTATATACGTCGACAAGACTTTGAACTTGCTTTGGTGCTGCTAAGAGACCTCAAAGGCTCAGCAAAATATATGTTATCAATGGCAAGAATTTACCATGCGCAGCAAGCACCTGAAAAGGCACGATCACACTTTGAAAAAGCCTTTGAATTAGCACGTTTGAAATATGAAGTTCATATTGGTATTGATTCAGCTCTAATGCTGTATCAACTCAGTGTCGAGCAACCTGAAATACAAGCACAATATTTAGATTACTTAAAACGCAATGCGAATGAAGTTTGGTTGGGTGAGAAATTGACTGAGTTAGGCATCAAATAACGCTATTTTGTTCATCAGCGCTAGGCAACTCTTATTATTCCTAGCGCTTCATTTTCAGCGGTATTGGTACGCTTTATAACTTTTGTAACTTAAACCAATCTAATATGACAAAGTTGTCATCTGCCCCACGAATTTGAATCGGTTCGTTGCTTTCTTTAAGTTGAGCAGTAACACTTATCTTCTTAAACGCTCGAGAGTCATCTAGTGTCACTTGAGCTACTAAGTCTTTGCCTTGCCAAAATTCAAGTTTAGCGCCGCTTTGACCACGCACATTCATTGTTAACATAGCGTCACCAGACTGTTCACTGGAAAATTTGTAAGATAACCACGCTGGACTATAAGGTGACATTCCCGGTGGATAATGGCCATCATTTGAAGATAAAAACACACTTTGATGTTCCTTATTATCAATAAGGTCTGCTTTTCTATGTCTATGGTATAGCTCTGCTTGAATCGTCTCTCCAACTTTAAATATTTGGTGGCTGCCAACAGAAACTTCTTTACTCGGTTGGCTTTCACCAGTGGCGTTATTGGCAAAAACCTGATAACTCGCGGCACCTTTACCGGGTAGCTTATCTCGGTATTCAGATGCTTTAATACCATCGGCTACTTTGACCATTTTTCTACTAACCTTGCCATTTATATCAAGGTAACTACGATAGACTGCATAACTAACGTTATCAGTTGTTGAAGCTGACCAAGCTATTTTTACTTGCTGTACATCGATTAAATCTACTTTAATGCTTTGCACTTTATTGGGTAACGATTTAAGTTTTTGATGGGAAAGGTTGGCTTGCTGTTGCGCTTTTACTAAACCATCAATAAAGCCCTGAGTTTGCTTCGAAGTAGGGTTGGTTTTGCTTGAATCGAGTACTAAACGAAAGCCTTCAATACTACCGACAAATACCATAGGGTTTTTTAGATGTTTTGGATGGGGTAACCAATGCCAAGCCCCGCCGGCAACAATATAAGTGGAACATTGTTCTTTTGGTGATATTTTGGGGTCCATACAAGTTTGTGTCACTTCACGAACATTTCCCATAATATCATGCAAACCCAAATCATTGGGGCGGTACATGCCCACTACTGTGTGATACGTTGCGCCGTCATTGCAATTAGCACCAAATCTATTTCGGTATCCATGGTGTTGCTTTAAACCCGCGTTATGAGCAAAATCATCAACATTCTCGTAGTCACACACTTCGCTATGTTGTAAATCATTACCAAAAGCGAAACGACTGCTTTTTCCTGCAGTAGAAGCAAATTTCCACTCGTTAAATTCAGCTAAGCGATAAGGCTTCCCTGTTTCTTTTGCTAACCATTTTGCATATGCCATTGCATCATTTGCACCGAGGCAAACCACAGGACGGTAAGGCTGCTTTGTGAGGTCGGGATTGCTCCATGTGCCATGCTTCTTTGCCGGTGTATGCTTTTTGTTATAAAGATGGCACTCATCTTTCACTTGGTATGCTGTCGCATTGGCAAAACGAGTAAACTCAGCAACGGTTACTTCATACTTGCCCATTTGAATATTAATGTTTTGCTTTTGATCGACAAGGGGAACTAGTACAGGTTCTATTGGTTGGTTATTTGCCCAAACATTAATACTACTTATGCAGCTTGCAATTGCTAATGTTGCGAATGATTTCTTCATAACATGTCCTTTATTGGTTATTAGAGTAATAACGGATATGTTATGCAAGCTATTGAATTAAAATCTTAATTTTTTTCTATATCTACAGAATATAGAAAAGGAATAGAAAAACTACTTTAAAACTACCTTAGTTGTTATGGCTTATAGCTAGTCAGGTTTATACCGTCAGGGCACTTAAACTGAAAGTAGAAGTGCGCTGATTTTAATTAGCTAGCGGCATAATTTCAGCTTCGAACAATGAAGCTCTACAGTTGATAATTCACTTCAATACGGTGATCGCCATCACCAAAGCTGACGTCTTCATTCCAGTTGGCAAAGTATCGAACGTTCAGTTTAGGGTTTATTTGATAATTAAGCGCAAACTCATGGGTGAATAAATTTGAGTTGTTTGGACCATAAGCATTATCTTTATAGATATGACCGCCAGTTAAGCTAGTTAACCAAAAAGGATTGTAGTTAAGCCATACCTTGTCAGTGATAGCCATTTTTCCGTACATACCAACCAGAGCATAAGTGCCGTTAAATGAATAGCCACTATCAATACTGCCATCTTCTTCTACTACATCTTTGCCAAAAGAAGCACCAACACCGGCTAGAGGATAAAAGTTAAAGCGCCACATTTTAGGTAAAGCCTGCATAAGGCTATAAGAAACATCACCGGTTTTTTCGGCTAAATGATTTTTATCAAAACTATAGTTAAAATCAATTTGGCTACCTCTACCGTTGGTCATATCAACTTTTAAATTTCTCAGCCGAAATGAATCCACTGAATTATCTATAAAATCATCGTTATCCCAACCTAAGCTATCCCCCAAAACGCCCTTTATCTCAAGCACATTCATTGCCATGGTTTTTGGAGTACCAGGGTCGTAGCTTTTACCCACTTTGATATTAATGCCTTTATTCGTTGTTCCTACACCGGCTTGGGTATATACCGCTAAAGGATCTGACATATCCTGCACGGCCTTTTCTTCAGCAAAAGTATTGAAAGAAGTCAGGCTAAATAAAACAAAGCTAGTCATAAGTGTGTATTTTTTCATGGTGTCCCTCTAAATTTCTGTATCCCTAAATTACTGACCAGTATAGAAAACAGTGTATAAAAATAATAGAGGCTATTGAAAGTGCGGGAAAATAACTTAAATCGCAATGTGATTTAATAATGACAAATTCAGCGGTTGTCGCTTTTGTTCAATCTTTCCAGAGAGTAAGGCTTTATTCTTTATCACATAGCAATAAAGCGACTCAATACAATAAAAATGAGTTGTTCTTTCACGATTAAGTTAGGTAATAAAGAATGCTAAGCATTGAAAAAATTGATTCTCTCAGCAAATTAGCAGTATTGAAAAAAGTATATTTTGCAAAATCGACTGCGCCACTCGATGGTATGTGGCACTTTGGTTTTGTACCTATGGCAACACACTTTGGCTTCTATATTAATAAAGAGCTAGTAGGTTTTTGCTGTATTAATGATGAGGGTTATTTACTGCAATTTCATCTTGAAGCGAATCCCGAAACTAGCGCAGAAGCACTTTTTACTCTAATAACACAGCAAACTAGTCAGGTAATTGGCGAAGTTAAGGGCGCTTTTGTCAGTACAGCAGAGCCAGCCTATTTATCGTTATGTTTAGATAACTCTGCAATCTTTAAAGTGCATGCCTTGATGTACAAGCAAGTGGATACGCTTTCAACTAAACATCTTGAGCCAATTGCAATGCAGCTTGTTACTGAACAACAGCTCAATGAGTTGGTGCAATTTGCTATGACCAATATCGGCGCACCTGAAGCCTGGCTTAGTGGTTACTACAGTAACTTAATTACTCGTAGAGAGCTTTTTGCATACTGGCGAGAGGGTGAACTACTGGCTGCAGGAGAGTGTCGATTATTTGATGACTATCAAACAGGGTATGCCGATTTAGGTGTGATTGTTGCTCAATCGGTACGTGGTCAAGGTGTTGCGGCTCAGGTGTTAAGTTATTTGAAAAACCATGCATCCAATAAAGGCTCACAGTCAATGTGCTCTACAGAAAATTCCAATATGGCCGCACAAAAAGCTATTGTTAATGCAGGTTTTGTTTCGGCGAATCGTATTGTGCAGTTTGAATTTGAGTCGGTATAAAGAGATACTTTGTTACACCCAAATATAGCTAAAGTGTTTTCTTGGAGAGTGCGATGATACGTTGGTTGAAGCCACCTAAATTATCAGTAGTTGCTAAATATATCGAATGTTATTGGTATCTTGAAAAAGAAACTGAGGCAGTGGAACGACCAAAACTAAACCCTGATCCCTGTGCACATTTGCTACTTATGCCAGCAGAGCAAACTTATCATTATCAAATGAAGTCTGAAGCCGACAGTACCCTCTATCAGGGTAAAGGCAGTCACTGGCTTTACCCGTATTGCAAAACCATTGAATTAGAGCATGTTAAGGCATATGCCTGCATAGGCATTAAATTTAAAGTCGGTGCTTTATATTCATTGAACAAGCTTAGCTTTGATCAAGCGTTGTTAGATGCTGTGCATGGAATAAATGTCGAAAACTCTCTTGGAATATCGGTACTAAATGAAGCTGCTTTGCTAGCTAAGGCCCATTCATCACCTGATGAGTGTTGCGCTATGTTAGATGAACTACTGCTGCCTATATTAAATAACTGTCAGGAAGATAAACATAGCGAGCTTACCAGAAGGGCATTGTTTTTATTGGCAAATAAATCGATTAATGAGTTAGGTGAAGAGCTGTCCTGCTCACAACGAACTGTGGAACGTAGCTTCTTAAAAGTTACTGGCTTAACACTTAAACAATGCCAATCAATGAATAAACTTGAAGCTATTCTAGGATACCTCTACCAACGACCAAAGAGTGATATAGATTGGGTCGATATTGCTTATCAATTTGGCTTTAGTGATCAACCACACCTTATCCGTTATTTAAAACAACAATTAGACCTAACCCCGAAAAGCTATGCTCAACAACGAGGTTTTACCATTGATATTTATGGTGGTGTTGAGTCCAAATTGTTTTAACATCAGCTTACTTAATTGTTACCAGCTTGCCCAAGCAATGCGCCACCACAAACCAAATAAACTGACATAACCTGTGGTGTAATTAACTAGCTCTCCTTGATGAATAACCATGATTAAAGGCGTAACTTGTACTCTTAGTGAGCTAGCTATTCTATTCTTATCATCATTGACTACGGTAAATTGATACTCTTCTTCACTCATATAAGCTTTTAGTGTTTCATTATCCCCTGATTGCATAGCAATACTATAAGTAGGGTAATACTGTGAAATGGTATCAACAGAAGGACTCACTATCGAGCATACCGGGCACCAAGTTCCCCAAAAATAGATTAAAACGGGCTGCTCAAAGCTTAATGCTTTCAAATCTACCGATTCATTATAAATTGTCATACCTGTTAAGGACGGAAGTGCTTGCCCATCAATATCCTTAGTTCGCCAAGTATCAACAATAAAGCTGAGCACAAGAAAAGCGAAAATAAAAATGACAATTTGTTTTAACCAAGACTTCATTTATTTAACCTATTCGTTGTTTGCTTTTTTTAATATACGGTTGAGTAAATAGTGTAAACAAATGAAAAGATGAAGGATATTACAATTTGTATTAAACAGATATAACCCATTTATTTGTTTATTAAACTCTCCATTTTATTTTTGCGCCTCACTAATGCGGCGGTTTACTGGATATCTTTCAAAATCTTCCCAGTATTGAATGCCACCCAGCATCTCTTTTACTTTAAAACCTAAGGCTGATATTTTATAGGCAGCTTTCGCAGCGCCATTACAGCCGGGTCCCCAGCAGTAAACGACAAATTCCGTTTCTTTATCGTAGTGGGCAAATGACTTCGAGGTCATGTCACTATGCGGTATATTTATCGCAGTAATAGCATGACTTTTATCAAAGGCTTCTTCAGCGCGCACATCTAATAACAGGTAGTTATTATTGCCACTGTTAATGTCAGCATAAACATCAGAACAATCAGTTTCACAGGCCAGTTTTTTAGTGAAAAAGTCATGTGTTTGTTGTGTCGTTGTTGCAATGTTTTTGCCTTCTTTCGGGAATGCATTACTACTATTTTTCATGAGTGGCTCCGTGTTGTTGTGACTCTATTCTTTAATGATATGTGAATGATTGTGATTGATGAGGCTACTTTAACTTGGCTCGATAAGTGATAGAATTCACCATTGCTGAAGTCAGTCTTCGACAAATATGAATAGTCATCAAGGATAAGTAGCAGCTATATTAAATGCTATGAAGATAAATAAGGTGGCTGGTATTGAGAAAGTCACAGGTAAACTAAAAGGAAATACTTTGTGGAATTTTATCACCTTCGTTCTTTTGTCGCGGTTGCACAAACAGGGAATTTAACGCAAGCAGCTAAGCGTTTATATACAACGCCACCAGCGATAAGCGCTCATATAAAAACATTAGAAGAAGAGCTGTCTACGCCATTATTTACTCGTTCGAGTAAAGGCATGACGTTAACAGAGAAGGGGAAACTGCTGTTAGCAAAAGCACAAATCACCTTAGACAGCGCAGTCGACTTAGTTAACCTTGCTGCAAACAACCAGCATGAAGTTATTGGCACTTTTCGTTTTGCCAGTAATGTTTCTATTGAACAGGCTAAATTAATTGAACTAGCCAGTAATCTACATGAAAATTGTCCAGGTATTAGCCTTGACCTCCATCAGCAATCAACAGGTAAAACCCTTGATGAAGTCCGATCACATCAACTTGATGGTGGCTATATATTTGGTGATATACCTGATGATTTTATTGGTATTACTGTAAGGCAGCAGCCAATAACCACACTTGCTCCGTTGAACTTTGACCTTAATAATACCTTAACAGTAAGTCAACTCAGCCAGCAGCCTTGGATTATGATGGGAGAATATTGCCCCTTTGATAATGTACTAACAGAAAAGCTGGGTAGTGAAATGTCATCAGTTTTGAAATCTAGTGATGATGGTACTCGGCTGGCTTTAGTTAAGGCTGGCTACGGCTTGAGTTTTGTTACTGTTGAAGAAGCGTTAATCGCTGAAAAAGACAAACAAGCCCAGCGGTTAACAATGCTCGATTTTTCTATGCCTTTACATTTTGTTGTCGCTAAAAATCGAGCTGATGAGCCGGTAATAAAAGCATTAAGGCAGGAGATAAATATTTTATGGGAATTACAGAGTTAGTAAGGTAATAGTTTAATAGTAGGGCAGCTTTACACAACTTTACCTGCTCAAGTATTTTAAGAAGCTAATAACCAGAGTATGCTAATATTTCCATCGTAATTTGAGCTGTTCTTGATGATGTTACCAACACCGAAACCACTAACTAAAAAAGTTAACGTTATTCTTTTTACTACAATAATCCTGATGTTATCAGCTTGTGGTGGCTCAGAAACATCCCCTGATATTATAGAGCCCGATCCGACACCCATTCCAGAGCCAATACCTGCTCCAGAGCCAGTTACACCCGATAATAATATTACCAAGAATATTGAAGGCGATATTTCTTATTTGAAGTTAACCAATAGGCATCCAGATTGTGCGGAATATGTCGGTAACTATGTGGCTAACATAGTTGATATACAAAAAAACGTTTTACTCGATAGCCAGTTAACAGTCACAGCAAATGCTACCCATTGCACCTTTTCTAGCAACAATATTCCTAACCATGACGTAGGTGGCGCTACTACCACAGGCAAAGACTTTGCTACACAAGTACAAGCCAATAGCAAAGCTTACGTATTAACTGTGCCGCGCTTTCCTGAGCAGCAAATAACGGCTACTTATGTGCAAAAAAGAGCGGGCATGTTAACGCTTAATGGCATTTTGCTTAATGGCGTTGATTTAGATATGGACTCAGCATTTTGTTATCACCCTGATATTAATGCGCCATTAAATATTGGTCTTGGTACGAGAACACAATGTGGTTTAAATGCTGATTGGTACGCAGTGCCAGCTAATAACCCTGACATAGTGACCTTAGATGAGTTTGCCGGACATGCGTTTGATGGCAGGTATCATTACCATGGTGATAATGAAGGACTTTCCCATGTTGCAGTTGAGGGAACTTTAACGCCAAATTCTGATGAAGTAGATCCGAGCGGCTCACCTGTGGTTGGTTTTGCCCCAGATGGTTACCCTATCTATGGACATTACTTTTATGACGCACAAACTAGTGATCTTAGAAAAGCCCGATCGAGCTGGACAACTTACTCAAATGAACGCGAAACTCCGCAAGGCTCAAGTATATCAGCACCTTCAATAGCGACTCATATTCGTGGGTTATTTGTAGAAGATTGGTTTTATCAAGCAGGTCTTGGCGATCTTGATGAATGTAACGGTATGACAGATGTTTATGGTAATTATGGCTATTACTATACTGAAACTTATCCCTACGGACCTTTATGTATGAAAGGTCAGCCTGATGCGTCATTTACTTTAGATTCATCGGCCTTTGTTGGAGAGTAAATCTAGCACTTAATTAGCTAGAATTAAGTGCTATTGTTTACGCGCATAACGATGACTTAAGCTATGACTCAAATTATGACTCAGTAAAGCTTACATTGATTTTTTTAATCAGTGCTACATCAGTAATGCTAACGTCACCGATACTTTTTTGTAATCTAGCAGCTGTTTTTGTTGCGCCTCTTTTCTCTGCAAAAGTAATAATATCATCACCATTACACATTACTTTTACGGCAACAGTCTTACTCTGTAAATGGTAAGATTTCAATGTTGATTTCAATTTAAATACTTTATTACTTTGTGCTGCTTTACAAACTTCAACTAATGCAGCCTCAATATGTGGCATAGTTGCCGCTTGGCTCGGTAAGCTCAAAGCTAATGCTGAAACAGTTGTAGCTAATGCGATAAGAGTTGTTTTAATTGTAGTCATGGTATTCTCCAAATGTTGTAGCTTACGAAACGTTCTTGTTTCGCTCGTATTTATAGTTATTTTCGTCTTGCAGATTAAACTATTACAATTGCTGTGCCAGCGATGGAAAGTGTTTTATCTTGTTGATTTTTAGGTGTTTTGTTTTATTGGTTAATTGAGGTGTATTATCAGTAATAAATACACTTGCTATTAAATGGTGAAATTTACCAGTGATGTGGTCAAATTGACTATTGATATGTGCCGTATTTAAAATAGCTTAATGCAGTAAAATTTCACCTGTTGTTGCTTGAGGTGTTTCTTCTGAATTTACTAAGCGCTAGAAGGTTTTTTGTTACAGATAAGTGTTTCTCTTACTGATTATTGTTTTGTATTATCTGTGTTAGTCCTAATTCCCCACTAATTCATCATTCATGAAAAAAACATCTATATTTCACTCAGTTGCCATAATAGCTGTTATGTTAATAGGCAGCTTAGCCATTAGTTTTGTCAGCGAAGCAAAAACACAACAAAATTCACAGCAAGACTTAGGTCAATATTTTAAAAAATATGACGCTAAAGGCACCATTGTTGTACTTGATAAACGCAGCAAAGAAAATAAAAGCTATGTATATAATCAAAAACGAGCCGAGCAGCGTTATTCTCCAGCCTCTACCTATAAAATCCCACACACACTTTTTGCATTAGATGCGGGCTTGGTTAAAGATGAGTTTCAAGTTTTTCCTTGGGATGGCGTAAAGAGAGGTTACTCACCGCATAACCAAGATCAAAATTTACGCTCTGCCATGCGTAATTCTGCAGTGTGGGTTTATGATATTTTTGCCGAGCAACTTGGTGAAGAAAAGGCCGGTAGCTACTTGAATAAAATCGCTTACGGTAATGCTGACCCTGTGACTGCACAAGGTAGTTATTGGATTAATGGTAAACTTGCTATTTCAGCCAATGAGCAGATTGTATTCCTTGAAAAACTTTATAAAAATGAATTGCCTTTTAAAGTAGAGCACCAAATATTAGTGAAAGATATCATGGTGGTTGAAGCGCAAAATAACTGGATATTACGCGCTAAAACTGGCTGGCAAGGTAAACACGGCTGGTGGGTAGGTTGGGTTGAATGGCCTACGGGACCAGTATTTTTTGCTTTAAATATCGATACGCCTGAGAGAATGAAAGATCTTTATAAGCGACAGGCTATCGTGCGAGATATATTAACGTCAATAAAGGCATTGCCAGCTAATAACTAATGGAGAAGTAATGAAAAATATTTTAATTATCGGGTGTGCATTAATTTGCTTAACTTTTGTAAAGACAGCGTCAGCGTCAAGTTGTGGTTCAACTTGTCAGTTAGACCTCGTTAACTCATATTTTAACGCATTAGACAAAATAGCTCGAAAAGACTCTAGTATCAAAGATATCGACTTTCTCTTGGGCTTTACTCACGATGACGTTAAATACATTCATGTAGAATATCAGGCTAACTTTACCAAGGATTCATGGCGTAAAGCTTTTATTCGCAATCTTGAGCTCGGTGCATATAAAAAGAATGAAACGAATGAAATACGAGTGCTCAGTAGTATTTCTGGTAAAAATCATCTGGCTATTGAATATTCACACGGGGTCATTCAAGCTGATGGTGTGTGGCAACAAACAGAGCCATTACTTGTTATATTTGGCTTTACGGATAGTAAAATTTCATTAGTGAAAGAGCTTTGGTAAAAATTATCAGTGCTAATGGTAAAGCCGACTTACTAAATGTAAATCGGTTTTGACTCTTAATAACTAAGCAGTTTCAAACGATTAAAGCTTTTGTACTATCTCATTTCTTAAACGCTCTACAATCTCAGCATCAGGTCCCGCCACTGAGGTATAAACAAAAGTTTGATCTTCAAGTTTTGCACAAGTAATTGATACTTGGTTGTTATTAAACTTACCATAAGTATATTTAGCTTTATCATATTTAAGGTTTCTTCTAATAGACTTAAAGCTTAATGACTCTAAGATATCTTTACCTTTTAAAGAGCAAAGTTCAGCATCAATAGCTAATATTTTAAAATCAGTCCACAGCTGAGGAGTATAAGTATTGGTGAGTTCTACTATCTTATCTTGTGACTCATCTTCTGGCTTAGATAATAGGTTGATGAGGGAATAACTGGAATTAGAGGCGAAGTAAATGGCGATTAGAAAAATGAAAACAGCAAGCTTTTTAGACATAACAATCCTTTATCGGTCTTATTTTTATAGTGTACAGGTAGTAGAAAGGCAGCTAAATAGCTGCCTTGATAATCTTGCCTAGAGTTTACTAGAGTTAACTAGTGTTTACTTAGCATCATATTGATCAAATTTGTTGAACTTGATAATAGAGGTTAGTTCTTCGCCGTAAAGAGCACCTTTTTCAGAGTAACGGTCTAATTTAGTCACTAGTACAAAAGGATCATTTGTTTGCATTCTGGTTTGTCTAAATTCAGCAAAAGCACTGCTGCGACCTAAAGTGCGGTAATAATCTTCAACAGCAGCTTCAACAGAGTCGTACTTCTTCACCCAAATAGTTTTATCACCACGTTTTTTAAGCGCTGCAACTCTTGGTTCATCTTCATCAAAAGACCAAACACCGAAGATGTTGTAAGCCACTCTAAAGAAGCGTGATGTCGCCCAAGAGCTTTCCATCGCTGCTTGTGCAATGGCAATACTTTTTGGATGAGGCTTAAGTGCCATCAATAATTCAGCATCAGTGGTTGCTTTATATTCTACTTTTAATGCTTCGATGTTAGCGTTACTGCCACCAGCGTCAAGGGTTGTTTTAACGTCTTCGTATCTGGTCATTAACTTAGCGTAAACGGCGTCAACTGCTGGAACGATCAAGGATTTGAATCTGGCTTTTTTCTCCTGGACAGTCATTTTAGGAAGCTCTTCTTCCTTTTGGCTGACAGTGTAGATAACCGACGCAATAATAATAAGTAAAACTATTGCGATAATAGCTTTGATTTTGTTTGAAGATAATTGCACTAGGACACTTCCGAATTGTTTGTAAAATTAGGGCTTTGAGTCTAAATTGTAAGATATCTAAGTACTAATAACAAAGCTATATTCCCTTGAAGTAAATAAATAAAGTAAACAGCTTATGGATTACAGCTTGTTTAACAGAGTTCGTATTTATATTTTAAATAATGGAGTGTTAAATGTTCGGATATTTGTTGGTAGCGGTTTCACTGAGTGCTTTTTTTGGGGCTTTCTTTTTTATTGTTATTGGTGAACCTACCGGTGTAGGTCTGATGGCTTTTATCATCTCAGTTGCCTGGGGAATTATGTGGCAAATAAGGCGAAATAAAAAAAAGAAACAGCCTAGCTCTGATGATGCAGATTAGGCTATAACTGTTTTATTCTTAATTAAGCATGAGCATTACTAAAAGCATCAACCCCAGCTTGGGCACAGCCTAAATCTTGCTCTGGTGAACCTGAGCTAACACCTATACCGCCGACAACTTTACCATTGTAAGTGATTGGTAAACCGCCACCAACAATACACATACGTCCACCTAATGCGGTATGAATGCCAAATAAGTTATTTTCATGACCTGGAATACATGCCTGATTAAATACATGAGTGCCTTTACGTGCTGATGCTGCAGTAAATGCTTTATCCTGTGAGATAGTAATACTGTGTATTTTACCGCCATCCATACGCTCAAAGGCTATTAAGCTACCTGATTCATCAACAACGGCAATGCACATAGGGACCCCTAGTTCATTGGCTTTGTTTACTGCGCCATCTATTATAGTTTTAGCTTCCGTTTGGTTTAGTCTATTTATTGTCAACATAGTTTCCACTCTTTAATTTTAAAACTGGTCTATACCCAAGCACCTTAATCGGGGCTAGGTATACAGTTGAAGTAAGCATATTGACGGTGGGCAATACTTCGACTGATAAATTTTTCCTGGTAAGCTAGTTAACTGGCTTTCTTAATAGGCTGTTGGTTGAAAACGTAACCCAGTTCAATGGAAATTGATTTACCTGCTTTTACTAGGTCTTTTATCCACTCATCTCTACGACGCTCAATTGGCGCAGATACCGATAAACCGGCAACAACTTCGCCGTATCTGTCATAAAGCAATACGCCAATACAGCCGACGCCCATTTCAGCTTCTTCATTGTCATAAGCAAAGCCTTGCTCAACGCAGCGCATACATTCTTGCTCTAAGTTTTCTATATCTGAAAATGTTTTACGGGTATAAGTGGGTAAATTGGTTCTTTGTGCATAACCGCTAATACCTTCACTGCCTTCCATGCCCAGCATCATTTTGCCAACACCTGTAACATGCAAGGGCGCGCGACTACCAATAATTTGTTGAACATGCATCATTCTATTGGGAATGGCTTTTTCTACATAAATAACAACATCACCTTCACGGGCAGTAAGGTTGATGGTTTCACCAAACTTATCACGTAGCTTTTCCATATAAGGAATAGCGACTTTACGAAAATCAATGTTTTGATATTGATAATTACTTAGCCTAATAAGTCGACCACTTAACTGATATTTACCAGAATTGTCTCTATCGACAAAATGATTATCGATTAGCGAGTGTAAAATTCGAAAGGCCGTTGATGGTGCCAAGTTAGTATCAGCACTTAGCGCTTTTAATGTTACCGGCATGGTATAGCGTGAAATGGCATCAAGTAACATCGCTGCTCTATCAATCACTTGAATTTTAGATTCTGGTTTTGCTCTGGTCATAAAATCCTACTCCACTAGCCTAGGCAATAAATTTATTTTCTTGACTGTTGTGTCAAGTTTGTCCATTCAATATAGAACTAAAAGCAACAGAAAACCATGACTAAATTGATATTTGCCAGTTTCATATGGTGAAACACGAAGGTTTTTGTTATTTGAAAATAATTATTTCTTTTTAAATTCAGCTTGTTGTCTTATTTCACCCTATGAAAAAACACGCTAATTCCACATGGTGAAATTCAACTAGATTGCCCTGCGAAGTTGTTCTGCCTAGAGTGAATTCAAAAGTTTATCAGGCGTTTTAATGCGCACTACTTAATGTGCACGATAAGTTCAGCACAAGGTTAATTTTGCAGAGTAAAGCCCCTGCAAGGGGTATCAGAAAATAATTCGAGAGTCATTTAAGAAAGAAAATAAGAGGTAGATATGAGCAGCTCAACCAATCCAACCATGACCATTCCCACATATGATGATGTATTAGCAGCCCATGAGCGTGTTAAGCCTTACATTCATGAAACGCCAGTACTTACCTCAACACGTTTAAACGAGATGACAGGCGCTAAGTTATTCTTTAAATGTGAAAATTTACAAAAAGCAGCTGCTTTTAAAGTACGTGGTGCTTGTAATGCAGTATTTGGCTTAACTGATGCAGAAGCAAAAATTGGTGTCGCGACTCACTCTTCAGGCAACCATGCCTTGTCACTTTCTTATGCGGCCGGACAGCGTGGTATTCCAGTAACAGTTGTTATGCCGCGTACTGCGCCACAAGCGAAGAAAGATGCAGTTATTGGTTATGGCGGAAAAATTGTTGAGTGTGAGCCATCAACGAGTTCTCGTGAAGCGGTATTCGCTGAGGTAGTGGCTGAATCAGGGGCAGATTTTGTTCACCCTTATAACGACCCCCGTGTTATTGCCGGTCAAGCAACCTGTTCAAAAGAGTTACTTGAGCAAGTTGAAAACCTTGATGCGGTAATTGCGCCTATCGGTGGCGGCGGCATGATCTCGGGCACTTGTTTAACCATTTCAAATGTAGCCCCAGATGTGAAAATTTATGCGGCAGAGCCACTCAATGCTGATGATGCGGCGCGCTCATTCAAAGCGGGTCATATCATTGCAGATGATGCGCCAAATACCGTTGCTGATGGCCTGAAAGTACCACTAAAAGATTTAACTTGGCACTTCGTAAAAAACCATGTCACTGATATTTTTACCTGTACTGAAGACGAAATTGTTGATGCGATGAAGCTTGTTTGGAAAACCATGAAGATCGTCATTGAACCAAGCTCAGCAGTTACCGTCGCTTGTATTTTGAAAAATCCTGAAAC
>PJEL010002443.1_pt1 | contig 17081 bp, 11 predicted proteins | sample 1853271 | NCBI WGS metagenome assembly PJEL01 (sample SAMN08108733, study PRJNA415343) | Invertebrate metagenome, whole genome shotgun sequencing project. | host: Globobulimina | place: Sweden: Gullmar Fjord | collected 2015-08
TTGTTGCTGTTACAGGCAGCAATGGAAAGACGACAACGAAAGAGATGCTCCATATGATTCTCTCTTTGAAATATAAGACTCTCAAAAATATTGGAAATTATAATAACCACATTGGACTGCCTCTTAGTCTTCTGGAAATTGAACCGGACCACGAAATGATTGTGCTGGAAATGGGTATGAACGCTGCCGGGGAGATCAGAAGGTTATGCGAAATAGCTGAACCCAGCCATGGAGTGATTACGAACGTCGGCACCGCGCATATGGGAAGGCTTGGAAGCCGTGAAGCGGTGCGGGATGCAAAACTGGAAATTCTTGACGGATTAAGTGTCGCGGTCGTGAATGCAGACGATGATTTTTTAATGGAAGGTATACGCAATGCAGCTAATTTTAAAGGACAGTTAGTTACCTTTGCAATAGACAATGATGCGCACGTTATGGCAAGACATGTACGTCCGCATGAAAAAGGCAGTGAGTTTCTGCTGGAGACCAAAAACGGAGGCAGTGTTACCGTGCGCCTTAATACTCACGGCATTTTTAATGTATATAACGCACTTGCAGCCGCAGCAGTAAGTTATTCACTTGGGGTTTCCATAAATGAAATAAAAAATGCACTTGAATCCTATGAAGGCATCCCAATGAGGTTTGAAATGATTAAAAAAGGCGGAATAACTGTGATCAACGATTCCTACAATGCCAACCCAACATCAATGGAAGAATCACTTCAGTGTCTGCTTCTCATAGGCGCATTGGGACGCCATGTTGCGGTACTTGGCGACATGGGTGAACTCGATGAGTTTGAGGAAGACGCGCACCGGACTGTAGGTAAAAGAGTATCCGATATGGGAGTGGATGTGTTTGTTGCCGTAGGCGAGAAAATGGGTCTGGCCGCCAAAGAAAGTATGGTCAATAAAAAGGCTGCACAGGAAGTATATGTTTTTGAAGACACTGAATCTGCCGGGAAGAAAATTATGAACATTTTGGAAGACGGTGACACGGTACTTGTGAAAGGATCGCGCTCAATGTCAATGGAAAGGATAGTCGGGAATATTATAGATGCTGTATAAACTCTTTCTTTCATTTAACGAATTTTATTCGCCGTTTAATGTATTCAGGTACATTACTTTTAGGACCGCTCTTGCGACTATTACAGCATTGATCATTACATTTGTTATGGCCCCCTGGCTGATTGAACGTATGAAACGGTACAGTATGACCCAGCCTGTAAGGGATGACGGACCTCAGACCCATAAGAAAAAAACAGGGACACCCACAATGGGGGGAATCCTTATTATATTGTCTGTTGTAATAAGTGTCCTTATGTGGGGGGACTTGAGCAATAAATATATATGGATAATGATAGCGGCAATACTGAGTTTTGGATTAATCGGTCTTCTGGACGATTATCTCAAGGCAGTTAAGAAGGATCCTAAAGGGTTAAAGGGCTGGTACAAGTTTGGTATGCAGATAGGGGTTGCGCTCGGAATAGGGTTTCTCTTCTATAGCAACACTAGCGACCCGTATATCGCCCAACTCAGTATCCCCTTCTTTAAAAAGTGGCTCATAGATCTGGGATGGTTCTATATACCTTTTACAATACTGGTAATCGTAGGGTCATCCAATGCGGTGAACCTTACGGACGGGATAGATGGACTTGCAATCGGGCTGGTCGGGATTGCATGTCTCGCAAACGGAGCACTTGTGTATATATCGGGACATGCGGGGTTTTCGCAATACCTGCACGTCCTTCATTTCCCAGGAATAGGCGAGCTTACAGTGTTCTGCGGGGCCATGTTCGGGGCAGCGCTTGGCTTCCTCTGGTATAACAGTTATCCTGCAGAGATCTTTATGGGAGATGTCGGCTCACTCGGTCTTGGAGGTGCACTCGGTACTCTGGCGGTATTGACCAAACAGGAGATTGTACTTGCCGTAGTAGGCGGGATATTTGTGGTAGAGGCGTTTTCTGTGATAATTCAGGTGACGTCGTTTAAGCTTACGGGGAAGAGGGTATTTAAAATGGCCCCTATCCACCATCACTTCGAAATGAAGGGATGGCCTGAACCGAAAGTGATAGTGAGGTTCTGGATTGTGGCCGTGATACTGGCACTTTTAAGTCTTACAACATTGAAGATAAGGTAGAAAAATCAGCTGATAGCTAATGATACAAGTGAAAGAGAAGATAAAGACATTTAAAGGTAAAAAAATACTGGTTGTCGGTCTTGCGCGCAGCGGTGTTGGTGCGGCGAATCTGCTCAGTGAATTGGGTGCACATGTGTCCGTAACCGACAAACAGTCTGAGAGCGTACTTCAGGACAAAATGGAAAAGCTTCTGCCGGGCATCCGTGTTGTTGCCGGTGAGAATCCGCAGGAGCTTTTTGACGCGGCTGATATGATAGTCATTAGTCCGGGAGTCCCTCAGAATATAGGCCCACTGCAGCATGCAAAGGCCGGAGGTGTTCCCATTATCGGTGAACTTGAACTTGCCTACCAAGCGATTGCGGGTTCAACGTTGCGAATTACGGATGATACAAGAGGTGAAAAAAACGTAGCTCGTAACACGGAATCCGCAACTCCTCACTTCATAGGAATCACAGGAACTAACGGGAAATCCACGGTGACAACACTGGTGGATCTTATGCTTAGAGAATCACGTTTCAAGACTCTCCTTGGCGGGAATATTGGGAATGCGTTAACTGAAGAAATATTTAAAGCGGTTCACGTTCAGGAACCGGCTACTGGTGAAACACTGACCGATGAATGCTGTATGCTGAATACTGATTTTATTGTTGCAGAAATATCGAGTTTTCAGCTTGAGACGATAATGGAGTTTAGACCTAAAGTAGCGTCCATCCTCAATGTATCACCTGACCACTTGGATCGATATGAGAGCATGGATGACTACGTGAATGCGAAGGCGAGGATATTTGAAAATCAGAAGTCTGAGGATTACCTTGTTCTGAATGCCGATGATCCTGCAGTCATGGATATGGCTCATAATAAATTGTGTGCGGAAGAAGGGGCCAGACCTAGGCTGCTGTACTTCAGCACGAAAAGAGAAGTGGAAGGGATTTACTATAAAGACGGAGCGCTCTATTGCAATATCCCTTATCTGGAGCAGTCGGCTTCAAATCTGCCGTTTATCTCTTCTGAAGAAATAAGAATTAAAGGCATGCACAATCTCGAAAATGCGATGGCCGCCGTTCTTGTTGCAGTAGTGTCGGGATGTTCACTTAATGCGGCTGCAGATGCTCTACGAAACTTTACGGGGCTTGAACATAGACTTGAACCCGTAGCTGAGATACACGGAGTAACATATATTAATGACTCAAAGGGAACTAATGCAGGGGCGGTCCTGAAGTCTCTGGAAAGCTTTGACAATATTATCCTCATAATGGGGGGGCTGGATAAAGACAGTGACTTCTCTATTTTGAAGGAATTAGTTAAGGAAAATGTAAAGCATTTAATCCTCATAGGATCAGCAAAAGAAAAAATAGCAGATGTAATTGGAGACGTGACCAAGACGAGCATGGTGGACAGTTTGCAAGAAGCGGTCAACCTGTCTGCGGCGTCTGCATCTGCGGGTGATACGGTGTTGCTGTCTCCCGGGTGCGCAAGTTTCGATATGTTTAAAGATTTTGAGGACAGGGGAAGGAAATTTAAAGAGGCGGTCAGGGAGTTGTCACAGGAATAATTTTTATGTCTATGCTTATAAATACAAAAGAAACGCGAAGTATTTTTATTTCAGTACTGATACTCGTCAGCATCGGTACGGTCATGATTTACAGCTCAACTGCCCTTATGTCCATGAGAAAATACGGGAGCGGGTCTCACTATCTATGGAACCACCTTTTCACTGTGTTCGTAGGGGTTGGGGCAATGTTAGTCCTTGGCAAATTGGACTACCGGAAGGTCAGGCCGTTTATTTATGCATTGATGGCACTATCATTTGTAATGCTTATCCTTGTGTTTGTACCGGGGATCGGTCTTTCTGCAAATGGTGCGAGCCGGTGGTTGAGGCTGTGGCCAACTACGTTTCAGCCTTCTGAACTGGTGAAGCTAGTTATGGTGATATTTCTTGCAGATTATATGGATAAGAATATCAATAAGATGAGAGAATTCAAATACGGCATTGCGATACCTATGGCGGTCATGGCTGTTTTTCAGGGCATCATTATTTTTCAGCCTGATTTTGGGGCGGTTATGAGCCTTGGGATTTTGACTTTCTGTCTTCTTATTGTAGGCGGGGCACGGCTTACTCATATAGGAGCGCTTGTCCTGGTTTCATTGCCAGTTATTTATATCCTTGTGACGTCTTCGGCGTACAGGATGAAGAGGATAATGTGTTTTACTGACCCGTGGAAGGACCCATTCGGATGCGGTTTTCAGCTTGTACAGTCATTTATAGCATTTGGAAAAGGCAGCTTTTTCGGGGTTGGACTTGGGGGCAGTAAGCAAAAGCTGTATTTCCTGCCGGAGGTGCATACGGATTTTATCTTTTCCTTAATCGGCGAAGAGCTAGGCCTGATTGGTGTGACGATAGTGCTCGGACTTTTTATCTGGCTCTTTAGGAAAGGGGTTAATGTTGCTTCTAAAACCGAGGACCCGTTCAGTTACTTTTTAGCACTTGGTCTGACTATTATGATCGGTGTTCAGGCAATAATAAATTTTGCAGTTTCAACGGGCCTGATGCCGACAAAGGGGCTGCCGCTGCCTTTTCTCAGCTATGGCGGTTCAGCATTGCTCATTAATCTAGCGGTGGTAGGACTTTTGATAAGCATCTCAACGAGAAATGATAACAGGATGCCTGATGCCGGAGATTATCCGGACAGTGACGCACCAAGACACAGTTATATGAGAAGACTAAGATGAATATAGTTATTGCAGGAGGAGGCACAGGAGGACATATCTTTCCGGCGCTTGCAATTGCCAGAGGGCTTGAAAAGTCCATTTCCGGTGTTAAGGTAATATTTGTCGGGACTGCCAGAGGGCTTGAGGCGAGGATCATTCCCAGGGAAGGGTTTGATATCAGGTTCATCAGGTCTGAAGGACTGGTAGGCAGAAGTATCTTCGGAACCTTGAAGTCGGCACTTACAATCCCGTTTTCGATGAAGGATGCTCATGGAATCTTGAAAGACATTAACCCGGATATGGTGCTGGGTGTCGGGGGATACAGTTCGGGGCCTGTGTTGCTTTGTGCGAAACTTATGGGGATCCCGACAATAATTCATGAACAAAATACGATCCCTGGTCTGGCAAATAAAATTCTCGGGAAAATAGTAGACAACGTGGCGGTCACTTATCATGAAAGCATTAAATATTTCCCTCGCGAAAAGACTTATCTTACTGGGAACCCCATACGCCCGGAGATACTGGAAGGCAGCAGGGAGAGGGGATGTAAGACGTTCAGTCTGGACGGAGACCGCTTCACAATATTTATTTTCGGCGGCAGCAGGGGCGCGAGCCATATTAACAATGCGGTGTATAAAATGATCGAGCACCTGGAAGAATACAAGGACAGGATTCAGTTCCTGCACCAGACCGGTGATTCGGATTTTGATGCTATGAAAGAGATATATAATAAGAGGGGCTTTAAAGGGACTGTTATGCCTTTTGCCTATGAGATGTCCGATGCTTATGCAGTTGCGGATCTTATTATCTCAAGGGCAGGTGCTACAACTCTTGCGGAACTTACTGCGTGCGGCAAAGCGGCCATACTTGTTCCGTACCCACATGCAGCGGCAAATCATCAGGAGGTGAATGCCAGGAAGCTCTGGGACATTGGAGCGGCGAATGTCATTCTTGACAGGGACCTCAGTGGCCAATCTCTTTCGAAGATGATTATACAAATGTTGGAAGACCCTGAAGCCCTGGCTGAAATGGGCCGGATCAGCAAGTCCATCGGCAGCTGTGAGGCAGCAGGTAAGGTCACTGAACTGGTGAAGGGATTATTTAAGAAAAAAAGAGGTAAAGAAGTCATTGGCAGCAAGCTGTTTTATTGAGACAGGCTGCTAGTAGTACATAAAGGAATACTATGTATAAACGTTTTGAGAAAGTACATTTTGTCGGCATCGGCGGGGTCGGAATGAGCGGGATCGCTGAAGTACTGAACAATCTCGGCTATGAAGTGGATGGATCGGATTTAAAGGAATCTGAAACAACAGAGAGGCTGAGAGCTGCGGGCATTAATGTCAGCATTGGACACAAGACCGAGAATTTAAAAGAAGCCGATGTAGTCGTGATTTCATCAGCGGTTTCTCCGGATAACCCTGAAGTAAAGGGTGCGAGAAAAATGTCGATTCCTGTTATACCGAGGGCGGAGATGCTGGCTGAGATTGCAAGACTGAAATACGGCGTACTCGTAGCCGGTGCACACGGTAAGACAACTACAACATCTCTTGTTGCCAGTGTTCTCGGTGATGGCAAGCTTGACCCTACAGTGGTAATTGGGGGGAAGCTTAAGGGTATGGGGAGTAATGCGAGACTTGGCCAGGGCGAGTTCCTGGTAGCTGAGGCGGATGAGAGTGACGGCTCGTTTCTGAAGCTTTCACCGACGATTGCGGTCGTGACGAATATCGATAGAGAGCATATGGATTTTTTCAAGGACATTGAGGAGATAAAGAGCGCATTCCTCTCATTTATTAATAAAGTGCCCTTTTACGGACTCTCAATACTTTGCGGTGATAATGAACATATTAGGGAGCTGCTTCCGAAAGTCCAGAGAAGGTATATTACATACGGAGTGAGTGAAGGTCTGGATCTTGTAGCCAGGAATATCAAGACTGAAGGCACCAGATCAACATTTGAGGCCGAGTTAAACGGCAAACCATTGGGTTCGTTTGAAGTGCCTTTACTAGGTGAACATAATGTGTGCAACTGCCTTGCTACAATTGCGGTCGCCAATGACCTTAAGATAAGCATGGACAATATTAGAGAGGCGCTGAAGAACTTTAGTGGTGTTCAGAGAAGATTTGAGCTTAAAGGCAATGTTTCCGGTATAAGTGTAATCGATGATTATGGACACCACCCAACAGAGATCTCGGCGACGTTGAAGGCGGTAGGGGCTTCAATTAAACGGACGACAAAAGATGAACAGCGAATTATGAATAGCGAATTACGAATGACGAATGATGAAGGAACGACGACTGGTAGAGGACGCCTTGTCGTTCTTTTTCAGCCTCATCGGTATACGCGGACGAGAGACCTGTTAGGCGAATTTATTGATGCGTTTGTTGATGCGGACAAGATTGTGCTTATGGACATTTATCCTGCTGGCGAGAAGCCTCTGCCCGGAGTAAATTCTGAGCTGCTTTTCAGAGGGATTAAAGATACGGGGAAGGACATTGAATATATTCAGGAGCGGGAAGGTATAATTCCCTATCTAAATTCAGAATTACGGGAGAATGATATTTTATTGACTCTCGGTGCCGGTGATGTATGGAAACTCGGCGAAGAATTTGTAGAAATTAAGAGTTCACTTAAAGAAAGTTAGTTTTTTTAAGTCAGTGAAAGTCTGTGGCAAAAAAATGAACGGAATGCAAGAGATAAAAACAAAAATACAGGAAGTCGTAGCTGGAGAAATCTTGTTTGATGAACCGATGTCGGCACACACGTCCCTGAAAATCGGCGGACAGGTGGATATTATGGTCTTTCCTGAGGATCCGGTATCACTGAGAAATATTCTCATTTCAGCAGATGCGGGAAATATACCGGTCTTCTTTTTCGGGGCAGGGACAAACTTCCTCGCAGCCGACGCGAAGATCGAGGGAATTGCGGTCTCCCTCAAGAAATTTAATAGTATAGAGCCAACGCGGGACACTGATGAAACTGGAGCTGTTATATATGCAGGATCAGGAGTGCTCATGGCGCAGCTTATAAGCGTCACACGGAAAAGCGGGTATTCTGGACTTGAGCCCCTTGCTGGCATTCCCGGCTACGTTGGAGGCGCTGTATATATGAATGCAGGTTCGTTCGGGATGGAGATGAAGGACCTGATTGTATCTGTTGCGTTAATGGACATGCAGGGCGGGATTTCAATAGTGGAGAAGGACGAGATGAGTTTTTCATACAGAAGCTCAAATCTCCCCGAAGATTCGGTGATTCTAAGTGCGAATATTAAACTGACTAAAGACGACCCTGAAGCAGTTGAAAAACGAATAAAGGAGTCTCTGCAAAAGAAGAAGGCTACTCAGCCTCTCGGTGAATTGTCCGCCGGCTGTGTCTTTAAAAACCCCGAAGGTACGTCAGCCGGCAAGCTGATTGACCAAGCTGGTTGCAAAGGGATGAGGCAGGGCGGTATAGAGGTGAGTGAGATACATGCGAATTACTTTATCAACAGGGGTATCGGTACCTGTGAGGATTTTATTAGTCTGATGGATACGGTAAGGGCGAAAGTACAGAAGGACAGCGGGATCGAGCTGGAGCCGGAAGTAAGGATCATTGGGAGAAAATGACAAAGGGACTGATAACAGAGAAACGGATCGGGGTGTTGATGGGCGGTTTATCCGCTGAACGGGACGTGTCTATGCGGAGCGGTCAGGCCATATCTCAGGGTCTGCAGGAGCTCGGCTACAACTCTGTAATTATTGATGTTGATATGGATGTAGTTAATACGCTGAAGAAGGAGAAAGTAGAGCTGGCGTTTCTTGCGCTGCACGGAGGGACTGGTGAAAACGGCGCGATTCAAGGACTTCTTGAAGTTATGAACATTCCCTACACCGGGTCAGGGATCCTTTCGTCGGCGATTGCAATGGATAAAGAGCAATCAAAAAAACTCTTTGCACACCACGGCTTACCGGTCGCTCCTTCAATGGTAATAAAAAGCAGGCCCGAAAAAAATAAAGACACGGCCAGTAGGCAGGAAAACGGGAGAACGGATGTGACAGGGGCTTATAAGTTCCCTGACTTTCCATCTCCATCATTCGGGCTGCCCTGGGTTGTAAAGCCTGTGGCGGAGGGCTCAAGTATAGGAGTGAGTATGGTGAAGCAGGAAGCTGATCTGCTTCCGTGTATTGAAAAGACATTTGAATTTGGATCTAGAGTGATAGTAGAGAAATTTATAAAGGGGAAAGAACTCCATATTGGTGTGATTGGGGACAGGGTTCTGGGTGGTGTCGAGGTGAGGCCTTCGCTCGAATTTTACAATTATGAAGCCAAGTATACTTCCGGGTTGACTGAATACATACTGCCGCCGGAGGTGGAAGCTGCAGCATATGAGAATACGAAAGAAATGGCCCTCAGGGCGCACTCGGCTCTCCGGTGTTCGGGAGCAACTAGAGTGGATTTTATGCTTGATGAGAATGACAACACTCCATATATTCTGGAGGTCAATACCCTGCCTGGCATGACGACAACGAGCCTGTTGCCGAAAATTGCGAAGGCGGCGGGGATGAACTTTAACGATTTAATTGAGGAGATGATCAACATTGCGGTCAAAGACTAAAAGGAAGAAAAAGGTAGTAAACCGCAGGGGGGAGAAGTTAATGATCTTCTTTAAGAGAGGCACCCTGTTGTTGCTGGCGGTTGTGTTTGTGGCCACAGCTGCACTCGGTGTGAAATGGGTTTCTAAGAAATTTTATGTAAAAGAAATACTGGTTGCCGGGAATTATCATCTTGATGAGGCGGATGTTGTCAGCAGTGCTGGTATCACGCTGGGGGCTCCTCTGTTTAAGGTGGAATTCAAGGATCTTGATCAGAGACTCAGGGAAAACGCCTGGATAAAAAAGGTAGCTCTGAGAAAGCAGTATCCGGGAACACTCCTGATCAACATTGAAGAGGCGGTACCAAAAGCTCTGCTGGGCATTAAAGACCGGCTTTATCTTATTGATGCAGAAGGGGAGATGCTGGAGAGAATAGAGGGAGAGACAACCCCGTTTCTTCCGGTCATCAAGGGGATCAATCTTAAAAATAAAAAAGGCATGACAGAGGCGCTGAAACTGATAGAATCACTCACTGCTAATAATTCACTTGCAAACAGGGAGTCGATTGAGATAGGTCTAGAGTCATACGGACTAACCATGAATATAGATGGGGAGTTTATAAAAGTCGGCTACGGTAATTATTCAAAGAAATTTGACCGGTGGATAGAACTCGAGCCGGAGATCAGGAAAAAAGGTGTAGCGATCAGATATGTGGATCTGAGGTTTAAGGATTCAGTCATCGTAAAGCCGCTTAAAGAGACGAAAGGCAAGAGGTCGTCGTAATTTATGCATTTTGGATTTATTAAAGAAGTAAAGATGAAGAGCGGGGCTATTATAGCGGGCCTTGATATAGGTACGACCAAGGTGTCTGTGGTCATTGCGGAAGTTAATTGTGATGGCACCTCGAAAAATTCCTCTTTCCATAATGGGCTGAAAGGATATGATATCAATATTCTTGGTACAGGAAGCGCAAGCTCCAGTGGTATTAGGAAAGGTGTAGTGACAAACATAGAAAGTACGGTGGAATCAATCAGAGAGGCAGTACGTGAGGCGGAAGTTGAGTCCGGCATTGATGTCAGAACTGTCTATGCAGGCATCACTGGAAGCCATGTGAGCAGTCTCTCCAGCAGCGGGGTCATCGCGGTCAAGGGACAGGAAATAGGTCAGAGTGAGATTGACAGTGTCATAGACGCAGCAAGCGCAGTTGCCCTTCCTTTTGACAGAGAGATTCTTCATGTGATTCCTACTGAATATACGATAGACGGGCAGGGTGAAATCACTGATCCTAGAGGAATGGGAGGGATTAGGCTTGAGACCGATGTGCAGATCATTACTGGCAATGGTACGTCTGTCCGGAATTTAATGAAGAGCTGTGAGAAAGCAGGGCTTGATGTGGCGGACGTTGTATTTCAGCCACTTGCTTCGGCCTGCTCCGTGCTTACTCAGGATGAAAAAGATCTCGGCGTGGCGGTCATTGATATCGGTGGAGGGACTACTGATATCGCATTGTTTAAAGATGGGCACATCTACCACTCTGCGGTGCTGGCATTAGGTGGAAATAACTTTACTAATGATGTGGCTATAGGACTGAGGATTCCCACAGCAGAAGCGGAGCAGATAAAAAAGAAATATGGTTGCTCCATGATATCTCTTATCGGAGAAGATGATGAAGTTGTACTCGGCAGTGATGAGAACCCGGGCAGGACAATACCGAAAAACTATTTGGTCGAGATACTTCAGCCGCGTGCAGAAGAGTTGTTCTCTTTGATTAAAGCTGAAATTACCGGGAAGGGTCATTACAAAAATATGAACTCCGGAGTTGTGCTCACCGGCGGCGGCGTACTGATGGAAGGTATGGACGTGATGGCGGAGCATATACTTGAACTTCCCGTAAGAATTGGGAAGCCTCAAGCTCCTGGCGCAAATGTTGATAAACTCTCCGGGCCTGAGTATGCGACACTAACAGGCCTGATGCTCTATGGAGCCAGAGAGCATATATCGGAAAGGGCTATGAGCGATACTCATGCTTTTTCAGAAATAACGACTCGTATGAAGGGTTGGGTCGGCGGACTGTTTAGTAAATAATTACGATTTAATAGATAAAGAATAGACAATTAATAATACAGAATTTATTTAAAGGGAGGTGTTTATGAGAATATTTGAGATGGAGGAAGTGCAGCACGAGGGAGCTAAGATAAAGATTGTCGGTGTTGGAGGAGGCGGGAGTAATGCAGTTAATAGTATGATTGCTTCGAGTTTGCAGGGAGTGGAATTTATCGCAATTAATACGGATGCACAAGCATTGGAATCATCGCTTGCCCACCAGTGTGTACAGATAGGGAATTCTCTGACAAAAGGCCTTGGCGCCGGCGCTAATCCTGAAATAGGAAGACAGGCGGCGATTGATGACAGGGCCCTGATAGAAGAAGCACTGAAGGGCGCGGATATGGTCTTTGTTACAGCAGGAATGGGAGGTGGAACAGGAACTGGTGCCTCTCCGGTCGTTGCGGAGATTGCTAAGGAGCTTGGGATTCTTACTACTGCAGTGGTGACAAGACCGTTTCTCTTTGAAGGGAACAAGAGGGGGAGGCATGCTGAGCAGGGAATCAAGGAGCTGAAGAAAAATGTAGATTCAATTATTATTATCCATAATAACAGGATCCTGGATATTACCGAGAAGAATACCCCCTGGCTTCAGGCATTAAACCTCGCGAATGACGTATTGAGGCAGGCAGTTAAAGGCATTTCAGACTTGATCCTTGTGCCCGGTTTGATCAATCAGGATTTTGCGGACATAAAGACGATATTGTTGGAAAGCGGCAAGGCCCTTATGGGTATAGGAAATGCAGAAGGAGAGAATCGGGCGGTTATCGCTGCCAAGATGGCAATCAAGAGCCCCTTGTTGGAAGAGACTTCCATTGAAGGAGCTAAGGGTGTACTTATAAATATAACTGGAGGTCCTTCCTTGTCTTTCCATGAGGTACATGAAGCAGGCAGCCTTATTCGGGACGCTGCGCATGAAGATGCTGAAATAATTTTCGGATCTGTTATTGATCCGGACCTCGATGAGAAAATAATAGTTACTGTAATCGCGACCGGCTTTGAGGAAAAGCCGAAGGCTGTTATGCCTTCTTATGATAAGTGGAGACCTTCAAGGGATCTCGCTACCATCAAGGGTTCTGCAAGGGTGCTATCGAAAGCTACCCTTAATGACAGTGACAACGGTCATGCTACTGATGAGAGTTACCTCGATGTGCCAACATTTATGAGACAGAAGAGTTTTGAGAACACTCAGGATGTGAAGACCGGATAATTGGAGAATAATACAAAGATGTTGAATTGATTGTAGGGGCAGGCCTCTGTGCCTGCCCTTGCTGCATGCGGGATAATTAGATTTGATCCGAGTTTATTCTTAGTTGTTTGTTTATTTCTCTCTCTTCTTCAAGCTGCTTCTTTATTTTCTCCAACTCACCTTTCAACCCCTTCATTTTCAATTCCCTTCCGACCGCCATTTCATAAAAATCTTCAAGCTCTTTAACCCTGCCTTTCAGCTCTTTTTCAGATGTAAGGGCCCTCTGCTGTGCATTTTTTAGGTCCGTTATGTCTGTGGCGATAATGATGGTGTGCAGGAAATCACCTTGTTCATCAAGGATTGAATACGAACTCAGGTAAAGCCATTTTCCCGAAGCTGTCTTGAGTTCAATATTTGATATCGGCTTGGTATCATCGTCACGGGTTGCATCGCAGGGGAAAAATTCAGAGCATTTTTTGCCTTCGATTTCACTGGCCGATTTTTTCACAAATTCCGTGAAACTCTTATTGAATCTCCTTATGTTGAGGTCTTTGTCGACAAGGACGATGAGTTCATTTGCGCTTTCAAAGGTCATTTCCCACTCGACTTTTGCGCGACGTATTTCTTCTTCTATTTTTTTGCGGTCCGTAATATCTCTAACCACGTGAATCAGTCCTGAAATATCATTGTTATTATCAAAGCGCGGTATTGCTCCTATCTCTAGGAATGCATTTAGGTGAGGTTCAAACACTTCAAATACTGATGGCATCTTTGTTTCAAGGCAGCTACAGCTTGGGCAGCCTTCGGGCGGGGTGTCATTCCCGTGATAAAACTTGAAGCATTTAGCAATATCAGTTGATAACATAGGCAGGCCAAGGATTTTTTCAGCAGCTTTGTTGGCCCGAATGATATTAAAATCCTTGTCATGAATTGTAATCATGTCTGTGATTGTATTAAACGTGTTTTCCCAATCTTGCTTTGACTGGAGAATCTCGGCATCTGCTTTTTTGCGTTCGGTAATGTCATGAAATACCAGGACTACCCCGGTAATGTTTCCCTTTTCATCTTTGATTGGTGCTCCGCTGTCGTCGATCGGGACCCTTGAGCCGCTTTTTGTGATCAGCTCGGTATGGTTTGCAAGGCCGACGATCATTCCATCCTTCAGTACCTTGGCGATAGGATTTTCCACCACTTCTCCGGTATCTTCATTGACAATGTTGAAAACTTCCTCTATAGCTTTTCCTATTGCTTCGTCCTTTTTCCAGCCGGTCAGGGCTTCAGCCGCTGGATTAATAAACAAGATATGTCCTTCTGTATCCGTTGTGATTACTGCATCACCAATACTGCTTAGGATCGTTGAAAGCCACTTCTCGTTCTTTTTTAGCTTCTGTTCTATGTTGTGCTTATAGAAAGTGATCTCGATATTGCTGCGCAGCTCCCTGTCTCCGATGGGCTTGATAAGATAACCGAATGGTTCGGAAACCTTTGCACGTTGCAGAATTTCTTCATCTGCATATGCAGTCAGGTAAATGAGAGGAGTATCAATTATTGATCGGATCTGATTGGCTGCCTCGATTCCGTCCATAGACCCGAGCAACATTATATCCATTAATACCAGGTCCGGCTTAAACTCAAGGGCTTTCTTAATCGCTTCTTCTCCTGTAGCGACTACTGCCGGAACCTCATACCCCATGCCTTCAAGCCGCCACTGAAGGTCTTTGGCAATAATGGCTTCATCCTCGACCACAAGAATTGTTTTTGCTTTTTGCATGGTAATACTCCTATTTATAATGTAATAGTAATAAAACGTATATTTATAATAAATTAAAGCCTTTTTTTATACTTTAATTCCTTAAACTTAATGATGAATTCAGTCCCATTTTTCCTGTTAAGATTAATCGTCCCTTGAAGCTGATTCACTGTTAGATTTGTTGCAAGTTGCAATCCGAGAGTTTCTAACTTTCTAAGATCCATGGCTTCTGGTATACAGACACCGTCATCTTTTACGGTTAGTGTATAGTTACTATCCGTGTCTATTACATCGGATTTACTGAGTGAAACCTTGATATTACCGGCTTTCTCATTGGGAAATGCATACTTGAGTGAGTTGGATACGAGTTCATTGATAATCAGTCCTCAAAGCTGTAACTTTCTCATTGATTCACTTCCCGTAATTATCTATATGCCTGAAGCTTAAATTCTTTTGTTATAAATTAACTCTTTGAAGCTAATTGTAAACTCCGTACCTTTTTCCCTATTTAATTTGATCGTGCCCTGTAATTGATGCTCAGCGAGATTGGTCACAAGCTGCAATCCAAGAGACCGGCTCTTTCTGATATTAATGTTGTCCGGGATCCCTATTCCGTTGTCTTTTACTTTGAGCTCATATGTACTGTTACCGTTTGCTGCTACTTGTTTGAAAATGAGTTTCACTTCACCTTTTTCTCCGATTGGAAAGGCATGCTTCATTGCATTTGACAAGAGTTCATTTATGATTAATCCGCATGGAATGGCAGTATCAATCGGGAGGTTTACCCCATGAACATCTATTTCGGTATGAATATTGTTGGGGCTTATTCCATAAAATACTTGTAACCCGCTTGCAAGGCTCGTGATATAGTTATTGAAACTAATATTCGTAAGGTCGCTTGACTGGTACAGTTTTTCGTGTACAAGGGCCATGGCCCGTATGCGGTTACGGCTTTCGTAGAACATATCGAGATACTTTTTGTTATCTATATATTCGGACTGCAGGTTTAAGAGGCTTGAGATTACCTGCATGTTGTTCTTGACCCTGTGATGGATTTCTTTCAGAAGGACTTCCTTTTCACTAAGGGAACTATTTATCTTGTCCGCAGCAACCTTGCGTTCGGTTATGTCTCTAAGGATGCCCTGAATTAGTTTCCTTCCATCTGACTCAATGATATTTGTAGTTATTTCGACTGGGATTATATGGCCGTCTTTACGCAATATACGCACCTCACTGCTAAAAGAGTGCTCCTGCATGCAGTGCGCCCGGAAATCTTTAGTTGCTTGCTTCAGATCTTCTGATGGATGGAGCTCAGGCTGGTGCATTCTCATGAGTTCGCTGATGGTCCAGCCTGTTAGCTCCTCAGCGCTCTTATTTGCATCAACAAATATACCGGTCTCTACGTCGGCTATGAGAATGGCGTCTACCGCAGTTTCCATTAAGTCACGATACTTCCTCTCGCTTGCTATTAATAATTTATCAACTCTTAATCGTTCTATCTCCGATGCCGTACGGGCGGCAAATATTTCAAACAGTGACCTGACAAGCTCTTCATTTTTGAGCGGTTTATTGTCCATTACTACAAGGATTCCTATAGGACGCTTTCTTGAGTCGAACAGTGGTGTTCCTATATAACTTTCAACTCCCATTTCAGACAATAAGAGGTCTTCAGGAAATGCCTTCTGTACATTAGCCGGGTACGAGCAGAAAGTTTTGCCGACGACCCCGCCACAGGGAGATCCGGCAAGGTCATACTGGAAATTATCCACGATTTTCCCTGATGCACATACTGCCAGTGTTTGAATTGTGGTATACGTGTCATCTACGGTTTTCCCGATGAATGCGTATTCAGTTTCAAGGGTTCGGCACAGAATGCCTGCCAGTGATTGAAAGAATGCTTCACCGATTTCGACAGTCGCGGTTTCCGAAATATTTCGAAGAATCGTTTCCGTTTTCTTGGTTCCGGTGATGTCAGTAGCGATCTCCAGTCGTGCAAGACGGCCGTCTACCCAATAGATCGCTCTGTCATGAATGTAATACCAACTATTGTTAATGGTGTTCTGGAATTCCCACTGATAGGAATCCGCAGGTGTGCCTTCGGGATTGAGCAGTTTATCATTTGAGCAAAATTCACATGGTCCTGTCTGGCCGGACTGCAGTCCTTTCCAGCAGATTTGCCCTTCAATATCTCCGAATACATCTTTCGTGTGTTTGTTAATAAACAGGATTTCATAAGTCTTGATATCCGCCACATATACAACCGAGTCAAGGCTGTCCAGCACAAGTAACAATCTTTCATGTGAATCCTTGAAAGAACCGATTGTATTAACGAGATTTGAGGTCATATCGTTAAAGGTGCCCGCAAGGGCCCCGATTTCATCAGGGTTTGATATGGAAGCTTGCTGTGTCAGGTCACCGCAGCTGATTGCTTCAGCTGCTTTTGATAATGTTTCGATGGGCCGGACAATTCTGAGTACTACGACATATGCAAATGCAATAATGCCGCCGAGTGTTAACAGAAGAAATATCGCAATCGTAATTGTAGAGCGATAGGTCTGCCCCCACGCTTCGGAGCCAGCCCTCTCGGTTACAATATGAAGGCTTTCAGCGCCGATTTGAAACTGTT
>PJEL010002444.1_pt1 | contig 17074 bp, 16 predicted proteins | sample 1853271 | NCBI WGS metagenome assembly PJEL01 (sample SAMN08108733, study PRJNA415343) | Invertebrate metagenome, whole genome shotgun sequencing project. | host: Globobulimina | place: Sweden: Gullmar Fjord | collected 2015-08
TCACCCAGTTACATAATGGATATGACAATGAATAAGAAACTTTTAGCGCTAGCAATTTCTGGTGCAGTATTTGGTACACAGGCAGTTGCTGTAGAACTTTACAACGAAGACGGCACAACGTTCTCTGTTGGCGGCCATGTTTCAGTTGGTGTTGGTGATTACGACACAGATAATGACGACATTGGCGTTGAGTCAGTTTCTCCACGTATCAACATCGGTGCAACTCATGAGCTTGGTAATGGCTTCACTGCTGATGCTAAAGGCGAATGGACGCTAAACATGCTTGACGGCGGTGATGAGTCATTCACAACTCGTCTTGGCTACTTAGGCCTAACTCACGAAGACTTCGGCCGTGGTGTTGTTGGTACTCAATGGGCGCCTTACTACAGTGTTGCTGGCGTAGCAGATATGCCAATCGCATTTGCGAATGAATTTATCTACGACGATCAAGGCAATCTAGGTACTGGCCGTGCTGATGAAATGGTGAGCTACGGTAACGCAATTGATTTTGGTAATGCGGGTTCTCTAGCTCTTGGTGTTGCATGGCAAGGTCGTAAAACTGACGGTTTGAATGATTATGGTAACCGTGGTCAAATCGCTTTGAACTACGCAATCGCTGATTTCACAGTTAACTACGCATACAACACAGGTGACGTTGATTATGTTGGCGTAGCTGGTTCAAAAACTGCAGATTCAAATGTTCTAAGTGCAACATACGGTTCTTACGGCGCTGAAGGTCTTTACCTTGCTGGTGTTTATGCAATGAACAACTACATGAACTCTGGTAATGGTCAGGTTCTTGAAGAGTCAGTTGCAGTTGAATTACTTGCTTCTTACGCACTTTCTAACAGCCTTAACCTAAGTGTTAACTACGAAGCGGTAGAAGACGACAAGAAGAGCGAAACTGTATACAGCACAACTGCTCTACAAGCTGAATACAATTTCACATCTCAGTTCGTAGGTTTTGCTGGTTACCAATTTGACCTACAAGGTTCTGGCGTTTACAAATCAAGTGCTGAAGACAAGTGGCTACTTGGTGCTCGTTACTACCTATAAGTCGCAGACTGATTTAGCATAGTGTTTACTCCTTAAACTTACCTTTTAGGATACTGTCCTAGGCACCATGCTAAGCCCTTTCTGATCTTCTGATTGGAGAGGGCATTTTTCGTTCTGTTCTGCGTAAAATACAATCCTGTGATTAGAGCTCTCAATTTATCGAGTTGTTCGAAACTAATGGTTTTTCCCTTCAAGTGTTAGATGCTCATGGCATCGATAACTGTCTAAAATTAGCTAAATCAACAAATTGAGCTCAAGATCAGAAATTTGAACTTCACCAACATCTTGTCAAAGATTCTGTCTTAATGATGCGCTAAACTCTGAACTCCTAAAAATAGTTCAGGGATAAACTATGAGCAGCGTTGTAGACCAAGAACAGTTGATGAACTCCAAACGAACGGCTGTACCAACAAAAGTATTATGTGTTGGGCGCAATTACGTGGATCATATTGAAGAACTCAACAATGCTATCCCTGACGCTATGGTTGTTTTTAACAAACCGAGTACGAGCGTCACCTCCTCTCTAAGCTCCTTCCACCAAGAAACTCTGCATTACGAAGCCGAAATCTGTTTCATTGTTGAAAACGGTGAATACTCCGCAGTAGGGTTAGGTTTAGACCTGACTAAGCGTGAACTGCAAAGTGCTTTGAAAGCCAAAGGTTTACCTTGGGAGAGAGCCAAAGCGTTCGACGGTTCGGCTGTACTAAGTCGTTTTGTTCCCACCACTAACTTGGATCTCTCGGATTTAAATCTAGAGCTATTTATCAACTGTGTCCGTGTGCAAAAAGGACACGTAGAGCAAATGCTGTACTCTCCTTCGACAATCTTGGAAGAACTCTCGTCTTACACTACGCTGCTAGACGGTGATGTGGTGATGACGGGTACTCCTAAGGGCGTTGGTGAAGTTCATCGAGGTGATATATTCCTTGGTCGCCTAAAGTGCGGTGAAGTTACATTGATTGAAATTGAGTGGATAGCGAGCTAATTAGCCTTATTGTCGCAGTTAATAAATTGGCTTTATTGCTTGGTGGTGGTGTTTAATTCGAAATAATTAACTCGTGACAACTGATTGCATCTGGAAGGGTGTTGGTAATTGATATAAAATCCGCCTCCGTTTTTATCAATACTGAAACCCATGATCGATTTAGCAATATTACCTGTTTACCTTACTGCCGTTGTTGCACTTCTTCTTTTACCTGGCCCAGATATGCTGCTTATTGCCAGCTCTAGCATGAGTTATGGCCGAAAAGTTGGTGTGTTTGCAAGTCTAGGCAATGCAACCTCAGGGATTATTCTGACTGTATTGGCAGCTATGGGCGTGTCAGCGTTGATTGCCATGAGTCCTATTGCCTTAAAAGCCCTGAACTTGTTGGGTGGTGCTTATCTGTTAAAAATGGGTTGGGATTGCCTGCGAACCGAGCAGGGAGATGCGCCTGAGCTCAGTGATAACTCCGCTGCGAAAACCTACTACCAAAGAGCATTGATTAGTAACTTACTTAACCCTAAGGCTCTGATTTTCTTTGTGATGTTCTTACCTCAGTTTGTGTCTACCAATATTGAAGCCACTTCAGGTGAACAGATGTTGATGCTGGGCCTGCTGTTGAATGTTCTTGGTTTGACATTCAATTTCTTGTTGGTTGCTTTAGTGGGTACGGTTGGTAAATCTCTTGTGGAAAACGCAAAGTTTCGTACCTATCAACAAAAGGTGATGGGCGCTGTATTCATCGTTTTAGCTATCTGGATGCTGTCTTCTTTTATCGGCTAGCTGCATTGTAAATAAAACGAAAAATGGACGCTAATGAGCGTCCATTTTTGTTTTGATGGTTTGTATGTTTAACCGGCGACTTTATCTCATCAGATATAAGCTTCACACTGAACTGAACTGAACGCTTAAGCACTGAGTTCTTGCTGGTGTTGTTCAATCAAGTTATTTGTATACTCTTCTCCACGTTGACGAGCTTCATCGTACGTTTCTGAACCCTCAAACTTTGTCACCGTCTCATAATAGACTTTTACTTTTGGTTCTGTGCCAGAAGGTCGAACGATAATTCGAGAACCGTCCTCCAAGTGATAAATCAATACGTCACTTGTGGGTAAGTTAATGGTTTCAGTATCGCCACCAACAATGTATCGCAAAGAAGATTGCAGATCTTCAATTACCGAGACAGTTACGCCACCAATGGTTTTAGGTTGTGCCGATCTAAGTTTTGAACCTATCGACGGTGAATCCGGATCAAGAGCGATACTGCGTTGAGCATTGGTATGGACGCCATGTTCCAACGAAATTTGAGCCAGAAGATCCCAAACGGTTCGACCTTGAGACTTCAACTCTTCAACCAGTTGAGCAAATACTACCAGTGCAGAAAGTCCGTCTTTGTCGCGCACTTGAGTACCAATTGTGTAGCCCAGCGCTTCCTCATAGGCAAACAAGAATTCATTATCCTCATCTTCCAGTTGCATCCCGATATTCGCTAACCATTTAAAGCCGGTCAGTGTTTGGAAGTAGGTAGCCCCATGAGAGTTGGCGACTTTTTCGAGTAAGGTCGAAGAGACAATACTGTTGCCAACTAATTGGTTTTTTGTATGAGGCTTCGATAGCAAGTAATGAGCAAATAGCACACCGACTTGATCGCCAGTCAGCATCTTGTATGAGGCTTCATCGGTTCTAACTGTATCATCGGTTCTAACCGCAACAGCAAATCGGTCTGCATCAGGATCGTTGGCGCAAGCGATGTCGGCATCGACACTTTTCGCTAAATTGACGACGAGATCCATAGCGCCTTTTTCTTCTGGGTTGGGGAAGTTAACCGTCGGGAAGTGACCATCGGGCTCTCGTTGTTCCGCCACGCTGAATACTTTATGGAATCCACCATCGTGCAGAAGATCTTCTGCCATTTGTGCACCGACACCATGCATTGCCGTATAGGTCACGGTCGTATGCGCTGAATCGATGTCGTTACGTACATAAGGGCTTTGATTTATCGCAGCACGGTAGGTTTGATAGTAACCCTCGGTTAACCAAACCAAGTTCCCTTGCTTTTCAGCGTCACTGAGGCTGATTAGTGGGATTGGTTTAGTTGAAGCGACGTCAATCTCATCGGCGATGCCTGCATCGTGTGGTGGAATGATTTGAGCACCATTCTCCCAATACACCTTAAACCCATTATATTCAGGTGGGTTGTGACTGGCTGTCACAACGACAGCGGCGGCTGCGTTGAAGTGTTCAATACCAAAGGCAACAATCGGTGTTGCCGCCACGTTCGCGGTCAAATAAACCTTAATTCCCAAAGCCGTCAGTACCGAAGCGGTATCAATGGCGAATTGTTTAGAATCTAGACGTCCGTCATAACCAACCACTACACCACGAATCGCCGCATTAGCGACATGTTCAATCAAATAATGGCCAAGCCCTGTCGCCGTTTCTTGTATCACCAAACGGTTCATTCTATTTGGGCCGCATCCTACTTTGCCGCGCAGGCCTGCAGTACCGAATTCTAATCGTTGTGTAAAACGATCTTCGAGCTCGGCGTGCATTTTCTTATCGATGAGATGTTGAAGCTCTTCACGAGTTCTTGGATCTGGGTCTCTCGCTAACCAGTTCATAGCATCTTGCATAATCACTAAACCTTTTAATGTCGGGATGACTTACTGTTGCTTTAAATTAAATGATATTGATTATTATTTCTATTAAGGCAATCGTAAAACTCAATTTAAAATAAATTCCAACAGCAAGGGAAGAGGAAGGGCTTACAGGTCAAGCGACTTCAAATAATTGACTGTTTAGTAAGTAAACTTACCTTGAACAATTGGATATCACTAACTAGCCTTTTACATAAATATAACAAAAACTAACAATTTCGTCGTAATTGAATCTTTGGTTAAAACCTTGAACGTTTTTGAACCGTATAAGTTCGTATAGTTTTGTGATGCGAACTGACGAATTAAGGTTAAAGCGCTAAGTAATGTGTAGCTTGGGATTCAGCCTTTGATGTGTAGTCGGATTAACAATGAGTGTCGTTAGGCAAACAACGACACATAGGTCGCAAGTATCCAATTAGGATGGATGAGGAGAGATCTTTTGAAGAGATTACTGGTCAGGCTAGCGTTGCTGTTGAATAGTTTTGTTGTCGCTTTTGTTTCCCCTCTCGTCAGCGCAAGTAGCGAATACAACATGACGCGTGGGGTGACAGATATTAGCGGTCAGGTGTATGAACTCCATATGTTGATCTTCTACATCTGTTGCGCGATAGCGTTCATTGTATTTGGCGTTATGTTCTATTCTATTCTTAGGCATCGAAAGTCGAAGGGCGCGGTTGCTGCCCATTTCCACGAAAGTACGAAAGTAGAAATTCTTTGGACCGTCATCCCCATCATTATTCTTATCGCTATGGCCATTCCGGCAACGAAAACCTTGATAGCGATGGAAGACACCTCTCAATCAGACCTAACAGTCAAAATTACTGGCTCACAGTGGAAATGGCATTACAGCTATTTTGGTGAAGATGTTGAGTTCTTTAGCTTACTTGCAACCAGCGATAAAGAGATTGAAGGCATAGAGGCCAAAGGCGCTCATTATCTACTTGAAGTAGACAAGCCATTGGTATTGCCGATTAATCGTAAAGTTCGCTTCTTGATGACATCAGACGATGTCATTCACTCGTGGTGGGTGCCAGCGTTTGCGGTTAAGAAAGATACAGTTCCCGGCTTTATTAATGAGGCGTGGACCAAAATAGATGAACCGGGTGTATACAGAGGCCAGTGTGCGGAGTTGTGTGGTCGTGCGCACGGGTTTATGCCGATAGTGGTACATGCAATGGAAGAGCAAGAATTCGATTCATGGTTAGCTGAGCAGAAAGAATTGCAATTAACCGCACAGCAAGCGGCGAAAGATGCATTAGACGCGTCACTTTCTTTAGACGAGTTGAATGTATTAGGTGAAGAGGTTTATAAAACTCGATGCGCGGTTTGTCATCAAGTGAACGGTGAAGGTATCCCAGGAGCGTTTCCAGCTATCAAAGGAAGCCCTGTTGCGCTTGGTGATGTTGATGTCCATATCGATACCATCGTCTATGGTCGTGGAGGCACGGCGATGCAAGCATTCGATAACCAGTTAACAGAGAAAGAAATTGCAGCGGTTGTAACGTACCAAAGAAACGCTTGGGGTAATGATACTGGTGACGTTGTTCAGGCTTCAGATATTAACGCTTACAAGGTTAAACAATCAGGCGGATCAGAAAGCTCAACGGATGAAGCACAAAGTGATGCTAAGGAGCAGTTATGAGTTCACCAATCGATAAACCTGTAAAATCGGCTCCCGCTGACGAGCAAACGTTGAGTCATGTCAGCGAAGGCGCTTTAGGTGACACCGATACTATCATTGATGACCATGACTCTCACGCGGCACCAAAAGGTTGGGCTCGCTGGTTGTACTCAACCAACCATAAAGACATAGGCACCCTTTACCTTTGGTTTAGTTTTGCGATGTTTTTAACGGGCGGCGCGATGGCGATGGTGATCCGCGCAGAGCTATTCCAACCGGGGTTGCAGCTCGTTGAACCAGACTTCTTTAATCAGATGACCACGGTACACGGCTTGATCATGGTGTTTGGTGCCGTGATGCCTGCATTTACGGGTTTGGCGAACTGGATGATCCCGATGATGATTGGCGCGCCAGACATGGCGTTGCCCCGTATGAATAACCTCAGTTTTTGGATCCTGCCTTTTGCATTTTTGATCTTGATTGGCTCTTTGTTTACGGAAGGAGGCGGGCCGAACTTTGGTTGGACATTCTACGCGCCGCTTTCTACAACTTACGGCCCTGATAGTACGGCTCTCTTTGTTTTCTCCGTTCATATTATGGGGATCAGCTCGATCATGGGGGCGATTAACGTAATCGTCACCATCGTGAATATGCGCGCGCCGGGAATGACTTGGTTCAAGCTTCCTATGTTCGTGTGGACTTGGTTGATTACGGCTTTCTTGCTTATCGCCGTCATGCCCGTGCTGGCGGGCGCGGTCACTATGGTATTAACCGATAAATACTTTGGTACTAGCTTCTTTGATGCTGCGGGTGGTGGGGATCCGGTGATGTTCCAGCACATATTCTGGTTCTTTGGGCACCCTGAAGTGTACATTATGATTTTACCTTCGTTCGGTATCATCTCTGCGATCATTCCTGCATTCAGTGGCAAGCGTCTGTTTGGTTATCACTCGATGGTTTATGCCACTTGTAGTATCGCACTGTTGTCGTTCTTGGTTTGGGCGCATCACATGTTTACCACCGGGATGCCGGTATTTGCAGAGTTGTTCTTCATGTATTGCACCATGTTGATCGCAGTGCCCACTGGGGTGAAAGTATTCAACTGGGTGGCCACGATGTGGCGAGGGGCTTTGACGTTTGAAACCCCAATGCTGTTTGCGATTGCCTTTATTGTTCTGTTTACAATTGGTGGGCTATCTGGATTGATGCTCGCTATCGTGCCTGCTGATTTCCAATATCACGATACTTACTTTGTGGTGGCTCACTTCCATTATGTTCTGGTGACGGGGGCTGTGTTCTCCATCATGGCTGCAGCTTATTATTGGCTGCCGAAATGGACTGGGCATATGTACGACCACAAACTCAGCTTGTGGCATTTCTGGACATCAGTCATATCGGTCAATGTACTTTTCTTCCCTATGCACTTTTTGGGTTTAGCGGGCATGCCTCGTCGAATCCCTGACTACGCGATTCAGTTCGCTGATGTTAATCAGGTCGTTTCGATTGGTGGCTTCGCCTTTGGTTTATCACAATTGATTTTCCTATGGTTGGCGATCAAATGTGTCAGAGGCGGAGAGCCTGCTCCAAGCAAGCCATGGGACAGAGCGGAAGGGCTAGAGTGGACAGTACCAAGCCCAGCGCCTCATCACACCTTTACTCATCCACCTAAAATTGATTAAGGGGAAGGAGTATGAGCGATAACAAAAACTACCAACAAGACAGCAATAAACAGCCATTACCTAAACGCTCGACAAAGAAATTGACGGGCTACTTGGTGCTGAGTGTGATTGGCATGTTTGGCTTTGGTTTCGCTCTGGTTCCTCTGTATGACGTGATGTGCGAAGCCTTAGGGATCAACGGGAAAACCAACACGGTTTCAGCGGTTCAGCCTCAAGGAATGCAACCTGATTATTCTCGTACGGTTCGAGTAGAGTTCATGTCGCATATTAAGCCAGATATGCCTTGGCAGTTTGTGCCTGAAACTCGAGTGTTAGAGGTTCACCCTGGGGAAGTGGTTCAAACGAATTACATTGCGAAAAACTTATCGGGTCTTTCGTTAGTTGGGCAAGCGGTGCCATCGGTGTCTCCCGGAAATGGAGCGACATATTTTAATAAAATGGAGTGCTTCTGCTTTAACCAGCAGCCTCTGGACGGACACAAGAGCGCAGAGATGGGGCTGATCTTCTACATTGAACCTGAGATCCCTGAATCGATTCATACGCTCACTCTCTCTTACACGCTGTTTAATATCACGAGTGATGTTGGCTTGAACAAGAGTCAGCCACAAGCTGAGACACTCGCAAGTAATTAGGGATTTACAGAACCAGTATCAACATAAGGAGTTGAGCGATGAGTTCTAAAAAGGAAGTTTATTTCGTTCCACATCAGAGTCACTGGCCTCTGGTCGGGGCTATTGCTCTGTTTCTTGTCGCGGTTGGCGCGGGCTTAACGGTGCAACACATGGAGACCGACTCTGCTGGTGGTGTGTTTGGGAAAGCGGTGCTGTTCGTTGGCTTTGGTGTGCTGCTGTATATGCTTGCCGGTTGGTTTAGTAACGTCATCACGGAATCGTTGAGTGGGCTTTATTCTGAGCAGATATCCCGTTCCTTTAGACAGGGTATGAGTTGGTTTATTTTCTCTGAAATCATGTTCTTCGGCGCTTTCTTTGGTGCGCTTTTCTACGCTCGGATGATTTCTGTGCCATGGATTGGTGGGGCAGGAAACAACGAGATGACCCATGAGGTGTTGTGGCCGATGTTCCAATCTATTTGGCCTTTAACAACCACCCCTGATGGCGTCACGACCCAAGCCATGCCTTGGCAAGGTATCCCTCTCAAGAACACCATTATTCTGTTGTTTTCCTCTGTGACGCTGCATATGGCACATATCAGTCTTGAACAAAATAAACGCATGGCATTGATCGTATGGTTAGAAATCACGATTGTGCTGGCTGGGTTCTTCCTGTTCTTCCAAGTTGAAGAGTATGTTCATGCTTATCAAGAGATGGGGCTAACACTTCAATCCGGAATCTACGGCAACACTTTCTTCTTATTGACTGGATTCCATGGCTTGCATGTCTGTTTAGGTACGATCTTTTTGATTGTGTTACTGATGAGAGTTGCGAAAGACCATTTCACTCCGAAAGACCATTTTGCGTTCCAAGCGGGCAGTTGGTATTGGCACTTTGTTGATGTGGTTTGGTTGGGTCTATTCGTGTTTGTGTATGTGCTTTAGTGAGAACACGAATCTGATAATCACTGAGCGTAAGCCGAATTAATAAGGACGAGGGTTAGGAGTGATGACCCCAGAAGCCAAAGCAAGCAGAAGTAACAGCACCACAATGGCAGACAGCATTACACGACGACCCAAGAAGTGACTCAGTCTTTTTCCGTTGTGTTTACCTGAGGCGATTTGGATTAGACCTTTCATCAAGTTGAAAGCGATGAAAAACAGCAAAGCGACCAATACAACTTTAAATAACAATACAAAGGTAGATGACGCCATAGTGATAACTCCAAACCGATTGATTGATGATGAACACAAGTTCCGCAGTAAAGGTTTTTGGGTAGCGGTTGTTTTAACTGTGGTTTCAGTCGGCATTTTAATCAAGTTAGGTTTGTGGCAGTTAGACCGAGGTAACGAGAAACTAAGCTATGAACAGCAATTGTTAGAAAGAGCTCAGCAGTCGCCCAAGGATTTGGAGTTAGTGATCAGCCACTGGCAACGAGACAACACACAAACTCAAGTCGATTTAACCCGTCAGATTTGGAATGGGCAAAAGGTCAACATCACTCTGACAGCACAAAGCGGTTTGGTCCTCTTGTTAGATAATCAGATTAATCAAGGTGTCGTTGGTTATGTGATTTACATGCTGGGCAATATTCAGTCTCAAGGCGTAGAGAAACGGATTTTGATAGATCTTGGGTTTGTTGCAGCGAGTAATGACAGAAGAGAGCTACCGAAGTTAGGTGACATTGTGTTACCAACCAAGATATCTGGGCGTTTGTACACTCGGTCGATTAACCCTCTGAGTCAAACATTGGGTCTAGAAGAAACGACACCGAAACGCATTCAGAACCTTAATATCGAAGAGCTATCTCAATACAGTAATCAAGAAGTTATGCCCTTTGTTTTTCAACCGCAGAACTTAGAGTCATGGCCTTATGAGTTTCTATGGCGGCCAACGGCAATGAAATCTGAAAAGCATTTTGGTTACTCAGTTCAATGGTTCGTAATGGCTGGGGTATTGCTCTTTTTGATGGTGTTAATTGGTTATCGGTATATGAAAGGGACACCCAAGGTAGGGGACTAACATGGATAAACCTCAAGCTTTAAGCAAAACAGAAGAAGAGACGCGGTTATTGCAAAAGCGTCGCTCGAAAGGTCGTTTGATGTTGATAGGGCTGATTCTGATTTTTGCTTTGCCTGCCATTATTGCTAAAACCGTGCTCGATCAGCATTGGTACACAGCAGGCGTCACCAATTCTGGAGAACTTGTTGAGCCAAGGGTGACCTTGGAAGATGTTGGTATCACGTTGCCTGTGGCTGAAGAAGGTTGGTTGGTCGGATATATCGCCCCGACTGAATGCGAAAGCCTATGTGAACAACAATTACACTACCTTAATCAGAGTTACTTGGCTTTAGGTAAGAACAAAGAGCGAGTCACGGCGGTGGTGTTTGTGGCTGAGGGCGTTTCTTTGAAGGGAACCATTAACAAGCCTGACTTGGAGTTTCTTGCTGGTGGAGACCAACTGAGAGCTGAATTTGCTCCTGCATCGATTGTGATTATTGACCCACTGGGCCAGCTTGTTATGGAGTATAAGAGCGTTTCTGAACCATCTCAATTAGTTAGCCAATCTAAAGGGATGATCCACGACCTAAGGAAGTTACTCAAATTATCACGTGTGGGTTAACCAGTGGTAATACCTAGTAAATAGACAAATGTTGGGATTAGTGAAGAAGCGATGATGCGTTGTCAGCGATTCGATATAGGGAGATAAGCGATGCAAAATGGAGCGCCCAAATTACTCATGGTAATCATGAGGCTGACTATTTTACTGACACTCACCGTTATTGTGCTCGGTGCTTATACTCGTTTGTCGGATGCTGGTCTTGGCTGCCCTGATTGGCCAGGATGTTATGGCAATCTGGCTGTGCCATCGAATGCAGCAGCAGTCAATGAAGCCAATCTACAATTCCCAGAACGGGCTCTTGAAGCAGACAAAGCATGGATAGAGATGATACATCGTTACTTTGCTGGTTCACTTGGATTGCTTATCTTCGTTGTTGTTGCTTGGTGCATCAAAAAGAACATCACCTCTGTTGGACTTCCTTTGCTTATCTCCGCCACTGTGATTTTTCAGGCCCTGTTAGGTATGTGGACGGTTACTCTAAAGCTGATGCCAGTTGTGGTGATGGCTCACCTTATGGGCGGGTTCACGCTGCTGTCGCTGCTCTGTTTACTCTATTGTCGCCTGTCTAATGTCCAACATCACTTTAGTGAGTCTATTTCCCATTCTCCTCTTAAAGCCTGGGCATTGTTTGGGTTAATCGTTGTGGTTGGTCAGATATTACTAGGTGGATGGACATCGTCTAATTATGCCGCTCTGGTGTGTACCCAATTACCTATCTGCGAAGGGAACTGGACAAGCTATTTAGATTTCAAGAATGCCTTCGATTTTTCTCAACACGGCCATGATAACTATGAGTTTGGTGTGTTGGAATATCCTGCGCGATTAACTATACATGTCATGCACCGGTTCGGGGCTATCGCTGCCACACTTACGGTGTTGATGGTTGTTTATCAGCTTTGGAAGCTTGAAAAAGGACCGCAAAGACAGCTGGCTGTCACTTTGGCGATAGTGTTGTTTGCACAGGTCAGTTTGGGGATCAGCAATGTATGGTTTCACCTACCGATATCGGTAGCCGTTTTGCATAATTTGGTGGCTGCTCTGTTACTTGTCACCATGGTTGTTACAAACTTTGTGGTTTGGCAACGTCAACCGAGTGAGTACTTGATGAAGAACGATGTATTACAAGGAGGTAATCATGGTCACTAGAACATCAACACAACATGGAGTGGTGGTTCAAGGCGCAGCTTTAAGTCAAGATCTCGCTGCCAGTCAAGAGATAACAGCTAACGGAGAAAGTGCTCCAAAAAATGAGCTGGCCTCGAAAAACAAAGCGACTTGGAAGGTCTATTTAACGCTGACCAAACCCAAGGTAGTGGCTTTGATGTTGCTGACGGCACTGGTTGGTATGTGTTTAGCGGTGCCTAACGGATTACCTTTACAGCAAACTCTGTTTGGAATGATCGGAATAGGGTTGATGGCAGGCTCGGCAGCGGCATTTAACCATTTGATCGACAAAAAGATCGATGGGCAAATGACTCGCACAAACCGACGCCCTTTGCCGTCAGGAGAACTCAGCAGCGTACGGGTGTTCAGCTTTGCTGCAGGCATTGGTTTACTTGGCTTTGTCACATTAGTGGTGTGGGTTAATCAACTGACCGCTTGGTTAACCTTTGCGAGCTTATTAGGCTATGCGGTGATTTATACCATGTACTTGAAGCGGGCTACGCCGCAAAACATCGTGATTGCAGGGATCGCAGGTGCGATGCCGCCGTTATTGGGCTGGACGGCGGTCACCAATGAACTGCATTCAAACGCTTGGTTGTTGGTGATGATCATCTTTATTTGGACACCTCCGCACTTTTGGGCGTTGGCGATTCATCGTCGTGATGAATATGCCAAGGTGAACATCCCGATGTTGCCTGTGACGCATGGGATCGCCTACACCAAAACATCGATTCTTCTCTATACCTTGCTGCTAAGCATCGTATGTATATTGCCGGTGTTGGTTGGTATGAGTAGCTGGATATATTTGAGCGCTTCTTTGGTTCTAAATGGCGGGTTTGTTTATCACGCTTGGGTGCTTAAATATTGTGATGAGCCTAATATGGCGATGAAGACTTTTAAATTCTCCATTTATCATCTCATGATCTTGTTTGTCGCTTTGCTGGCGGACCACTATCTACTTTGATAGCTGATGTTTCTATTTTAATAACTGATGTTTCTATTTTAATAACTGGTGTTTCTACTTTTACTGAATAAGAAAACGGATGCTCTGGGCATCCGTTTTTTGTTTTGCTGATTACTAGCACGTACCTACTAGAAAGTAAGTGGCTGGCTATTAATTAGTCCACTTTGTTCCAAGCATCTTGCCAGTGTGAACCAACACCTGGTTCGTATTGAGTTGCTGTTGGAGTCCATTGAACACAGTAACCAGAGTATGGGAATTCTTTACACTGATAAACACCACCATCGCTGCTCAGTACCTTAGTACCTGCTGTGTAAGACTCAATGCTCTCAGGGAATACGAAGTCGTAATCGCCAGCGGGTGGCGGTGTTTGCTCGTCCATTAGGTGGAAATCAAGCGTGTTCTGATCCACTAAGTTACCTTGGTCATCTTTAGTCACAACCACAAGCATGTGGTGGCCAGCCTCCGATTTAGACAGAGTGAGTTGAACATCTTCAACTTGTCCGTCTGCCAGTTCTGATTTTTGAGAAGCAAGTGCTTCGCGGTGATGGTTGTACACCGTCAGTTCTGCTTGAATATCGCCAGTTGCTTCTAAAGTTAGATCAAGCTGTGTTGGCTGGTTTTCATCAATAATGTACTCAGATTCTAGACCTGTCACTGCTAGCTCATGCTCCGGCTCTGGAGTATCAATCTTGTAACCGATCTCGACGCTATTAAAGCCAGAACCTGCTTTTAGATAAACAGGGTTCGTACCATAAATGGGTGCGAAATCGCCTTGGTCGTTCAGCTGACCTGCTTTGATTTGCGCTTGTTCTTTGTTGATCTTAGAGGCAAGCGCGTAAGACCAGTTATTTGCTTTGCCTTGCTCGTTGCTCTCAATGAAGAGCTCAGTGCTGTATGAAGCGTTCTCACCCGATTGATCGAAGACACGAGTGTAGACAGCATCACCAACGTTTAGATCTTGAGTTGGGTTGATTTGACCGCCTTGATCCCAATCAGGAATGATAGGGCCGTCGCCATCAAATTTCACATCGATAACGTTGTAGAAAGCCATCGCAGTATCACCTACGTCCCATACCGCAAGGATCACTTGATAACCTTCGCGCTCTGGAACATTACACAAGTGGCTTACTTGCATAGGTGGTTGTTGCCCATTGCCTTCAACAACACAGAATGGCGTTAAGTCAAAAGAGCTGCGCGCCAAAGGCTGGTTTGGGTTCCAGTCTGGTTGAGTAATGTAGTATTTCCAGTCGTTAGTCACGTGGTTGGCAGTGAACGTCCACTCAAAATATTGAGATCCCGACTTGATAGGACGTTTAACCCAGCGATCTGCAGTCTGCTCGTCTAGCGCTGCCGCTAAAGACGATTGCGCACTGGCGATTTTTCCATCGGCAGGGCCGACTTCAGGGAAACCTTCAGGGCCTTCTACACTTTGTGGTTCGTATTGGATACCGCCACAGTTCGTGTTTTTCTCTTGTGTATCACTCGCTGGGAATTTACATAGCGCGACACGGCTTTCTGCTACGCCATTATCGTATGCCGAAACATAACCGTGACCGAAGCTTGCACCGCTTACGCTAAGTAGCGATAGCGCGATGAGTGATTTTTTTGGGAGTTGTTTCATTATTTGTCCTTACTGTATTTGGCCGACAAAAAAAGAGAACACTCGGGCATGCATTGACACTTAAATCCTATTAAGTGGCGGCCCCGCTATCATAGACAGAATATTTGTCGACAGACCGGTGGCTTTGCGTCCTATTCTTTCAAATAGTTTGCCAGAAGTGCGTTTAAGCAAGCGGAATGTAGCCAACCCGTTTTATAAATGCGAATCAATCGATTGAAATGTGGAATGCTAATCTCGAACTTTTAATTCTTAATACAAATTAACTTGCTATATGTTTAGTTCGTTAACGTATAAATTATTGATATAAATGAAGAAAGTATTTGCTCTAATCGTTTTTGTGAATGATTTTGGTGATTGTGTTTCGTTCTATACGACAATTGCGCGCATATCAAAACCAAACCTTTGGTTTCCACTAACCAAACCCTGACACGCCATGTATGAAAAGCCGGACAATTGATTGGTATAAGTTATATAAAGGAAGCAGTATGGAATTCACAGAACAAGATAGAGACGCGCTGTATCAAACTTGGATGTCACAAAAATCGAGAATGCGAATTACGCAGATGGAGTTTTCAAAAAAGCTAGGAATGAACCAGCTTGATTTCTCTAGAGTGTTGAGAGGCGAGACGCCATTAACGATGTCTTTCATTAGCCACTTTTGTCGTTTACTTCATTTAGAACCTAGGAATGTGTTCCCTTCACTCAAAGAAGGCAACCAAGCTGGGCCTAAAGTGGTGTATTTGAAAAGCCGAATGAGCGTGGATGGCGAGATCCAAAATGCTTACATTGAAGGTAATCAAGTGATTGTCGAGTATGCACACACTGTGCAACATGACCAATTTTAGAGATAGCTCTGAGTTTTAACCCCTTTTTCTACAACCTTTTCACATAGGGTATGGCATACTTGATTAGATTCGTAAATTTAACCGAAGTACGCTATGACACCTTTAAAACTTCTCTTGCTTGTTGCAACCAGCATCTTTTTGTTTGGTTGTGCAGGCGGCCCAATTAAAACCGCAACCAAATTCACCAGCTATGAAGATTTTAGCGTCGGACCTGATGGAGGCGTCGATCTTGTATGGGCAAGGATAGGATTACGTGATTCACAGCGCCTGAAAGCCAAACTCGATGAGTATGACTCAGTGGTGATCGACCAAATTTTTGTACTGGCAGAAGAAGGATCGTTAGAGCAGGAAGACATTCAGGAACTCACTGATCACATGGTTGCACGTTTAGAAGAGAAAATATCGCCCCATAAAACGATTGTCGATGAGCCTACCGGGAATACGCTGCGCCTAAGCATTGCCTTGAGTAACGTTGAAACCCCCAACCCCATCTTAGCTGTGACCAGTAGTGTACTGCCGTTTGGTCTTGCGATGTCTACCATATCTAAGGTCACGACCGGAGAGCACACCAATGTGGGAAGCGCCAGCGTTGAGCTCTTGGTAAGTGATGCTCAAGAGGGCACACCATTGTTTGCAGCCATTGACCGTGAAGCCGGTAATAAAGATTTCTCGACAATGATTGATTCACTGGATGATGCCAAAGATGCAATCAACTATTGGGTTGAGCGTTTAGGTGATACTCTACAAAGAATAGAAAAAGCCTAGAAAGAGCCTGTAATGCTAGAGAAACAGAACCTGATTAAACTTGCTAGAATGCAAATGCCATTTGGTAAATACGCTGGTCGTATATTGATCGATCTGCCGGAGGAATACTTACTGTGGTTCGATAAAAAAGGTTTTCCCTCTGGTGAGTTAGGTGACTTACTCAAGCTGTGTTTGGCATTAAAAATTGAAGGGCTTGATAGCGTTGTCAAGCCATTGAAAAGAATGTAATTAGTTAGAAGATCACGTTAATCACGTGAGCTTTTTTATTTTCAAGTTCTGCATAATTTTACATGTATGGTGAAGCTTGAAGTATAACTGTTCTTAACCTGTCATAAATTACGCAATCGTTAGCGTGTAAATAATGTTATACAGGGTGTTTTAAATATAAAACACAAAAAAAATTGCGTTTATTTTCAATTAGTGATTGAAACTAGAGTTTTTACTAGTTAAGTTACAGGGAACAAGAAGATTAGTGCTGATAGAAAG
>PJEL010002445.1_pt1 | contig 17068 bp, 25 predicted proteins | sample 1853271 | NCBI WGS metagenome assembly PJEL01 (sample SAMN08108733, study PRJNA415343) | Invertebrate metagenome, whole genome shotgun sequencing project. | host: Globobulimina | place: Sweden: Gullmar Fjord | collected 2015-08
TATTTCTACGTCATAGACAGCCGCCAACACGGTCATAGGCCCAGGGCCATCCGCTCTGATCAGGAAACCCCATTCATCATCCCACCCAGTGTCAATGGTGGCCTCCACTGTTCTTGTGGCGTAAGCCGGGGGCAGTGGGTCGCTGGCGTCATGCTTAAGGATTTCTTCCAGCTCGTCCTCATTGGGACCTGCCTTCACGCCCATGGACCGGTACAGCATTATGTTGGCCTTATTCACTTTATAAACCCTGGTAAGGGTGGAGCCTTCAGTGCCTATCACCTCAGGCCTGGCCGGGATAATATCGGAAATAAAACCAAGGCCGACATGACAGACGCTGGCATCCTTGAGAAGCGTAACTGTGCCACCTGCGCCCACCAGTACGTCAGGGCGCTGAGCTCCGTCAGCCCAGCACGGCACTGTCTCGCCCTCCAAGTGCGGCGCCAGGTTTGTGAGTACTTTAGCGGGCACACCGTCATAGGTCACTCCTGCATCCAGGAAGAAGGCCATGTCCTTGTCGTTTACCCTGACAAAATAGTTCTCCATGCGCTCTACAAACCGCACATCCGTCCCGTCAATATTACGTTTTATAACAGCATACACCAAATCATAGCCATCAGGTCCCGGCACCGCGCACATGTCTTCCACCAAACCATTGGTATCGTGTCGATGCCAGCCGATAACCTGGTGCTCTCTGACATATGTCATGGCAATGAAGCTACCGTCATCCAGCACCATCCACACCACTGAATATGGTATGTGCTGATAGCACCAGTTGACCACCTGTCTTTCATCCAGAAGGTGGGACGATATTATGGAGGCGTCCGGAGACTCATACCTGTCAACATTGTAGCTATACGCAAACTCTCTGATGACGTCACCACCACGCTGGACGTACAGTGTGGCGTCCCCTGTTGACAGCGCCGGCACATCTTCTGAGCCTTTGCCGCCCTGCCTGCTAAAGCCTGCTGTGCCAGGCGTCAGGACCTCACCATCTGTGCCTCCCAGGGACCACTCGTTCCCCGTGGTACCCATAACCAGGCTCCTGTCGGCTTCGATCCACTGGATCCTGTTGGCCTGGGTGGCAGCCAGTGTGGCCTCAATGGAATCATCATCCACAGGGGGTTGTGATGCCGCCAGACTCTCAAACTGCGCAGAGGGGGACATCCATACTGTAAAAGGTTGGTTCGCTGTTACAGCCCACCCCAGGCGCTGCTGCCAGAAGAAAACCAGTGCTGGATAGTTCCCTGCAGAGGTAAAAGGGTTTTTACCTGTGGGCGGGGTGTCATCCTCGTCCGCACCAATATTATCGTCCCTGAAGGTGACCGTGGGGTGTGTGGCTGTCCCGATGTATCCGTATATGCCCGCCTCGTACTTGTAGACACGGTACTCAAGGGGCGCCACCGAGTTTGCCGCCCAGGTAATCTGGTTGTAATTGCCATCGGTTTTGTTGAGTATATCCGCAGTTATTGCCCTTACCGGACTGGCCAGACTCTCTTCCCCGTCAATGGCGTCAATAGCTGTGACCACGTACTTGTATGTATTCTTTCCAGAAGAGGGGACGCCCGTGGTGTTCACAATGGTGGGCCTGGCCGGCACCTCTGTATCCGGAACAAAATCTATATCCTCCAGGACCCAGTTGGTATCCGCGTATCTGGACAGCTTTGCCGGCTTGTGGTCAGGGGATGCAATGTATACCACATCCGCAGACTGAGCAAACCTTAGGTCCCTCAACTGGGCGGCTGTGTATGTTGTGACCACCTCATACGGGGTGCTGGGTGCAGACTCTATAAGCTCGTCACCTTTCCAGAAACGGATGTAGTTGTGACCGAACTCCATAACACGGCTCTCACTGGTTGAGAACACAAAGGGGATGAGCAGCACGTCGTTGGTGAGAACTGTCTCCTTCACCCCTCCGATGTACCTGAAGCCCGGGCGCCTGGTAGCCGGCCCCTGGGGCAAACACACCGTATTCCTTAGCCTGAAACAGCCTGACTGGTACCGTTGCTGGTCAGGTCTGGCTTTCATCAAGTCCGAAATCTCGCCACCGTTAAATGACTGGCTAACTGGTGTGGACATTAGTAAGCCTCCGCATCGGCTTCACCAGGGAAGCCCCTGACCGCCAGAAATTTACAGTCCCTGTTCTCATCGGTTTTGCGCTCCCTGACGGCTGCTGTGTCGTTTTTCATAGCCAGGTCCAGCCAAGTCGCATAGCCATTCTGCATGGCACCCAGCAGCTCTGACTTTGACAGTGGGATGGCTATCTCTGCGGCCAGGTTATACGCGCAAGCTTTGATGAAGCCCGAAGTGGCTTTTGCCAGGTCAGCCTCCACATTAACAACATACCTGGCGTAGCAAGGGCTTGCATCCGTGTATATGATCTTACCACGAACCATCTCGTAGTCTATCTTGGGGGCTTTCAGGTCTTCGTCAGCTCTCACATCAAATAGCTTCTCAGTGTTAGCTGGCGCCTGATATGCGTACTCGTAGCCAAAGGGTGGGTTCGCTATCAATGGGGGCAGCTCTCTCCACACGGCGGCGTGACTCCATGCATGCTCCCCGAGCACCTCTTTTACGCAATCCCTTACAGCGCTGTTACACCGGGCAGCAGCTCTGCCCTGCTGTGTGAGACTTTGAATCTCTGCTACCCCAAGCAGCCGCAGGGCCTTATTGGATATAACTAAAAGTGAACTCATTTCTGGTACTCCCTCCCTGACCCCAGGCTGTCCACCTGGTAGTGAAAATCAAACTCCTTGACCAGCACATCCCCGCTCACCACATCATCATCCCTGTACAGCTTCAAATCCAGCAGTGAGCTGACCCCCGAGATGCCAGGATTTGGGATTGTTGGGAATGATACAACCTGGTGAATGGCGCCGCTCACATAAGTGCGGGCGAACTCACTGGCCGTAATAACTGTGAAAGCTACTGTAGGGTCCGCTCCAATATCATACCAGCGGTACGCCAGCTTGAAGACGGGTAACTCCTCTTCATCCTGCACATAGTGGATGTGTGGGTGGAGCGCAGATCCCTGCTTCATGGCGTGTGGCATTTGAGCTATGATATAAGCAATTTCATTAGCATTATCCTGCGGGAACAGAAGGCCAAGGTTAGTGTAATCAAAATCTGGTTTGCTCAATGCACCCAGCCGCACTAATGTGGCTGGAAACCTTAAGTCATCCCAACCTACCTGGGGGAAGTAGTAAGTTCCGTCCAAGTCAGTCCTGGGTGCGCTATTAACAGGGAGCATCCTGTCACCTGAATAGGCTTCAAAGTACGCAGAACGTGGGTTGCTGCCGTGATCCACAATGTCCTTTTTCTTGAAATTCCTACCAAGGGCTCTGCATGCTGTGGTGCATATCCATCTTGACATTACATCCTCCTGTTTAAAAAGCTGGGGAACACTCCCCAGCTTTCAGTAGTCTATATGATGCTGCCGTCAGCCTTATCTTCAGGCTTTTTACCGGCTTTGGGCTCGTCCCCAGGCTTCAGCGCGTTAGTGATCACTTCAGTGCCTTCCTCAGGCGCGTTTTTTGGCTTGGGCACAGCTTTCAGACAGGGGTGATCCTTGAACTTCTTAGCACCCTTATCACTTACGGTTATAGTTCTTCCTGCAGGGCACATACGGCCTTTGATGGTCGTCGGTTTCGTAACAGTGAAATACTTCATCGATTCCCTCCTTGGCGTGGTCCAGGGACTCAGAGCCCCTGGACCGGTTTAAAAAAGTTGATAATGCTATCAGGCCTGTAAGCCTATCAGGTGGCCAGGTACTCGCAAAGGACGTTGATGTCCCCCGCAGCTGCAGCGTCATCGGTTACCACTTTAGCTTTGACCCAGGCATCATCATCCACATCCAGGGTGTTCCCAGGGATGATAAGGGATGTGATAACCTCACCCTCGTCAGGAGAAAGACCGGCTGCGGACAGCAACGCCATGGAAGGCGCGTGTGCCGGGGCTGTGTAGCTGCCGCCCTCTGTGGCACTTGTCAGGATTGACAAGGTAACGGTTTTACCACTGGCGATCGCACCACTGGAGTCGGCTGCGGTAACTGTTATGGCCAGGAGGCCCTGCTCACCAGCTGCTCTAACAGCTCCGGATGTAGTACCGGATGTGTTTACCGGAAGATCCATGTCCAGCTCAAACACGTTACTTTCAAAGATCAATTTATGCTTGTACATTGTTACCCTCCTTTGGGTATTATTTGTTTTGGAAAGCTTTAACCACTAAGGGGTCTCCTACGAGACTACAGTCTCGGTGCCCTCATACAGGTTGTAACTGGTGATGACCGGGATCCCGTTCCAGAAGTCAATCTGCCGGTTGTACTCCTTATCCATGACACCCATCTGGAGTGCGGTCTCTTTGAAGGGGGCCAGCGCCAGGTTTCTCGCTTTGGGGTGGCACATGATCAGTGTATCTCTGGGAGAGCCATGGACGTCAGCAATCAGATCATCGATCTGCAGCGCTGTGGGCAGTTTGTCATTGGAAGTGCCGTCAACGTACTGGATGTTGACAATGGCGCCGACAGTTTTCTCTGACAGGTTCTGCCAACCAAATCTACCCTTGAGAGCCACACCGTAGCCCAAAACGCCTGTTTTAGACCGGAGGTGATACAGAGCCCCGCTGTTGATCAGTTCACGGTTAAGGAGGGCTCCCATCTTAAAACCAGTGGGATCAAACAACCCCATGTTGACGCCCTCTTCCATCCGGATAACCACGATGGAATACGTGCCGCCTGTGGTGGCGCCGGCATCCTTGGTGTTGCCGTCATCAATGGCCTTGGCCAGCCAGTTGTCATAGTACAGTTTGCGCTCTGTATCCATGCCCGCCTGTTTCAGGATCTTGGGCTCCTTTTTAGCGAAGTAAGGGGCAGCCCCGCCAAACTGATCCACTGTATCCTGGGCCTGCTCCATCTCACCACCAAGTACGGACAGGTCAGTTTTGACCAGGTCACTGGATGCGTCGATGGTGGGCAGCGCGGCGTCAGCGTTTACAAACTGGGCACCGGTGATGTCATTAAGTTTCTCTGCCATGTTCCAGAGACCATGGGATGCGGGCTCCCATTTCACGCGCTCAAGGATGGGGGTTTTCTCTGTGAGATCATCAACCATCTTGGGCTGTTTTTTCGCATACATGTTTGCGATTTCTTTAAGGTTGTAAGTGGCCATAACTACTCAGCTCCTTTGTTATATGTTAAAAAGTTTATCATCACTTTGGGTTAAACAGCTCCGCATAGGCGTCTTCAGTACTTATGGGGGCGTCATTAGGTGTTCCTCCTGGGCCACCAGCGCCGAGGTTATCCTCACCTATCCTCTCACTGACCCAGAGAAGTGCTTTCAAGATTTCAGGATCATTTGCGCCGCCGTTCATCTTCAGCTTGGCTGCTAATGCTCCTCCGGTATCCCGGTCAATCGCAGTGAGTGCCGTCAACGATTTGGTCAGGTTGACGTCAAAGTTGTTGCCCCACTCAGCTCTCAGGACAGCTTCACCCTGAGTCTTAGCCGCTGCGTTTGCCTCGGACAGCAAACCCGTCTGGTACTCCAAGATCTCCTGTGCCTGTGTAGGCGCGATCTTCTTATCCAAGCAGAACTGCTTGAAATTGGCGATCTCAGGTGCATTCTGATCTATCGCTGGATCCGCAAACGTGAATGTGTAGTCACCTACCTCTTTGGCCTGCGTAAACTGCTGGCCGGCCTCAATGGCGCTGACTGCATCTTCAGGGGTGGCAAAGCCTTTCAGCTTCTCGTGCGATTCTGCAGGTAATCCGCTGTACCATGGATCCCCCTCTGCTGCTTTGGTGGCTGCGGCTGCTGCGGCTGCTGCGGCTACAGGGTCACCAGGTGCTGCCTGGGCGGGGGTTGCTGCCGGCGGTGTGGCTGGTGCTGCCGGGGTAGCAGGTGCCGCCGGTGTAGCTGGCGGGGTAGCGGGTGCTGCAGGTGCTACTGGGGTCCCAGGGGCTGCTGCGGCTGGCGCCTGCGCAGGGGCTGGTGTTCCATTTGGGTCTGGCATCTTACTTCTCCTTATCAGTGTTAAAAATCTGGTACGTCAAGCCGGCCTTCCGACTTATACGCATGGACCTCTGGATCTCGTCATGAGACTCTGCAGAGGCCACGGCCAGGTCATCCATGATCTCCTGGCCAAAGTCTTTCAATACGGTGGCTTTCGCCAGGTGGGCGTTCTTGGCGTGCCAGGCGGGATCAAACGTGCCCAGCCTGCCCAGGATCCACACCAACACTCTCTGGCCTGCTGGCTTGGCTGCCATCTCATGCAGGTCAGTGAGGTACCGCTTATACTCGGGGTCCACAGTAGCTGCGGCCTTGGCATCGTCGTAGTTTTCTACAAAATCCATATCATTGCCCCTGTCCCATGGCGTCACTGAGGACATTACCCTCATTCGGTACGGCGGCCAACTGCGCTGCGCTATCCAGGGCTGCCAGCTCTTCCTGTTTCTGGGCTTGAACAGCTGCAGCTTTCGCGTCAGCTGCTACCAGCTTTTCAAACTCTACATCATCCCTGATCACTCCAACCGGGGCGCCCACACCAGTGGCTATCTCATCCACTGCCTGGCCGAAGTCTATCTTATGATGGACTGTCACAGGTCCCCCAGCCTCAGTCTGGATCTTCACCATGCCGCTGACGTCAAGCAGCAGCGACCGTGTGGCCTCCGCTCCTACTTGACGCAGGGCTTTGGCAATGGTGGACACATATTCAATCTCTATCTGACCAGCCTCAACCAACGCAGGAGGGGGCGGGCCAAACATGCCGGCACGATCAAGAACATTGTGCACTCTCTGAATCACCTTATCCAGAATGTTGGGCTCGTATATGGAGATAACCGGCGCAATCTGCTGCATGCGCTCCCGTTTCCGCTCCATATACTCAGTGGCTGTCATGTCCTTTGGCCGCATCTCATTGGGCAGGTCATAGAACAGGTCGGCCTTGGCCACTGCAGCTATCCGGAGCATAACATCCTGGATCTCCTGCAGAGCATACTGGTACCCCTGGACCGGGACCTCATAGAGAGGCGCCAGGCCTTTTGGGTCAGAGGAGGACACTGCATTCTCAGCTGCAGGTCCTACGTTCAGATTCCCTTTAAAATTACTGGGCTTCTTCATCGGTGGGTTGTTAATCTTCTGCAGGGCCACCAGTTTCTGCCGCTCAGTCTCATTGAGCTGCTTGCTGTGACCTATCAGAAGGTGGCCCGGGGACATACCATAGTCTGACGCGCCTACACGCATGTAAGGGGCAAAGAAGTAGGGCATCTCATGAAACCCTGATTCGGAAAGCACGTCCATGGTGGTGGAGTCCTCTTCCCCAGTCACCGAAGCCTCGTACATAGTGGACGAGTACTTCATGTTCAGGTTATCGATCTTGCCTGACTCCCGCTTATCCCTGGGCTTTACAAGATGGATAACATCAACCTTGGTGTATGGGGCAGTATCCAGCAGCTCCTTGGTGGACTGGGTCAGTTTTTCCCGGGTATATTTCTTCTCCAGCTGCTTGGCTGAGTAGCGTATCCTCCGGACAACTGTGTCCAAGTTCCCCTCTTCGTCCAAAGCGATGGCGTAGGTGCCAAAGGTGCAGCTCTCAAAGCGGACCAGGGTTTTAACACTATTATCTGCAAACAGCAGCATCCCCGGGAATCCAAGTAGCTCAATGTTGCAGGTATGGATGGCCTGGTAGAAACCCCCCAGCCTGAGAGCGGTGTCAATGAGATCACTCCGCTGGGACAGGTGTTCTCTGACCCCGGGCGCCTCCATCAGCTTTTTATCATCTACCTTTAAGTTCTTCCACGGCTGACCTTCTGGCGTCATCCCTGTGGTCAAACCACCCGCAGCCCTCTCCAAGGAAAGGGTAGCTGCCGGGTTTATGTTCTTTTTCCCACGCTCCAGGATGGTGGCTTTGGTTTCACCCTCATCAGGCCAGAAGCCCCTGTGAGGCAGCAGATATTCGGATATCAGCTTAGCATCTTTATCCTCATTGGCGCTGCGTTCGCCCTCCAGGTGGACAGCTATATCCTGGGCTTCTTTTAATCTTGGTGAAAGTGCCATGTTCTATCCTTATCCTAAAAGGGTTTCGCTATCGCTGGTGGTGGCACCAAGCGGGTTAGTCAAAATGTTGCCAGCACCAGCGCCTTGGCTCCTGCGATCTTTCTGACCAGCCCCTCTGGCTGATTTGGACGTTGGTGCCCTCTCTGCTTCAGGCGTCGGTGTTGGTGTCGGCTTTGGCGCCGGCGCTGCTGCGGGGGCCGCTGCTGGTTTGCTCCGTTTGCCTCCTCCTCCCATGATATCCTCCTCTAACCTAATAGTGTATCGTTTGCGTCGGACGTGAGCAGGGGCGCTGCTGCTATGGCACCTATCCCTGTCCTGCCTGCTTTATCTCTGCCGGTTTTAACAACATCCACAGCCCTCTTGGTGGCGTTTATGCCTGAGGACTCAAGCGGGTTTATGGCCTGCTTGGGTGTGGGTATAAACAGACTGCCATCTTTACCGCCGCCTCCTCCCATGGCACCCTCCTTAGCCTAACAGGCTATCAGTTGCGTCAAGTCCAAGCGGATCTGTGAGAATGGTACCTGCGGCACCTCTCCGCTTCCTCAGTTCTCTGGCCTCACTATCTCTAACCGCTTGTGCAACCGGTTCAGATGACTGCTCCGGTGTGGGAATCGGATCCGGTTCTGGAGGGGGTGCCACCTCTGGGGTTGTCTTGCCTCCCATGCTATTCTCCTTTTATCTTGGTTAGGTCCAGCGTGGATACCACGCCAGGCACATACTTATCATATCGTTCAATGTAGCAGGCCCCCGGCAAATCTCCTTGCAGCTCAAAGCCCACTTCCTTTATAAGCTTGACCACATCCCGGTACGGCTTTGGGGTGCAGCCGTACAAGCTGTCAAACTGCCCCAGGCTGGCCAACCACTCAACCACTGCCGTGCCTACCTTCACCTGGCTCTCAGCGTGGTGCTTCCATATGGTGAAGTGGATCTGAGCAGTCCTGCCCTGGAAGCCGTTAAGCCAGAAGACGCCTACACAGCCGTTTCCCCGCTCAATCACTTTAACCAACCAGCACATACCTCTCATATACTCCAGCCAGCTGGCATCATCCGTCACGCCGCCGTCATAAAACAGTCGGGGGACCATGTCCTGGTTCTGCAGCTCATGGAACAGTGCTACCACTTCCAGGTCGGTCAGGTACTGCTGGTGTATGAATCGGTATTTTTCCATCATCCTGCCACCGCCAGTGGGTCATAATCAGCAAAACCTTTACTGATGTTGCCCGGGCCTGCATTTGGGTATCCACCTACCAGCATGACATGCTCATCCGGATCAGGGAATACCGCTTCCAGGTCAGGGTCAAGAATCCTGGCCATATCGTCCAGCATATCATCGTGGACTGATACAGGGAACGCCATGTACTCATCATTCTCAAACTCTTTCATAAGATCTCTGAAGGAGCCTTCCCGGTCTCGTACTGTAAGGTAGCCTGGGGTGAAGAAGCGCCCAGCTGAGAAGATGGGTATCAGCTTCCTGATCCTGTCATTCTTGGGCATCTGGCCGCCCAGCTCCCTGATATCGAAATGGAAGTTATCCCGGTCCTGTGCATACTCAATGTGAGCAATGTCAGCCTGCATGCCGTACTGCTCATACCCAACTCTGATGGGCTTGTACATCCGGACCAGTGAGAATAGTTTATCAGCTCTCTCTGTAAGGTTGAGCCGGTCCCGTATGCCGTCAATGAGGTAGTACCTCTGATCAGGGGCCAGGCCTATAACCCACATGACTGTGTAATCGCTGCCGGTCTGCTTCATCTTCCGCTCACCCGCAGGATCCACTACAATATATATGTTCATTTTGTTCCAGAACTCAAACTTAGGCGTCCATGGGCTCAGCCACTCCTTCATAAAGCCCTGGGCCTCATCAGCTTTGGGGTCCTGCAGCATTTGGCATGCGTAGATGTACGGCCCCTGGTCACGCCTCTTCTGGGCCAGGATGTCCTCTCTCAAGAATACACTTTTGCCCTGCGGCTTTCCAGTATCTGTGGCGGGGTGGATGCGCTCCACAGCTGTCTTGGCCTTGATCACCCTACCCCATGCGTCATTATAGTGGTACCGGGTGCCAATCATGCGGCGCCGGCCACCATGGGAGCCGAGGGAGAAGGACAGTCTCATCTGGTCAAAGGATTTGGTCAGCTGGTCAGGGTTGGTGACGGAACGCTCGGTCACTACATCATCGTAGAGCAGGGTTCTGAAATGTTTACCAGTGGGCAGGCTGAACAGGCCATGGGCTTCTACCGTCTCTTCCCTGGAATTGGCTTTACGCTTTACCCGTATCCCCTTATCTATGCCCCAGCAGCCTGACTCACGCTCTGGATCCATGTACAGCACATCAGGGTGGCTGAGCTTCAGCTCCGTGTTATCCTCAAATTCGGTCTTGATCTGCTTCAGGAAGTCCTGCGCCAGGTCACGCTGTACGCTGAATATGCCAAAGGTCTGCTCCGGGTCCTTAAGAATGTCCTGGATGGTCAGGCCAAAAGTGATGATTGTGCTTTTATAGTGCTCACGGGCCCACAGATCGAGGTACCCGTCAGGCTGGTGCTGCACATCCATGCAGCGTGCCCATAGCCAGTCTGCATCTATCTCAGGGCGCCAGTTCATATCTACCCGGGCCATGGTTATGGTCATCAGAAACCAGAGGTCCTTCTTGTTCATCTCACTCATTAGCTCGTATATGACATCCCCACCTGCCAGCTCTGCATCGCGGAGGCAGTCCTTATAAAAGTGATTGGCCTGTAATCTACTTGTAAGCATTAGCAAGCTTCTCCTTTAGCGATGGGGGTAACTCAGCCCTGGCAGTCAGGTCCATATCCACTTTCTCCGCAGCGTTGAAGCCATGAACCTTGCAGAGGCCATCGGCGCCCCCCTTCATAACTGAGAAGTTTGGCTTTTTCTCATACACTGCATCCGTCCCAGGCACCCCATCTTCAGGGGGCTTGGCAGGTTCGACCATGATAGTGTTCTTGGCCACAGCCATCTGCCTGTAAACGCTCATGACCAGCTCCTTGTCCAGGTCTTCGTGCTCCCTGTAGATGTCCAGGGTTGCCCTGTACATGGAATACAAAACGGCTCCATCAGATTCGGGATTGATGAAGCCGGCTTTGCGGGCTGATTTGGTCTGATCACCACTGACAAGCATGAACCTGCAGAAGTCCAGTTGCCTGGTCTGCAGGTAGTGTCCATGCCTTTCAAAGAATATTGCCAGTGGATCTATTTGGGGTAAGCTGCTCATCTCGTCATCATACTCTCCCGGGTCCTGGGGTTACTTCAAACTGTAAACAGTATTAAAGTTCTCAGGTACCACAGAATAGTACAGTGGTCAAGAAATAGTTGCTACGGTGTGGTACCGATCAGATCCCACACACCCACCATGCACATTATAATCACTGATAAAATAAAGGCTGCGTACAGCCAACCGGGCAGTCCTTCTGAGTCTCTACTGCTCATCACGGTATCTCCCTTGTAATCTCGTCCAGTTTCTTAACCTGTTCAGCGGGCGCTGGTTCTACCTTCAAGTGGGCCTTACCACCCATTGCCACCCGCTGGGCTTCAGCCGCCTGCACACTTGCCTGCACACTTGCCATGGCTCCCAGCGCGCCGCCTACCATCTCACTGAGCCTTGGTGGCGGTGGTGGCGCAACCGATGACATCTTACTGCTCATCATGATTCTCCTTGCACCAGCTCAATAGGGTGCAGCTTGTCATCATCGCCCATGACATACACACCTTTGTCGGTGGCCACGTACAGCTTGTCATTGAACATTACCATGCTGGTGCAGTGAATGGCCTCACCTCCAGCTGTTTGTACTGCTTTGAAGTTTGGTCTCTTCTGCAGGTGGGGGTTGATAGGGTGTTTTAGCAGGTAATCTGCCCGGTGTTTCACCTCAAACTCGTGTATATCATACGAGTGTGGGGATTTACAAAGGAGAGGCATGGCCTCCCCGCAGCCTACGCAGCTGTGAAACTTCTCATCAGTATTTACACATCCACACTCATTACACGTCCACTCTGCTTTGATCGTATCACTCATGATGAACCTCCTTGCACCACTCAGCGATGCATATTGCGTCAGCCCGCCCATCCTTGATACCTCCCCGGGGGCCCGACAAATTAACGTATGGGTACTTCTTCCTTATATAAGGAACGGATGGCTTGTCCTTGGGAGATGCTTTTGCAGGTACCCGCCGCTTCATCCATTCCTGGGGTCTGACATCCACTGGTTCAAACCCGGCCAGCTTGACAATACATCGGCAGGCTCCTGTGTGCTGCTGGAATGTGGTATCCGAGGCTGAGCTGTTGCCAGGTCTGCCGTGCTGCTTCTCCACAGCTACTGCCACAATGTGGTAGAACATCTTCCAACCTTTCAGCATCTCATACATCTCAAGCTCAAGTGTCCAGTCCACCACAGCCGCACCACCAACCTCTGTTATAAGTGCCATGGCGCCAGATGTTCCTGGGTCCCAGCCTATCCACGCTTTCATGATATCCTCCCCAGAAAAGTTGATACATCCATCATAATCATTATACCCGCGAACACCACCAGCCAGAATACTGTCCAACGAATGCGCCTTTCCACGTCATATTCTCCTTTCTATTGGTTTGACCATTTGTATGCTCAAGCTCGTATGCGTTTGCGTTTGCGTTTACACCCTCATATGCGTTTGCGCATGTCACATGCATATCGTTTGCTCTGGAGCATATGATATGCATACAGGTTTTTTGATATGCATACCGGTTTTTTGATATGCATATCGTTTGCGTTTGCTCGCATACGAGCATACGAGCTTTTCATATGCGCATATGGATAAAAGTGTCCCACCACACCCCTTGAGGTGGTACACCCACTCAGAGGCCCTATTCATAGAGGTTTCAGAGCATACGAGGGGGGGGGTGTACCACCTGTCCCACTGCTTTCCCTATATTTACTTTTACGCGTATGCGCGCCCATATGCGTTTGCGTATACGCATATGAGCATATGAGCAAATACACTATATATTCACCTCTTTTAAAGAAAGTAGTGGTACAGTGGGATGGTATAGCAGAGATGACCCGCCGTTGCAGGCTCGCAGCCGTCCCACCACCCCCACTTTTGAGGTGGTACAGGTGGTACAGGGTGGGACAGCTGCGTTTGTGGCTATTCACATGCATTTCAGCTTAGCTCCCGCTCACAGGGGTAAATGGTATCACATCAGCCGGCAACCTCTCGGCGCCACCCCCCACTGCTTCGTATTTATTCCGGATCTGGGGCATGGCAAAGTACCTACCCTGCACCCCACCAATACGACGCTGCTCTGAAGGTCCGACCAATCCAGTCAGCACAGTGCCAGCCTTTGTAGTCTGACCACGGTTAACATTCTTCAACAGGCATGCAGCCAGTATCTGGGTTGTCGTCATCCAGTTGGTCCAGGTCACCCGCAGAGAGTCAAACTTGAAATTCTCCATTATAGCTTCCTGGACGGGATCCACAACCTCATACTGCGCATTGATATCCGTCTGTTTTGCTGTCTCATCAAGGTCAAGGTGCCACACTTCGCCGGCGCAGTACCAGGATAGTGCCTCTGCCCACATCTGCTGCATGTTGACCTCATGCCTGTAATTGATATACAGCGCTTTAACCGTCCACCACCTGCTATTCCCTGTGGCATCGACAAGGAATTGAGGGTCATTAACAGTGGCAGCAAATACAGTTTGCCTCTTCCAGCTTTCAATATCCCTCCCATATGGTGGCCTGATCCTATCCACTTTGTTGGTGATAAACGCCTTGAGCCTGGACACATCTGCCTTTTTGAAGGTGGCATCCAGCTCGCCCAGCTCAACGATCCAGCAACCAAGAGAGCGGAGCAGTGTATCCTTGTTCGACGGATCCAGGTGAGCGCCCTCATCAAACCCATCAATATCATTAGGCATCAGGCGGCGCAGCCATGACGTTTTACCGACGTTCTGGGATCCGGTGAAGGTCAGCACGCCTTTGCCGCTGAAGTCTGGGTGATACAGGGCGGCAATGTTCTGGATCAACCACTTCTTGAGGTACACGCGCCATAAAAAGTGCTGATCTTCCGGAACATGTATAGTGTCAGCCAAATGCTCCAACCTCTCCACACCGTCCCACTCTGCGCTTTCCACCCAATCACGGACCGGATGATATGAATTTTCCATGGATTCCATGTGCATCCAGTTTTCCAACTTCGCGCAGGCAAGACCGTGCTTAGCGCACAGATCCTCAATAAAAGCCCTGGTCAATGTCAGTATCTGGTCAGCACCCTTCCAAAGCCCACCAGGCAGGGCGGCCTCTTTTGTCCGTTTCATGAGGTTATAAGATAACTTGACACCATAGGCATGCACCAGGGCCTGAAAATTGCCATAGCGGGGGAAGGGCTTCCCCTCATCGCTAATATGAGGGAATACTACCCCAAAAAATCCCCCGGCCATCCATCTACCCAGTCCAGCATCTCCAGAAATGATCTTACGGGCTGCCTTCCACCTTCGACTTGGGTCACTCTTACAGGTATCGTGAAAACATTGGTAGAAGAGCATTCCGTCTGATCCCTGTCCAATAGATGCTTCCCCACCGGCGTGAGCCGCGTCAAATACGCACCGTTCGAGTATATAGAGTCTAACCCCGTCACCAGGCCCATCCTTGATCTCCCTCACCTTGATACCATTATCGATAAGATACTGCTGCACATCCAGCTGGCCACCCTGCATGATGGGCTCTATCCCTTCCACCTGGGTGAACATCTCCTCTACCCCGGGCTTCCGGTTATGCACTGGGGCGGCTGCAGTGTTAGGCTGTATTTGCGGCGCCGGCAGCTCATCTGTCTTGTCCAGGGTGGATGCCAGGTACTCAACAGCCTGCTGCAGCATGACCAGACCGACAACACCTTGGCCAGACTGCATCTCAGGGGGTGGCAGTTCCAGTATTCCGGAAACGCGGTGCGGTCTCTCCTGGGTGGGATCCCCTTTTCTGGCTGTGGTCCCGTGCAGCTTGATCAGCCTGGCAGGGTTGAATACAGTCTGATCCACATTAATCTGGACCGGCACCCCGCCAACATCCTGGGCGCTGGAGCAGAACATGATGTGCATCATATGCAGGAGAGATTTGAGCAAGGCCACATTGTCCTGGCTATTCTCAAACCAGCATTTGTACACCAGGTGGTACCCATTCCCTGAGTCTGCAAGCATCGGCTCGGGCCACATCATGGTGTGTCGCAGGAACGTCCTGCACTCCTCAGCAACAGACCTGGCGGCAGACTTTTCCAAGTCGCTGGAGCTGACACCAGCCGGGCGGGCTGCATCAAAGTCCAGGAAAAAGTTGAAATAATGAGGCACATCCTTGTCTGTGGTCCTGGCAGCCCCAGGTAAGAGCCTGTTATTGGCTCGACCCAGGAGCGCTGTGTCCACAGGATTCATGGTCACATATATTGAGCTGGGGTACTGGGCTTTTCCAACTTTGTCAGCCCAGCCCAGGTCCAGATTGACAGCCATGCTGGCCATCGCTGCTGGATCCGAATACCAACCACTGGTCATCCCCTTGTAAGGCGCCATACCCTCCCACATTGAAGAGAAGCCCCTGCATCCTGATGCGGTCAGCTCGACAGCACTTCCTGCCCCCAAGTTAGGGTGCATGAAAGCCAGGGCCGCCTGAATCGTGCTATATTGCTGCGGCTTTTGATTCACCATGCATGGCCTCCTGAGTTTTGAAGATAGGATACACGCTTTTGTCATTAAGTACGAACTCCCCCGCCGGTACATACACTCCAAACAGCTTGAGATAGGCATCACTCATCGCCTGAGCCCTTGGAGCGGGGCAACGGGTCCTCCTGTTCAATATGGCGTTGACTGTGGTGGGGTGGATCCCCACCTCAGAGGCCAGCTTCTTCTGATCTTTCCATTTTAACATTAACCTTCCCCCCGTACGCTGGCCCATAAGGCCTCCATAATACACATTGATACATCACCCGGATGTGTGTCCAGCGGCAGGCACATAGAGGCCAGCAGCTCCGGATGGCTGGACCACAGGCCGTATGTATTCCGGATATGCGTACCGAAACCGTGGTGAAACCTTATCAGGTCCTTTTTGGCCGTGTTGAAAAATACTACCTTCTCCACATCCTCCATGGTGTTGAACAGATCGTCCAGGACCTCTGAGATATCCCACTGAGTGATCACATGGTGGGTGCCCTGCATCCTGGCTGGTGGGAAGTTTATAATATTATCACTTGGCATTGCGCTCCTCCTTATAGTTTTCTATCGTTTTTTGCTTGCGTAAGCCCATGAAAAAGAATTTCCAAACTTTTCTTTTCCACCAACTCGCACCGCAGTGAAAAAAATATCTGACAACCACTCTGCCATTCCAGCTTTTACGACCAGGTCATACTGAAACTTTGTATCAACTCTTTTGCGTTCCATGTTATTTCCAGGCTCCCCATAAGCGTACTTCAGATCATGGGGCAGACAGCACTTAAAAGTAATATCTTCCCACTTACAACCCGTGAACAAACCCAATAGCTCATCAGGAACTCCTGAACATCCATCAAATTTCCATGCTTCGTAGTTCTCAGGAGCCCACAGTATTCGTGCTGCAAGATAATTAAGCCCAAAGTGTTGGCAAAGGCGCAATGCTGTTTCGGTTGTGATAATATCACCTATTTTTGGTAATTTCATTTTATCTCCTTTGCGGGAATCCGCTATTTATATTATTTAGGTTACTTCTTTAACTGAGGACAATCCCCTGATGTGAACGCCTGGGCAAAGCCAGCAGGACAATGCAATAAACCAGTATCTCCATCACACTCTGTACCATCAACCCCTGTAATAGCGTGTTCGCATATTTTCTCACAATTGCACAAATTATCTGATCCGATCCCTGTTTTATTGTTTGGACAAGTTGCACTCATACACATTATTTATTTCTCCTTGTAAACTTAATACATTAATTAGCTTAACCCCAACTATACGAACCCCTTTTCAATGGCCAACCACTCTGGCATTTCAAAAACAATGGTATCACCCACACCTGCCTCAG
>PJEL010002446.1_pt1 | contig 17060 bp, 11 predicted proteins | sample 1853271 | NCBI WGS metagenome assembly PJEL01 (sample SAMN08108733, study PRJNA415343) | Invertebrate metagenome, whole genome shotgun sequencing project. | host: Globobulimina | place: Sweden: Gullmar Fjord | collected 2015-08
ACTCTCCTCGTCACTTGTTTTGTCACTTTCCTTTTTACAAGCACTCACCAGCTTTAGCCATTTATCATCAAAACTGGCATATAAGCCATTATAGTTTTCTAAACTAAAAGGCTGCATCGGTAAATAACGAACACTAGCTTGTCTATTATCACTATCATTTTCTTCAGCATCAGAAGCATGCCAACCATAACCTAAGGTTAAATACTCAAGTAGCTCTTTAAGTACGATAGAAGGTTGTTTCTCGGTATTATTTTTTATATTTCTACCCTGATAGCTTAAATACAATGACTGTCTTGCAGAAATTATCGCTTCTAAAAAGAGATACCTGTCATCTCCTCTTCGTGATCTATCGCCTAACCTTGGCGGTGTAGTTGCCAATAAATCAAAACCTAAGGGTTGTCTTTGCCTTGGGAATTCACCGTCGTTTAAACCCAAAATCGCAACCACTTTAAAAGGAATCGAGCGCATAGGTACCATAGAGCAAAACGTTACTTGACCGATCATAAACTGTCGACCTGGCTCTGGTTGGCTAAAGTGACTATGTAAAAAGTCACTAACCACTAGTCGAGGTAATTTTTCATCAAACTGGGCTTGTAGGCAATTTTCAGCAAGTGCTTCAATAGCATTTGAAATGTCGACAAAACAATATTCACCTTCAATATCAAAGAGTTCATCAACTAACGAAAATAAAAACTTCTGCCACTGTTCAGCAGTTTTATTGATATTTAGCTTTTGAGAAAAATACTGTAAACGCTCAACCACCAGCATCAATTTACCCAGCAGCTCGGCATCATTTCCTTCAACTACCGGTAATAATAATTGATTTTGGAAAATAAAGGAGTGATCACCAAAAGCAAAACCACGTAATAAGCGAGACAATCCTTGTTTCCAAGTAAAAGTATCATTAGTGGTTTCTGCTGCGGTATTTAACGTACTTGCTTTATGAGCGCTGTCTAAGCCCCAATGTATTGCTGCTAGTTCAAGCCAATGTGACAATTTATCAATTTCTTCAATGCTAATAGCAAATTTTCGCTGCATTGCCGGTATTCTTAAAAAAGCGAGTAATTGTGATACTTGAAAGCGACTGTCGGGTAATGATAATACGTCTAAAAAGGCCGCGACAACTGGCTCTGCATCTTTTGTTACTCGATCAGCAATCGAGCACGGCAGCGGCGGTACTTTGTCATCTAACTCTTGCCAGCCTCGAGCGAAGACAGCATCAATGTATGGTGCGTAATTTTCGATTTGAGGACACATCACTATCACGTCTTTTGGTGTTAGCGTAGAAGATTGGTTAAACTGATGTAAAAGCCAGTCATGAAGACCTTGTACTTCTCTTAAAGCACTATGACAACTGGTGATGGTAATTGAGTCATCTTTAAAATCAAGTACGTCAGAAGAGTGCTTTGCATCCTCTAAAGTAAGAATATCTTGCTGAACAGCAGCGAGTAATGATGGCTGCTTATTCACTTTACCTGATTCGACTTTTCCCATCGGTACATCTAATGTCATACCTTGTTCATGTGCATCTTCAAATATATCGATATTAACGGTGCTATAAGCCTGCAACATTGCCATAAATTCACGACCTTGCTGGCCGAGATTAGCTAATAATGGATTGCCTAAATTAAAAGCACTGCTTTGATGATCCTTTGTCCAGCGATCGATAAGTTTGAATGCTTCTTTTTGAGAAACAATATCTCCCCAATAATCACAACAAGGATTTAAATGAAAAAAATGTACTTCTGTGTATTCACTAATACTATGAATAAAATCGAGCCAAATAGGAGCCATGGCATTCAAGCCAAAAAATGACAAACGCTTCGGTAATAATGAGGTTTTATTTGCTAGATTTTCTAGTGCATCTTTGATTAATGTCTTGGGATTATAGGGTTGTTCTTTGGTTAAAAGAGCCCATAACTTCCCCTGCCACAATGCTGTTTTTTCTGCATCTAAATTAAATGGTTCATTTTCATTTTTATGCACATTGTCGATGCTTTTGTTACGATTAAAATGAAAAGTATTTGAGACCGAAAATTCTGCTGATGACCATTGGTCAACCCAGTCAGGTCTAAAGATCAAGTACTGTTCATATAAATCGGCTATTTGCTGGGCGAGTTGATACCTTTTGAGTTTGGCTTGCTCGTCACTTTTTTGGTGAGATAAATCCGATTGCCAATAACCCGTTACCGCGTAGAAATCACTGTCATTTACAATACAATCTTCAGCTAACAAGGCAAAAATGCGCCAGGTAAGCACTTCACGTGAATAAGGTGATTGATCAGGCACCACTTCATCGCTAGCAAGTGTTCTTATTAGCTTCCACAAATATTGTGCCGGTAACGCGTAATCAATATTCATGCTGATGCCGCGGTATTTAGCTAAAGAAAGGTTAAGCCAATGTTGCATTCCCGCATTTTGTACGACAATGGTCTCAGAGCTAAAAAAAGGAAGTGGAGAAACGTGCTGAATTTTATCTAACAAGGCTAACAAATTTTCCATTTTGTTAGCGGGATAAAGGTAGATCAAAGAGATGCCTTTTACACGAAAAATAGTCTAGGCAAATTTAACCACAAGTACTGTAATAACACTAGCGGTTAAACGTGTAAATAGGTAAAAATGGTTGATGTTTATGAGTTAGATTAACGACTAAATTAACCGTTAAAGTTAACGAATAAAGTCTAAATGTTCTTGAAAAAACTCACCAATTATTGGCACGATATACTGCTGCCCAATAAAGGTATTAAATATGGCGATAAGCCAAACAACAGCAACACCAATATTAAGCACCCAACCAATAAGAGGAATAAATGAAAGTACTGCTGCTGTTATCACTAAACCCAAAGATTGGCGCAGGTGAAAACGTGCAAATGACGACTTGTGCTTACCATAAATAACGACAGCGATTAACCAACCTAATACGGTAAAGTAACTGACAACTGCTACTACTTTTTCCATATCGTAATGTTGCTTAGTTTGTGTTTCTAATTGCGACATAATGCTACTCCACGGCTATTCCATTAGTTAAAACTTAGACGTTTTAAAATTATTAAACAAGTAAATAATTTTAAATTTTTGCAGTCAAAAATCTTCAAATATAGTAGTTCATAACTTTTTACTAGATTTTAAAGCCATAATACAGCGCTTATATTGTATTTTCATGACAAGGAATATTTTTTGTTTTTGTTGTTGATCCAACTGTTGATATTGCAACGCAACAAAGCCATTACTAAAAGCGATGAAACTTTCCTCAATAGCGGGGAATTTTTCGACAACATCTTCGGCAAATTGAGATGCAGTAACTGATGATTGTTTTGTCAGACCTTTTTGCGCCAGTTGCAGAAGTAAATTTTCATACAATGCCAGCCAAGGCAAAGACGGCTTGGGTTTGTTTTTTCGACCTAAAAACCAGGTTAATAACAACATGGTAGCAATAAGAACAACAGCAATTGCTACCGTGCTTTTCCATTGCTTAACTTTGCCAAACCAGCTCTTTAAAAAGTCTTGTTGTCGTTTAGCATTATAACCAACGACCCATTTGGTCCATTGATAATCCATATTAGCTAATTGCAACCTGAGCATATTTAACCATTTTACTTGTGATATTTGATAGAAGTTAACCAAATCGCCTGAAAGTGAAGACTGCTCTTCAAAAAGCTCAGTTGAAAAGCCAAGTTCAATACGTTCAGGGCTAACCGCAGCGGTGGGATCTACCCTTACCCAGCCTTCACTGGCAAGCCATACTTCGGTCCATGCATGTGCATCTCGTTGCCTTATAGTAAAAAATTGCCCTTGCTGGTTATACTCCCCGCCCATATAACCGACCACCAAACGTGTCGGAATATTGGCTGCTCGCATAATAAAAGCAAAAGTGCTGGCATAATGCTCACAAAAACCCGCTTGAGTCGAAAAATAGAAATTATCTAAACGATCGCCTGTTAATAAAGGTGGTTGCAAAGTATAACGAAAAGGTTGTTGGTTAAAGTGTCTTAATACCGCGGCTATAAGTTGCCTATTATTTGAATATAAAGCTCTCAATCGCAGTGCTTCTTCTTTGAGCTTAGGATTACTTTCTTGGGGCAATTGAGTATTTAAGCGCTGTTTGTCTATCGGGTAATCAAGATCAAGTGATGAGTCCATATAACTTGTTACTTGATAGCTTAAGTTTTGTGTCAGCAACTTACTGGACACTAACGAATAATCACTCTTTATTGTAATATTTTGCTGGTGAGTATTAGCGACATCTAAGGTGAAAAGCCAATGCTGAAAACTAGGCTCAGCTATTACTTGATAAGCGGTAGCTTCCCCCTTAAGTACGGGTAAAAAAGGAGATTCATTTACTGGCGATTGCCTGTTAGTATTTCTAGTTGAACTGAGATTGTCTGATGTTAATTGATCACTTGCTCTTCGCCATGATACGCCATCAAAACTATCTAAAACCAATGTGCGCCAATACATTTGCTGGTAACTAGGCGGAGTATCATCAAAAGTTACGCGAAAGGCCAGTTCATTTGAGAGCGCTAAATTCGCTACATCACCAACAGAAACAGTATTAGACAAGCCTGTTTTTGCAGATTTTGCAAAAGGTACCTGCCAAAAGGGAGATAATTTGGGAAAGAGTAAAAATAATGCTATCGCCAACGGTAAGCTTTGTAATAACAGCTTGAAACCTTGACGGTAGTTATGGCTTAAATCCGTCTCTTTTGAAAAATACTGATAGAGCAAGGCCAGATTTAAGACTAAAACAAAGCTAAAGAGCGTGATAAAGAACAGTGTTTGCAAAAAAATCAAACTAGAGGCTAATAGAAATAAACCAATAAGAACCATTTGATAAAAATCTTTTCTACGTTTTATCTCTAACATCTTCAATGTATAAGCAAAACATAATAAATGCACCATGCTTAACAACAAACCAAGGCCGCTGGCCCTAATGGCTAGTAAAATACAACCAACCAGCGCGACACTCAGTAGGAACCATTTATTGGCACTTTTTCGTTGCGCTTTTATTAATCGAATACGCCAAACAAAACACAATGCGATTAAAGCAATAAGCCAAGTAGAAAGTTCATTAATTAACAACATTAAATTACAGCCAACAACGGCTAATAAAAGCCATTGCTGATGGTATTTAGTACCAAAGTAATTGCTTGTCTGGTTCATAAATGAAGCGGTAAGTTTATTCATTCACTTCTCCATTTATTTCTTTATTAACTTTTTTATTAACTTCTGCATTTACGCCGCCGAACTTTGCCAATGCACTTAAGCAGTTTTTAAAGTGTGCTTGCTCGTCGCTTGGTGCAATTTTGACACTACCTAGGTCAATGCCATATTCAATGCCTTGTTGGTTAAGTTCTAAAAGCAAATAACAAAGCATCGATAGCTTCTGCTCTACAGTATTGCCTGGCATTTGATGCAGTGACAACCAAACACGGCTCGCTGGATTTTGCTGATACTCTTTGGTATACCAACCTTGTCCTCTAGCGACTTGTTTCCAAGCAACATGTGTTAAGGGGTCGCCAACTTGATAGGTTTTTAATGCATAGAAGTCATCATTGCCCTTTTGATAATTTCGCGTATGGTTTTGTAGGTTTGATTCTTTTTCATCCCCTTGGTTTGATAAGTCTACAGCGCCAATAATCGGCTCTGGCTTGGGATATATGATTGCCTCAAGATCAAAATCTAGTTGTGTCCATGTTGTGAATAAGCCAAAACCGTATTCACTTGCTATTTTTAATCTTTTTAGCTTAACAACGCCTCTCGTTTGTGCATAAAAAGGGACCTTTACCATAGTTTCGCCAGCTTCGATTAAAGAGATTTCAGCACGGGTTTGTTCTGGAAATTGAAATTTATAACCGTAACGTTTTTTATTACTTTGCAACTTAAACTTAACTGCAAGCGACTGTTGAGCAAAACCACTTAATTCGCCAAAGGCGGTCACCTTAACCCCCAAGAGATTAAAAAAGCTATGCAACATTGAGGTGATAAAAAAACTGGCAAGAAGATAACTAAATAAAATAATCACGTTATTTTGATAGTTAGTGCCTAATAGAAACAACAGCGCAATAAATAATAAAAAAACAAAACCAAAGCGAGTCGGAAAAATGAAGATAATTTTATTGGAGAGAGAATAACTCTTTTTAGCGGGCATACGTTTGCTAAGCCACTTATCAAAATGACGATAAACTAATGCTGTTAACTGTTTATTCATGGCACTGATCATATAAAGACTCTTTAGCTGGTAAATAACTAATCTTGTCTGGTAACTAATCAATAAAAGCTAAGCTAAGCTAAACCCAATTAAGTTATAGAGGATTATTGACATCAACTTGTGCGATTAAATGCTTAGAAATACTCCCATTGATATTTTCTTTATGACCGGCATCAAGCCTGTGCTCACAAACAGAATAAAATACCGCCTGTACATCATCGGGGAGCACAAAATCACGACCTGCTATTAATGCCCACGCCTTCGCACAAGCAATAAGAGCTTTACCCGCCCGCGGAGAAAGAGGATTACCACTAAAGCCTGATTCTCGACTACGCTGGCATAATGCAATGACATAATCGACAAGTCGCGACTCACAATGAACTTTAGTTACATCATCTTGAAGTTTGCATAACTCATCAGTTGTTAAACAACTACTCATCGCTTTCAAAACAGTAGCGCTGTCTTCTCCCATCAGTATTTTTCGCTCAGAACAAGTGTCCGGAAACCCAAGCGACAGGCGCATCATAAATCGATCTAATTGAGACTCAGGTAAAGGATAAGTACCTGAATGAAATAAAGGGTTTTGCGTTGCAATGACAAAAAAAGGCATCGGCAACTTATGTGTTTTTCCGTCAATACTTACTTGGCACTCTTCCATGGCCTCTAGAAGTGCTGACTGCGTTTTAGGGCTAGCTCGGTTAATTTCATCAGCTAAAACAACCTGATTAAATATTGGCCCAGGATGTAAGGTAAATTCTTGATTATCACTGTCAAAGACAGATACGCCAAGAATATCAGCGGGCAATAAGTCACTGGTAAACTGCATGCGCTGATAACTTAAGCCGAGTGATAGTGCCAAAGTATGCGCTAACGTGGTTTTACCCATTCCGGGTAAATCTTCGATAAGTAAATGCCCTTTAGCTAACAAACATGTAAGGGCCAACTTTATCTCATGCTCTTTACCATGAACAACTTGTGCTACTTGCGTTAATACGGATGAAACATGGCTTGGCATAGTAAATATCTTTTCTTTGATTTATCGATAAGGTCATAATATTTTGAAGTTTACCCTGATGGCAAGCAGTTAAATTTTTGTTTTAGATCAATAAAGTGTTTTTTCTTTTGTCGATCCTGCGTAAACCCAAGACAAACTGGCTATCTTTTGACCTTAATCAAACCGCCTTTAGATCTATCTATGAGATGGTAATGCACTTGGGAATAAATGCTTAACAAACATTTAACAGCTAATAAGGAGCTTGTTCATGGGTAAAGATATTGAAAAACAAGTTTTTTGTCAGACTGACTTTGTTAACTTTGAGCATAAACTTACCGAGCAATTAGCCGGTTTAAAGCAAGTAATTAAGACCCCTTCATTTGGTCAAGGCACTTTAAAAATTGGTGCTGAATTAGAAATGTATTTAGTTGATGATAATGCTCAAGTGAGTTTATCAAATCAACAATTACTCAGTGATCTAAATGATCCTCAATTTCAACCCGAATTAAATCAATACAATATCGAGCTTAATTTAAGTGCCTATAAGCAAAAAGGTACGCCTTTTTCTTTGTTGAGAAATGAAATATTAGAAAAAACAAAGCGTTTAGAAACCGTTGCCAAAGCAAGAAATATTAATATTGTACCTATTGGCATTTTACCAACACTGGAAAAAAAGCATTTAAATATTAATTATATGACGGATATCCCGCGTTATCATTGCTTGGCAAGATACCTTTACCAACAACGTGGTGAGTCATTTAAAATAAATATCAATGGCGAAGAGCCACTTTCGGTTAATTTTGACGATATATGTGCAGAAGGAGCAAATACTTCTTTTCAAGTACATATGATGACTCCGCTTGCCGATTTTGCTAATACCTTTAATGCAGCCCAACTCACGCTGCCGTTAGTTACTGCACTTGGTGCAAATTCGGGCATATTTTTAGGTCAGAAACTTTGGGATGAAACTCGCGTTGCGCTTTTTAAGCAGTCACTCGACATTCGTTTACGAGACACAGCACAATGGCAACAACCTACTCGCGTTAATTTTGGTCATGGTTGGGTGAGAAAAGGTCCGTGGGAGTTATTTGCTGAAGCCGTTGCTTTATATCAACCGATTCTTCCAGAAGTTTCTAATAAAGAAACATCAAATAGCTTACCTTCATGTGATGAGCTTAACCTTCACATGGGCACCATATGGCCTTGGCATCGCCCCGTTTACGACAATACCGGTAACGGCCACATTCGCATTGAATTTAGAGCCATTCCAGCAGGACCAACGAGTTTAGATATGGTGGCCAATGCCGCTTTTGCTATCGGACTTGCTGCCGGGTTAAAAAATAACATTGACGATTATCTTGCTGTAATGCCATTTAGATTTGCAGAATATAATTTTTATCGCGCCGCACAATCAGGTCTTAATTCCAAAATACTGTGGCCACTACACAATCAAACTAAACCAACAGAAGTCAGTATTGTTAAGGTGATAGAACAAATGTTACCGATAGCACGACAAGGCTTAATATCACTGATGATCGACAATGCAGAAATAGACAAATTCCTAAACATTATTGAACACCGTTTATCCAATAAAATAACGGGTGCTACATGGCAAAAACAAACCTTATCTTCATTAGAACAAACGATGGACAAGCAATCAGCTTGTCGTGAACTTGTAAAAATGTACATAAACCATTGTAGAACCTGTCAACCAGTCTCAACATGGAATCAGATATGGACATAAACTTCTCCAAAATAGAATATATAAAAAATCCGACAGACTGTGAGTTAAAAGATACTTATCAGCAATTTCTTATTGCATTAAATGGTCCAACGGTGATCGACATCACCGGGCGAGATACATCTCGCTGTCGTGTCATTGTAACCCTATTACATGGCAATGAACCTTCTGGGCTTATTGCTATACACCGTTGGTTAAAGGCTTATAACCAAGTAGATAGCCATTTACTTACACCTGAAACCAATATGCGCTTTATTATTTGCTCAACAGAAGCAGCAAAATCTTTGCCCCTATTAACAACTCGTTATGTAGTCAGTGGTATGGACTTAAATCGCTGCTTTGGCTCAAAGCGTAATGATGACTTTTACCTAAGAGCAAATTTGATTGAAAAAGCAATACGTGAGGTTAATCCAGAAGCGGTAATAGATTTACACAATACCTCAGGATTAGGCCCCGCTTTTGCTGTTAGCACAAAAAATAATGAAAAAATGGTTTCTCTAACCTCATTTTTTTGCTCGACAATGATCCTTTCACAGATAAATTTAGGCGCTCTAATGGAGCAAGATTTTAATTGCCCTAACCTAACAATTGAATGTGGAGGAAGTACTGATAAGCAAGCTCATGATCTCGCTTTTGATGGTATATCATTATTGTGTAGCTATGAATTTATCAATGATTGTCATCATATTAATCCAGTAGAGATAATTCATACACCGCTGCGTTTAAAAATAAAAAGTGAAGTTGAGCTTAACTTCTCAAAAGAGAATACTCAGCAAAATGGTGTGATCCTTCGTAATGACCTAGAAAAATTTAATTTTGGCATTGCTGAACGCGGACAAAAATTTGGCTGGATTAATGATAGCGGCCTTGAAAGCTTAGAGTTGGTTGATGCAGACAATGAAGATGTCATTACTGACTTTTTTACGGTATTACATAATGAATTGATTTGTGCGACAAATATACGTGTATTTATGGCTACGCCTAACGTTGATATAGCAAAAACAGATTGTGTTTGTTATGTGATCAAACAGCGTGATATTAAAACAACTAAAATATTAGATGTTGAATACATACCTAGTTAAACACGTGCCTAGCCTAATTAAATGTATTTAGCTAAACCGATGGCTAACAAAGTATTGAGCGAATAAAAAAAGCCGATAATAACTAAACGTTATTATCGGCTTTTTTGAATATCTCAGCTGACAAGCTCTGAGTGAGAGCTAACTTAATGGACTTTATATAACCTGAGCTCTATTTATCTAGGTAGATAGAAAATCATAAAGACACACAAGATAACAATTCCCCAAAAGGCTTTTCTAAAAAATGTAACTTTGATCTGCCTATCACCAGGGTGCTTTTTAGCCAATGGCATGCCACAGCTACTGCATTTTTCATTCGATTTGTCGTTATCTGTTTGACAATACAAACAAGGAATTTTATTACTCATATTATTGATTCGTTAGTTGATGATAAAGTTGCGGTAGCTTAACCGGCAGCTGTGATGGTTTTAAAATTACCGTATAAGCGCCACTGCCAAAGATATAAGGAAGATAATCTTCAGCTTCTTGATCGATAGTTATGCAAAAAGGTTTAATACCCAGACGATTCGCCTCGGCAATAGCTTGATGGGTATCTTCAATACCAAAACGTCCTTCATAATGATCAATATCGTTTGGCTTGCCATCGGTCAAAATAAGCATTAATTTTTGTGATGATTTTTGCTCTTGCATCACTTTGGTTGCTTGGCGTATTGCTGCACCCATTCTAGTGTAGAAGCCAGGACGAATAGCTTGAATTCGACCTCGTACATCATCGCTGTATTTTTCATTGAAGTTTTTAAGCATGGTAAAACGTACATTGGTTCTTTTAACGGATGAAAAACCATACATGGCAAAGTTATCACCAACTGAGTTCAGTGCTTCACCAAAAAGCATTAAACTGTCTTGCACTACATCGATAACACGTTTGTCATCATCAAGATAAGCATCGGTCGACATCGATAAATCAGCTAAAAGTAAACAAGATAAATCGCGGTTATTTCCTCTAAAACTTTGAAATAGTCCTTTTTCTTGTGTCGGTGCAATTTTACTTTCTACATGAAAGTCTAACCACGACGCCATATCTAACTCTTCACCTTGCGGTTGCGCTTTTAACCAATAACGTACACTGCGAAGTTGTTCAAACTGAGCTTGAATTGTTTTTGAAATTTTACGTAAACGTGCTGGCAATGGTTTAGGCGTAGAATCTTTAGGTAACATAGGCTGCAATAAACAGCGATCATCAACTAAACGATGAGTTTTATAATCCCATTCAGGCAACTTTAACCCTTCTCCCATCGGAATATCATCTTCTGAGGCTGAAGGTAAGTCCATATCAATTTTGATACGGGCACTCTTTTGATCTTGATCTTGTGACAAAGTGATTTTATCGAGATCTTCCACAATACGTTGATTGTCGTCATCATCTTCATCACTGTCATCAGAACCACGATCAAGTTTGGCGAATTCACTCCATGAAAACATAGTTTCTAAGCGAAAAATCATCATGCCGCTTCGGCTATCTGGTGCATCAACACGTTCTGCTTTTTTACGGCTGGTTTCACTTTTCTTAGAGCCACTTATGCTTTTACCTTCTTCTACCTCATCAGGGTATTCAGCCATCAGTACATCGTCTTGACTTGCTGATGGATATAACCACAGGTAAACCGCTCTAGGGGCATAATTAACAACAGGAAATTCTTTTATTGAACCAGGTTTCAAAATTGCTTGGCGAATAGCCTCTTCCATCATACGTTCATCTTCAGGAAGTTTACTGATATCAGGTCTGGTCGCTATAAATGCTTGAGCAAGGCGACAATAACGAGCTGCCATCGCTGGATATTTTTCTAGTACATCAACAACCAATTTTTGATTATCAATAGCCCAGTGGGAAAACTTGCCATGATGGTGAGCAGCTAATACCGCCAACCAAATATATAAATCTCGATTAAGTGACTTTTCTGGCAATACCGCTAATGACTCGGGTAGTCTTAAACTTTCTTCATCTTGCCATGCCAAACTAATTTGTTGATTATGGCCTGATACTTTTTGTAAAAAACTACGGCGCTCTAAATATTCTCTAGGTGATGCCGCTTCAACACGTTTAATAGCATCGCCGCCTAATGCGCGAAAGACCATGCCAATAGATTTGCTAATTTCATTAAATTCGATTCTTGCATCAAAATAATCAGTACTCGCTTTACGTGTAATAAAACGGTGCCATATACCACCAACCCACTCTTCCATTACTGCTCAAATCACTCAAAAAAATAATGGCTAAATAATAGCGATTCTCAACTAAACTTTGTGTGATTTAAATCAACAAGCGGTAAAATCACTTTAAAAATAGGCTTTATGAAATTTAAATCAGGTAGTTCGGAAAGTAGTTAAGTACGGTATTTATCATATTTTGGCAAGCTATCATCAAGCGTTAACCACGGGGCTTTTGATTCGGTGAATATATGACAGTCAGGGTGAATGCCCTCTTTTGTCATAATGTCTATTGGCTGATCAAAAAGAGATAAAGAGACTTCGAGGGTTTTATCTTGGCGATTATATTGAGACTCAAAGGTTAAACTACTGCCGCAGTTTTGACAAAATTGACGGATTGAATTGTTGTCTGCTTGGTAACTCGCGAGCTTATTTTTTCCTTGTAGCCAAGTTAAGTTTTTTTGCTGTACTTCAATAAAAGTAGAAAAAGCAGCGCCGTGAAACTTTTGACACATAAGACAATGGCAATGTGCTACGCGAGGTTCAAATGCACTTACTTCAAGTACAATATCACCACACAAGCACCTTGCCTGATACATAAAATGCCTTACTTAATTACTGGCATTTTTTTGCTTAATGTTGCTTTCGCTTCAATGCGTCTATTTTTAGCATGCGCTGCTTTGGTATTAGCGTCATCAAGTAAGTTTTCTTCACCAAAACCAATCGCTGATAAACGTGATGCATCAACATTGTACTCGCTTACCAATACTTGCATTACTGCATCGGCACGTTTTTGAGACAACTTTTTATTGTACTTAGCATTGCCTAAAATCGAGGTATGACCTTCAATAACTAAAGACGTTTCTGGGTAAGTGTTTAAGAACGTTGCTGCTTTTTCAATTTCAGAAAAATAGTCTGATGAAACTTCTGAGCTATTTGTTGCAAAACCAACTGATAATTCAATAGATACTTCATCTTCAAAATAAACAGTACAGCCATTTGCATCTACTTTATGCGTTGCTGGCGTATCAGCACATTTATCATCAGCATCAAGAACACCATCATTGTCACTGTCTATTGCTTTAACAACAACAGGGGCAGCAACCGCCTTTTTAGCCGGAGCCGCTGGGGCAGGTTTACTGGTAGGCAGTGCTTTACCTGTATCACCAAAGAAATAAATAAAACCTATACGAGCACTGTAGTCAATAAACTCATTATCAAATTGGTAGTGCCCCTTACCTTCTGCATAAAGTGCTGTATTTTCTGATAAGTAATGACGGTAACCAGCACCTAAATCTAAAGACCATTCTTTGTCTTCAATATCCATACGATCAAAACCACCAAGTGCATAGAAATTTTTGCCTGTTGGGAAATATAGAAGATCGATAGCGGCTAATGAACCATTGGCATCTTTAAAACCATTCTCTTTTGCTTTTAAATCAAGGAAACTAAAAGATAAACGTGTTTCAAATTTAGGCATAAAGCGGTAGCCTATCTCAGCGCCAAACCCTAAGCTATTGTCGATAAAAGTATATTCTATTGGCAAAATACCGGGTGTTATTTCAGATAACTCTCTTTCGTTATCAGGATTAATGAGTACACCGTGTAAACCGCCATACATGCGGTTAGTTAATGTTTCAGCATCTGGTGCATCAACAGCATGTGCTGTCGTTGCAACCGAGGCAGCGAAAAAAGTTGAGAGAGCAATTTTTTTGATTTTATAGGTGGTCATTAGCTTAAATCCATGTAAAAACATTTTATGAGAGTAAAGCGCGTATTTACATAAACGCCCCATTTACATAATTGTAACATTTATGGATAATAGTTTTAAAGAGCAGAAATCGACTAATTTGTCAGCATTTTCAAATAAAAAGCGCTTTTTGATACTTTATACACATTAACTTAAACAGGAAATTTCAGATGGCAAGCCAATCTGTTCAGCAGAGCAAAAGCTCTCTTGACCCTCTCCTTTCAAACAATCTACTTAAAGAAGAATTTGATCACGTAGCTAATATTTACAATGTGATTATTGATTATTTAACCCAATATAGTTTTCAAATTATTGGTGCCATCATCATCTTTATTTTTGGTTACTTTATCGCAGGAAAAATTGCCGGCGTTGTCTTGCGTATATGTACTAAACACAAGCTAGATGTAACCTTAAGCCAATTTCTATCCAATACCACCAAAATGATTATTGTCATCATGATCACTATCGTTGCCTTGGGTAAGTTAGGCATTAGCTTAACGCCATTTATAGCAACAATTGGTGCTATTTCATTAGGTGCTGGTTTAGCACTACAAGGGCTACTAGCTAACTATGCTGCTGGTTTTAATATCATTATTATTCGTCCTTTTGTTGTTGGCGATACTATCCAAGTACAAGGTGTTAAAGGCGTAGTTAAAGAAGTACTGCTCGCCTATACCATTTTATTAGATGAAGATAACGTAGCAGTGATGATCCCCAATAAGCATATCGTTGGTGAAGTACTGCACAACTCTAAAGAAGATTCTTTGCTAGAGCTTAAAGTAGGTATCGCCTATGAGCACAACCCGATGGAAGCAATTACTTTGATTGAAAAGGTGATTGAAGATTTAGGCGTTTCAGGCAAACAAAAAGCCCCCATGATAGGCATTGATGAATTTGCTGATAGCTCAATTAATATTGCCATTCGACTCTGGACACCAACAAACAATCTTTACGCAACAAAATATGAAACCTATAAACATATATATATAGCACTGGAAAAAGCGAAAATACGTATTCCTTTCCCGCAAAGAGATATTCATATTATCGAAAGTAACAAAACAACTGCTGCTTTATAATTGATAATGATTAAGAATGAAGAATGTAAAAGGCTACCAAGGTAGCCTTTCTATTTTTAATGCTGCTATTTACCTCATCAGTTTACTTCTACTTTATTCTTACCCAACTAAACTAAACCAATTCAGTATTTTACCATTAAGTTAAAGAAAAATGTGCAGTAAAGTGTCTTAACATAGGCGGTTCCCAGTCAATATTTACACCCTTTATTTTATCTTTATTGGCATTTAACTCCGCTAAGCATTCAATACAATAATCGATATGACTTTGGGTATATACACGACGTGGAATTGCTAAGCGAACTAAGTCCATCGGCGCTGAAATTTCACTACCATCAGCTTGTCGACCAAACATTACCGTGCCAATTTCACAGGCTCTTATACCGCCTAAGCGATACATCTCAATTGCCAATGCTTGTCCCGGGTAAGATAGTGCGTCAATGTGAGGTAACATTGCACGCGCATCAATATATACAGCATGGCCGCCAACAGGTTTCATAATAGGAATGCCCAATTTATCTAAAGCATTGCCTAAATACGCAGTCGAAGTAATACGATAATTTAAATAGTCTTCTTCAACCACTTCTTTTAGACCAATTGCCATGGCATCTAAATCTCGCCCTGACAGGCCGCCATAAGTAGGAAAACCTTCCGTTAGAATTAGCACATTGCGGGCATTCATTGCTAGTTCGTCATCATTTAGTGCAAGCCACCCCCCCATATTAACTAAGGCATCTTTTTTTGCACTCATGGTCATGCCATCAGCATAACTAAACATTTCTTGAACAATTTCTTTTGGTGTTTTATCTGCATAACCTGCTTCACGTAACTTAATAAAATAAGCATTCTCAGCAAATCGACAAGCGTCGAGAAATAAAGGCTTATTAAATTCATCACACAAAGCTTTAGTTGCTTTGATGTTTTTCATTGATACCGGTTGACCACCGCCCGAATTATTAGTCACGGTCAGCATCACTAAGGGAATATTATCTTGTTGCGTTTCTAGCAATGTTCTTAGCTTGTCTAAATCTATATCACCTTTAAAAGGTAAAGTGATATTGGGATCTAAACCTTCTTTTTTAACAAGATCTAAAGCTAAACAAGAAGTTGCTTCGATATTAGCTCGCGTGGTATCAAAATGAGTATTGTTTGGTATCACCTTGCCTTTGCCGCCAACAATCGAAAATAGAATTTTTTCAGCAGCCCGGCCTTGATGGGTAGGAATAATATGTTTAAATGGGGCTAATTCTTTCAACGCCTCTTCAAAACGATAAAATGAAGGCGATCCTGCGTAGCTTTCATCCCCCATTTGGATACCTGCCCATTGATGAGTACTCATCGCAGACGTACCTGAGTCAGTTAATAAATCAATTAAAACATTATCAGACTTTAGCGAAAACAAATTGTAATTTGCTTCCTTAAGATAGTGTTCTCTTTCTTCTACAGTAGTCATTCTTAGTGGTTCTACTGATTTTATGCGAAAGGGTTCAATGATTGTTTTCATCACTTTCTTCTCTATTGTCGTTACCACTCTGAAGCAAGCAGCAACTTATGTTATTAAACATATACTTGCATAAAAAAACAGCGAATTAAAGAATTCACAATTATTAGACAAAAGATCAAAATAATGCAAAGTGTCACGTTGAGTTTACTATTGATGAAAAAGGAATTAATCCTACAAGCCAATTAATTAAATACAAAAGTGCTTATCTAACCTATTTATATTTCACTATCTTAACTTGATAATCTATAGTTAAATTAAGAGCAAATGAATAAAAAACAAGAGCTAAATGAAGTTTTAATAACGTTAGCCTCCGTAAAAAGTAAACACTTTGTTAAGGAGAACATGTGTCTATATCCCCAATACCAACCGTGCTCATTGTTGATGATGAACCTCTAATTTTGCAGTTAATGGCAAGTTATTTAGAAGATTGTAAATACACCATTTACACAGCAGAGAATGCTAAAAGTGCACTTGAAATATTATCGATACATCCGGTTGATTTAATGATCACCGATTACGCCATGCCTGACGTTACTGGCCTT
>PJEL010002447.1_pt1 | contig 17054 bp, 14 predicted proteins | sample 1853271 | NCBI WGS metagenome assembly PJEL01 (sample SAMN08108733, study PRJNA415343) | Invertebrate metagenome, whole genome shotgun sequencing project. | host: Globobulimina | place: Sweden: Gullmar Fjord | collected 2015-08
GACTTAGTTAGGTCAAGGGATCTCAATAAAGACGCTTCTTTTGCCTTGGCCGTTGCGAAGCTGTTCTCAATTCCTGTCGCCAGGTTTTTCATCTGTGAAACCACAGATTCTTTAACCGCATTTAAATCGGATTGCGCAGCGATCATTTTTGGATGCTTAGGCCCATAACGCTTCGACAATTCGGCGACTTTTAGCTCGCTATTGGACTGAGTCTCACGCAAACGACTAATTAAAGGGTTAGCAATAATGACCTGCAAGCTGCTTAGGGATTCATAATTAAGCTCTTTCAAACTCTTTAGTTGATCATAAGTACTTTCAACTTCTAAGCGAGTACTTCTAGCGTCCACAAGTTTCTCAGTGATCTGATTAAGTTCGGTAGCTACTAAGGTGCTTACGCCTTTTACATCAATCAAATTATTTTTTTCGCGGAAGTCCTGCAGCTCCTTTTCGGATTTATTAAGCTGTACTTTCAACCCGCTCATGCGCTCAGTTAGCCACTCAGAAGCTTGTTGAGTTAGGCCTACTTTTGCTTCAAGTTGAGAGCGTATATAAGCATTAGCTAGTGCATCAGCAGCTTGTTTTGCCATCTCTGGCGATTCACTCATGACAGAGATTTTAACCAGTTGAGTTTTTCGAACTGGCGAAATACTAATAGCCTCCCAAAAAACATCTGTCGTTTTGTTAATGATATCTTCTTCGGTTAATACCTCGTCTGACTCACCTAGGATAAAGGTTCTGAGTGAAAATCTTTTCTTATTATGAGCATGGTTAGGATTAAATTCCGCAGACTTAGTTAGCTCAAGTTGCTTAACAACCCGCTTCGCCATGTCGCGAGATTTTAAGATTTCAAACTGAGTTAAAAAGTATTCAGAGTTTGTGCCCGACAGGCCATAAACTTCTTCAATAGAAACAACTTTTGATTCGCTGGCTTCAATTAAGAGCGTTGTCGTCGCGCTATATTTAGGGGTTAAGGAAAAAACCACTAAAATAGAAATAAGCGTCATCACAATCGATAAGGCGATGATTTTCTTTAACTGGCGGCGCACCACATTCCAGTAGTGGCCTAGATCGATCACTTCAACTGCAGAGTTATTATTTAAACTGCTATTCATACTGCTTTTCATATCCATATTAAAAGAAGCTCTGTTCAACAGTGATTACATCACCGGGCTGAATAACATCAAAAAGCTTAACCGCTTCTTTGTCTTCATCTTCAGAGCGTTTACTTTGACTTTTGCCATCGTCGTGAACAACAAAGATATTGCTTTTCGAGGCGCGCTCAGTAAAACCGCCGGAAATGGAAATGGCTTTATCAACGGTCAGGCCTGGGTGGAAGGGATAGCCACCGGGTTTTTTAACTTCACCAATGACATAAAAAGGACGATATTCTTCAATTGAAACCGTAACACTCGGATCAATTAAATAAGGACCTTTTAAACCCGAAACTAATTTATCTTCAAGCTGCTTTGGGCTTAGGCCTGATACCGCAACATCACCCAGTAATGGATAAGAAATTTGCCCCGATAAGCCAATGCGAACTTCAAGGCTTAAATCTTTCTCGTCGTAAACGCTAATGTTGATGACATCTCCGGCCCCAAGCTTGTAGCCTTCCTGCGCATTATCAATATCGCTAGCAGAGGTAAGAGAACAAAAAGCAGAGCAAGAAATCAATATTACCGAGCTCAAAAAACGAATCATGATGCTGTACCTAAAACACTGGCTAAAAATTCAACGATTATAATAGCCGATCAAAAAAAACGGCCAGCCTTTTAAAGGACCGACCGTTCGTTGCTTCTTACTGAGATCAGTAAATTAAAGCGCCAAATTTAAACCTAGGTTAACGATTTGGTTTTCGTATTCGAATGCATTAATCGTAGAGTCACGCTTTGCTTGGCTAACAGACAGTTCAACGTCCATCCAAGGCATTGGCGAGTAAGTTGTATTAATGCCGAAGCTCACTAGATCGTCTTTACGATCGGTTGCATCTGCAACATACACATCGCTATTGACTGAAGCGTTGATACCCGCACTGATGAAAGTTGAGAATTCGTGATCCCAGCTTGCAGACGTGAACGTATTGGCAACGTAATCACCGGTACTGTTTGTTTCATTACTGCTTTGAGCAGAAGAAATAACAACTGTTGAATACGTTAGTGGCTGCCAAGTTAAGTTCGCTTCCCACGCTAGGCGAGTATTAGAAGATTTAGCTTCTTCTTTAAAGAAACGAGAAGAACGACCGACTTTAACTTCACCCGTTGTAGCGCCAGAAATATCCCAACGCATACCCGTGAATAAGCGCTGCTCATAACCTTCAGCGCCAGCCGCTGCATCTTCAACGTAGCTGATGTCTGTTTGGCGAGCTTCAAAAATAACTTCAGCGTCTGGGCTAGAGGTTAAAGATAAGATTGCACCGTAGTTAACCTTGTTGTAGTTAAGGTTAGCTGTTGCGTCGTCGTTATTCTGATAGCGTTTCTGATAAGAATCAGCAAAAACAGAAATGTTAGCAACGGCGGAATCTGCACCATAAACGTAGCTTAAGCCACCGGTGGTTTCGTCATATTCGCTTGGGTCAACATTATCAGTCTGACCTTCTAAAGAAGCACTACCTTTAGCGTCATGGCCGCCATTATAAGAAGCTTCAATATTTAGCTGTTGGCGAGAAGTGATTTCATAATCTAGGCCAGCATTTAAAGACTGGTCTAAATAGTCATCGTTATCATCTTCGCTATAAGATCCCTGCTCAGCCTGATAGTCAGCGCTGATTTGGGTCTTACCAAAATCACCTTGCATTGCAAATGCAGGGACAAGGCGAGTAATCGTATCAGAGGTTTCGTCTTCAGCAACACTGTAGATGTTTGAGTTGCTTTCTACATCAAGACTAAAGGCGGGCAAAAACGTAATACCACTACCTAAAGCAAGACCGGTTGGTTCAACCGCATAAGAGTTAACGCTGATCAATGCCACTGCAAGTGGCGATAGCTTCCAAGCTTTCATTATCAAGTCCTCTAGACTTATAAAATTAAAATTATTTATACGCTAAAAATTTGTCGCTATTGTAGCAGGGAATCCTACTTTGTCATCCTATAAGTCAATAAAATAGCGCAATGTTAACGATTTTTCTCAGTCTTTTTTATAATTCTTAGCTGGTACTGTTGGCTTATTGTTGAAATGAACAAAAAACAAACAGTCCCGAGGCCAATACCACTAAATCCGTATAAAAAATCCAGCCACTCAAAACGTCGAGTTGAGGCGATGCTTTGATGAAGCTCATCGACTAATAACCCAAGCGTTAATGCCAAACAGATTAAAGCCGTACGAATTACAATTTTTAAAACTTCTTGGCTCTTGTCCGAAAAAGTCATCAGCGCCATAAATGCGAGCAAGCTAGATAATTTAAAATGCATCCATTTATCGCCACCCAAAAATGCTTCAAATTGATAGATCTGGGGTAAAAAAAGTTCACTGGTTTTAAAAGCACTTAACGTAATTAAAAAACCACCATAAGCTATCAGCAAGCTTAGTTTAATGAACATGACTGCCGATAAAGCCTTTGAATACCGTTAAAAAGACAATCTTAATGTCCATCAATAGCGACCAGTTACGAATATAATCCAAATCGTAATCAACTCGCCCTTCCATCTTATCTAAAGTATCGGTTTCACCACGGAAACCATTAATCTGTGCCCAACCGGTAATCCCAGGCTTCACCTTATGGCGCAACATATAATAAGGAATCAGTTTGCGATATTCTTCGTTATGAGCAACCGCGTGAGGACGAGGCCCAACAACCGACATGCGCCCTTGTAAAACATTAATAAACTGCGGCAATTCATCGAGTGATGTTTTACGGATGAATGCACCGACTTTGGTGATGCGCGCATCGCCTTTGGTCGCTTGCACAACCTTGTCACCATTATCCATAGCCGACATGCTGCGAAACTTCCAAACAAAAATCTTTTTGCCGTCTAGGCCATAGCGAACCTGTTTAAAAATAACCGGCCCTGGGGAAGTAAATTTAACCGCGGCAGCAATGGCCAGCATAGGCAGAGCAATTAATGCCAATATAAAAGTAGAAAAAACCACATCAAAGCTACGCTTCAAAACATCGTTAAAGCCAAAGATTGGAGTTTCGTAAATACTCAAGGTTTGCACATCACCCACTGATCCCATGCGTGCGTGCAATAAATTATAAGTAAAGAAATCCGGAATTAAATGCACGCTAGCGGTTGTATCGCCACAGCGTTCTAATATTTGAGCAATGCGTTTCTGTGCTTTCAATGGCAAAGCAATAAAAATAAGATCAAACTCACCTTTCTTAGTGCGTTCAATTAGTTCAGAAATAGCACCTAATAAAACTTCATCAGGGTGCTCTTCGTGTAAACGCTGCGAAGCGCGATCATCAAAAAAACCTTCAAAGCGAATGCCAAGATCGGGTTTGCTATTAATCTGGTCCCGCATACGCAATGCATTTTCATTGAGGCCAACAATCGCCGCAGTACGTGAGTTATAACCTTTGGCACGCATCGAACGTAAGATATAACGGAAAACCAAACGCCAGCTCATTAAGCCTACACAAGTCGATAATACCCAGCTGCCGATGACAACTCGGGAAACATCACTACTGACTTTGGCGAAGAAGCCTAATACCAAAACAAGTGCTGCGGCTAAGCTCCAAACCCCAATAGTCGTCATCAGCATACGAGCGCTAGTGCTTGCGCGCCAAGAGCGATAAAGCCCTAAAGATTCAGCGCAAAGCATAAAAATAATGCCCGCGATCAAAGCAGTTGTAGAATATAAGGAGTTGAATGCAACGCCGTAAGAAGCTGCAGCGCCGAGTAAAAACAAGAAAATAATGGAAATATCGATTAATCGGTAAACAAAATTGAAACTCCCTTGGCGAGAGCGGATCATTCCTTGATTAGACATGATGTTTCCTTTTTAGCATTCTCTTCAGCATTCTTTGCTGAATGGTTATTAATCGTTGGTACTAATAATGTATCAAAATGTTACTGGCGCATTATGTCACAAAAATTGACAATGTCCATATCAACAAATGATGCGGTATACTGAGCACTAATCGACATTGTTTATCTTTAATTTAAATTTTTATCAGGAAGTGAAAATGCAAACAGCGACCATATTAGTAACGGGAGGCGCGGGCTACATAGGCTCCCATACTTGCATCGAATTATTACACGCAGGTTTCAAAGTATTGGTGGTCGACAATCTGGACAACTCAAGCGAAGAATCGTTAAAGCGTGTTGAGCAGATTACAGGAAAGACAGTTGATTTTATTAAAGGTGATGTCCGTGATGCTCAACTCATGGCCAGCATCTTTGCAGATAACAAAATTGCAGCGACAATCCATTTTGCGGGCTTAAAAGCCGTGGGTGAATCTTGCGCTATGCCGCTTGAGTATTACGATAATAATGTGAATAGCACCCTAGTCTTGTGTCAGGCCATGGAAAAAGCCAATAGCAAAAACTTGGTATTCAGCTCCAGCGCTACCGTCTATGGTGACCCTGAAGTATTGCCATTGACTGAAGACATGCCTTTGTCAGCAACCAACCCTTATGGTCGCTCTAAATTAATTATCGAAGAAATGCTGCGCGACTTACCTGAATCCGACAAGCTTAAAAAGTCGGCTAGTCCTTGGTCAGTTGCCCTACTACGCTACTTCAACCCAGTGGGTGCGCATGAGTCAGGTAAAATTGGCGAAGACCCAAGTGATACGCCAAATAACCTAATGCCGTTTATTACTCAAACTGCCGTTGGCCGACGCGCAGAGCTTTCTATTTTTGGTAGTGATTACGATACGGTCGATGGCACTGGGGTACGTGATTATATACACGTAGTTGATCTAGCTCGTGGACATGTTAAAGCGGTACAGAAGCTTTTATCTGATACTGGCATCGATGGTGTGCAGGCTTATAACCTAGGTACTGGGAATGGCATTAGTGTTTTGGAAATGGTGAAGGCTTTTTCTGCTGAGAATGATGTGGCCGTGCCTTATAAATTGGTTGAGCGCCGCCCTGGTGATGTAGCGGCTTGTTATGCTGATGCTACTCGAGCTCGTGTTGAGCTGGACTGGGTCGCTGAGATGAGTCTTGAAGATATGGTGCGTGATAGTTGGAAGTGGCAGAGCCTAAATCCTGATGGCTACACTGTTTAAGCTAAAAGCTTAAGAGCTTTTCACCACGGAGGGCACGGAGCGCTTCGCTGCACGGAGGAAGAGCTTAAGAAGAGTGAGTCGTTAGAGGCTTATTCTTTTTAAGCCTTCTATTACTCTTTTTTCGTTAAAGTTGATTAGTAGCCCAGCTTTTATTTTAGCTAGTTTTAGATAAGTCAGCATCTGTGCCGTATGAATAGGTGCTAATTTTTCTACCGATTTCAATTCTATAATGAGCTCACCCGGAAGAAGTACATCCAACCTGTAACCCGCTTCGATATTCACATTCTTATATTGAATGGGAAGTTGAACTTGGCTCTCCGCATAAATTCCTTTCTGAGCCAATTCATACATCAAACAGTGTTCGTAAGTAGATTCAAGCAACCCCGGCCCCAAATTACGATGAACCTCAATTACACAGCCAATAACAGTTTCAACAACCAAATCATCAATCATAAACTCTCCTTTTATCTTTCCTTCCCTTCTAAGCCCTTCCTCCGTGCAGCGAAGCGCTCCGTGTCCTCCGTGGTAAAAGCTTGTGATCTTGCTTTCCAATAACTCAAGGAATCAAAACCTCGCAACCACCGTCTTTAGAAAGAAGCTCCTCAAATTTCCTCTTCAAAGCCAACTTAGCCGAATCATCCCCATGCACAATCCGTATCCGAGAGGGCCTAACTCTCATCCGCTTAACAAAATTCACCAAGTCCTTCTGATCCGCATGAGCGCTATAGCCACCCAAGGTATAAACCCCGGCCCGAATATCAACTTTAGGCCCACTTCTCCCATCTTCTTTAAACTGCACATAAGCCCTCTTATCTCTACTGCTTGGCCCCGCGCCGTATTTTTGGATATCCCGCCCTGGCGTGCCCTTCGCTTGATAGCCAACAAAAATCACATCCGTGCGTTCATCCGGCAAAAGTTCCTGCAAATAATTCTGCATGCGTCCACCACTGCACATACCGCTAGCGGCAATCACAATCGCAGCGCGGCCACTTTCTTTTAAATAACCCAGAAGTTTTTCATGCTCCTTATGCGAGTCGATGGTAATTAATTGCTCAAACGATAGCGGGTGTCGCCCACTGGCAACTTTACGCTGAGCTTCTTTATCCCAAAGATATTTAAGCTCGCGATAATGCTGAGTAAAACCAGAAGCCAAGGGAGAGTCGACTATCACATCAATCACTCCCCCATTATTCGACTTTAAGCCGCCTTGATGAATAATACTTTCAATTTCATAAAGCAGTTCTTGGGTGCGACCAATAGAAAAAGCAGGAATCAGAACGGTGCCTTTGTTTTCCAAACAGCGCTCAATAGTTTGCTGTAATGATTTTTGTCGATGAAGGCGACTCTCATGATTCCGATCGCCATAAGTACTTTCAATTATTAATTCATCACAACGATAAGGCGATTTAGGTGCGGGCAATAATGGCGAATACGGCGCGCCGAGATCACCAGAGAAAACGACGCGCTTTCTATCATTCAGGCCTCGGATATCAAATTCAATGTAAGCCGAACCAATAATATGACCTGCGGGTTTGAACTTAGCTTTTAATACTGTTTTCTTGGGTATATCAACCCCTTCAACCGGAAACCCTTCTATTGCAAACCATTGCCCATACTCAATCGCAACCAGCTGGCTTTTAAAGCGTTTCATAACAGAGCGAATAATCGACCGATTACGAGTAACCCCTACTTTAATCGCATCTTCAATCACCAAGGGCAAAAGCAAAGCCGTCGCTTTTGTTGCATAGATAGGCCCGGTAAAACCCGCGGCAAGTAAATAAGGAATGCGCCCAACATGATCAATATGACAATGAGTCACTAATAGGGCTTGAACATCATCGATAGGAAAATCGATTTCTTTTAAATGTGCAGCGCTATCACTAGCACTTGAAGTATCGCGATCAAACGACTCGTCCCCTTGAAACAAACCGCAATCAATTAAAACAGAGCGACCATCAACAGAAAGTTGATGGCAAGAACCGGTAACGCCGTTGACCGCGCCATGGTGTTTAATCGTGTGCATCCTTGCACCCCATTTATTCAGTAAATTATTTAGAAATATAATAAACAGAACCAAGAACCAAATAAAACTAACTCCGTTAAATTAGAGCTAAATCATGAGTTATTCTTTGCTTTTCTCCGTGCAGCGAAGCGCCTCCGTGCCCTCCGTGGTGAATCGCTCTTAGGCTCTTCCGTACTTATCCTCAAAACGCACAATATCGTCTTCGCCCAAATAAGAACCCGACTGCACTTCAATCATCTCAAGTGGCAATACCCCAGGATTCTCAAGCGCATGCACCTGACCAATAGGGATATAAGTCGACTCATTCTCGGTCACCAAAAACGTATTATCGCCATTGGTCACTTTTGCCGTACCCGAAACTACAATCCAATGCTCAGCGCGGTGGTGATGCATTTGTACCGAAAGTTTCGCCCCCGGCTTAACCGTAATACGCTTAACTTGGTAACGCTCACCATTATCTATCGAGTCGTAAATCCCCCAAGGGCGATACACTTTGCGATGTTGATGGTGTTGAGTGCGGCCGGATTCTTTAATCTGCGCCACAATCTTTTTAATGTCTTGCACTTTATCTTTGTTGGCCACCAATAATGCATCTGGAGTATCAACGATCACAAGGTTCTCAACACCTAGGGTTGTAATCAGTTTCTGCGCGCCTTCGTGACTAGAGCCATAAGCGTAACAATTAGAAGAATTGTGCATAATGAAGTTCTTTTCATCTTGCCCAGCAACGACATTGCCCTGCTCGTCTTTATCGGCGATTTCCCATAGCGCAGACCAGCTACCTACGTCATTCCAACCCGCATCTAGCGGCGCAACAATCACTTCGCCTTTAGCGGCCAAAGGTTCCATTACGGCATAATCGATGGACTCATCTGGGCAAGCTTCAAATGCTTCAGCATCGACACGAACAAAATCTAAATCCTGCTGAGTATTCGCCATAGACTTCACACACGCATCATAAATATCGCTGCGGAAATTCTTTAATTCTTCCAAATAGTGATCAGCGCGAATCAAAAACATGCCGCTATTCCACAAATAGCCATCGGCGACATACTTAGCGGCCGTTTCAGCATCCGGCTTTTCAACGAACTCACTAACCGATCCATCTTTGGCTTTAATATAACCATAACCCGTAGCAGCTTCAGTCGGTACGATACCCAAGGTACCAAATTTACCTGACTGAACATCAGGCAATAGAGACTTAACGCACTGCTGAAAGGCTTCAACATCTTCAATCACATGGTCAGCGGCTAATACTAATAAAACAGAATCCTTATCCGATTCCACGGCTTTAATAGCAGCCAAAGCAATTGCCGGAGCGGTATTGCGACCCACTGGCTCTAATAAAATAGAAGGTTGAAGATTCTGCTGGCGCATCTGCTCAGCCACCAAAAAACGGTGCTCTTCATTACAAATCACCATAGGTGCCGCTTGAGGTGCAGAACCCGAAAGGCCATTAATACGTGCCGCAGTTTCTTGCAACATAGTTAAGCTAGAAGTCAATGCGATGAATTGCTTTGGAAAGGCCGTACGAGATAAAGGCCATAAACGCGTGCCGGAACCGCCGGCCATAATTACAGGAGTGATCATAATATTCCTTCAGATCCCTTTTAAAAGCTGTAGAGATAGCTAAATAGATAGACGTATAAAATTGGGCGAAAGTTTACCACCAATATAAGCTAATGCCTAAGGCTGAAGACCACTTCGCCACACTAATCCTTCAACCGCCATTCCCAAATCCATACGTTCACCCTGCCAGCGTGTAACCGCAGAATCTACCTGAACATTTCGGCAAATAGACCAAGGTATTTCAGTGCGAGAATGAACCGCACAAATAGGATTCCCTTCTATCAAAACTTCACCTTCGTTAAAATGATGCCCATCTAGCGCCGTGCCACCGCGTGAGAAAATGAGTCTCTCTCTAAAATGCTTAACTTTATCGTCCGATTGAGGCTTAACAGACAAAAAGAAATGACCACGGTGCAACTCTCTATGATGATAACGACACAAGGTCACCAAATTATCCAATTTAGTCTCACCACCCTCCGCCCAATGTTGAATATGGTGCCCTTCTACATAGTGTGATTCACAACACCCCGGAAACTGACAATGGCCCTGATCACGCACAGATAAAGCGCGTGACATTCCCGCAGGAATTATTCGACTACGGCGACCAATATTCAAAACATTACCCACGTCATCTTCTTCAACAACCACTAAACTGGCATCGCAGGCCAAGCACTTAGCCGCATCATGCCCCAACCACTTACCATCTAGGGAAGCATCTAGGGAAGCATCCAAAGAGCCGTCTAAAGAAGCGCCAGTATGAACATGCAACATCAACTGACAGCGCTCACTGCCTGCAAGTTTAAGTGATCCTAAATTTGAGTGTTCCGCCGCAAGAAACTGCTCCGCAATCGCAACCAAAGCATCCGCCCGCCGCTGAGGAAAAGTCAAAGGCTCAACTTTTAAATCAGCATCAGTATCAAAATCAGAAGTTGAAAAACTGTCATCAACAGTATTAATGACACGTTCCGACGTTCCAGCGGGAACGCTTTTGCCACCCAAGCTCGAAGAACAAGCTTCAGAAGAACAAGCATCCGATAAAGCTTGCGCCCTATCCTTATGATTAATCGCAATCTGATCACCCAGTGCAGAGATCAACTTAACCAATAAACCACCTTCTTCCGCAGGCAGCCGAGCATGAATCACCCACATGCCTTCATCATCTTGATAACTATTAAACTGACGCTCATTCTCTTGGCTGATTTGTTCAGCCTGCTCAGCCTCAAACTCTTCAGCAAGCCGTTCACGCAACTTGTCATCCGGTTCAAAGTCTTGATAACGACATACCGTACGAAAAGATCCAACCAACTTAGCAAGCTGCTGCGCCGTACCGTATTGAGCAATCATCAATAAATATTCTTCGTTCTCCTCCGTCGCGACTCGCGTCATTTCACGCACTTTAGAATAACTCAGCTCACCCACTTCAAACGAGGCATTAATTTTAGGCAGTCCATCCAAAGCACGTGCAATACGCACTCGCTCACGAGCTGCACCTAACGCAATACCACACTTCCAATCTAACCAATGGGCACAAGAACGAAAGCCATAACCCGCCCAAGCATCAAGGACATCAAACTCAGCAATCAATTTTAAAAATCGATAATTAGCGGCATTAATCTGCCCAGCCAGTAAAGAAATCTTATCGGCTAACTGATCATGGTAAGTTAAGGAATTGTTAAAACGGTAGGTATTATCATTCGCTGCGGCATTCATAAAACCACCAATACTGTATAGATAACAATGGATTTAAATACAGTACTATTTTAACGCATTTATTAAGGCATAAAACGAAAAAAGGCCTATATTAATAGACCTTATTAGACTTAAAGCAAAGATGCTTAAATGTAGATTACTTACTCTTTTGTTATTCTTAGCTCCTCTCCGTGCAGCGAAGCGCCTCCGTGCACTCCGTGGTGAATAGCTCTTGTTAGTAGCTTTTAATTAGTCGCTACCAAACAAATCCCGCGTATAAACTTTATCAGTAATATCACTCAACTCATCAGACAAGCGGTTAGCAATAACAACATCCGCCATTTCTTTAAACTCGTTCAAGTCAGTAACAACCCTAGAACGGAAAAACTCATCGTCAGCCATAGTCGGTTCATAAATAACAACCTCAACCCCTTTAGCCTTAATGCGCTTCATAATCCCCTGGATAGCAGACGCTCTAAAGTTATCCGATCCCGTCTTCATCACCAAACGATAAATACCCACAACTTTAGGATTGCGGCTAAGAATAGAATCCGCAACAAAGTCTTTACGCGTAGTATTAGCATCAACAATCGCACGCACCATATTATTAGGCACATTCTTGAAGTTGGCTAATAGCTGCTTGGTATCTTTAGGTAGGCAATAACCACCATAACCAAACGACGGATTATTATAATGATTACCGATACGGGGATCTAAACCTACACCCTGAATGATCTGCTTACTATTTAACCCGAATGATTCCGCATAGCTATCCAGCTCATTGAAATACGCAACACGCATCGCGAGGTAAGTATTAGAAAATAACTTAACCGCTTCCGCTTCAGTAGAATCAATATGCAATACATCGATATCTTCTTTGATAGCACCTTGAACTAAAAGATTAGCAAAGCCCTCAGCGCGTTCAGACTGCTCACCCACAACAATACGAGAAGGATGCAAGTTGTCATAAAGCGCCTTGCCTTCACGTAAGAATTCAGGGGAGAAGAAAATATTCTCACAGCCTAGCTCTTCACGAATACGCTGAGTAAAGCCCACAGGAACCGTAGACTTAATCACCATTACCGCATTTGGGTTGATCGACATAACATCTTTAATAACCGCTTCTACTGTAGAGGTATTAAAGAAATTGTGCTCGGTATCGTAATCAGTAGGCGTCGCGATAATAACGTAGTCAGCCTCTTTATAAGCAAGCTGCTTATCAAGGGTAGCGGTAAAATTAAGATCGTCACGCTGAAGGAATGCTTCAATTTCGGTATCAGCAATCGGCGAGACCTTATCGTTAAGCATGCTCACTTTGTCAGCGATGACATCAAGGGCAATCACGCTATTGTGTTGCGCTAGTAACATAGCGTTTGAAAGGCCAACGTAACCTGTGCCTGCGATGGTAATGTTCATGTTTGTCCTTGCTAACTCTGTGGCTAACAAAAGCCCATAGTCTTATCGAAATACCACTTACTATGAATATGTACCTGCTCAGAAGTCATCAACTCCTGCTCAGTAAACCAGTGGTAATCACCATGCTGCTCTTCTGGTAACTGATTTTGTTTAATGCTACTAGGCAGTATAACTTCAAAACCATTCACCACATAATGCGTACTAATATTCACACCGTTAACACCATCAGTAAAAATGCTGTCATCATAAAAGTGCTCATACAAACCCAAGTACCGAGCAGAAGAAATCTCCAGCTCAATACCCAACTCATTCAAAGTCAAACGCTTAAAAGCATCCGCCAAAGACTCATCCTTCAAAATACGACCACCAGGCACAAACCAAAACCCCTGCGCAGGACGATTAAGTCGCTGCCCAAGCAAAACTCGCCCAGTATCATTACGCACAACAAGATCAATAGAAATCAAAGGCGTACTATCAATAACCGTCTTAAAGGTCTGCTTATCTAATTTCACTATTTTCACTCATTCTCTTAGCTTTTCTCCGTGCAGCGAAGCGCCTCCGTGCCCTCTGTGGTGAATCGCTCTTGTCTTTAAACTTAACCGCGGAAAGAATCCTGATTAGCCAAAAACCACTCATAAGTAGAAGCCAAACCCTGCTTCAACTCAATAGAATATGTCCAACCCAATGCTTTCAAGGTATCAACATTCATCAATTTACGTGGCGCACCATCAGGCTTGTCGGCATCAAAACTAACCTCACCCTGATAGCCAACAACCTCAGCCATAGTCAAAGCCAGTTCAGCAATTGTACAATCAACACCCGTACCCACATTAATGTGCGATAGCATCTCTTCAGTGCAGCTTTCATAAACGTCTTTAGCAGCATTCATCACAAAAATGCTAGCCGCTGCCATATCGTCAACGTGCAAGAATTCACGCATTGGCTTACCAGAACCCCAAACAACCACCTCAGGAGTATTGTTCAATTTAGCTTCATGGAAACGACGCATTAATGCAGGAATTACATGAGAGTTTTCAGGGTGAAAATTATCATTTTCGCCATACAAGTTAGTCGGCATCACGCTGCGGTAATTACGACCATATTGACGATTATAAGATTCACAAAGCTTAATGCCGGCAATCTTAGCTATCGCATAAGGTTCATTAGTCGGCTCCAAAGTCCCCGTTAATAACGAGCTCTCAGCCATTGGCTGCTCGGCCAACTTAGGATAAATACAAGAAGACCCTAAAAACAAAATATCATTAACATCTGCCAAGTGCGCAGAATGAATAATATTGCTTTGAATCATCAGGTTTTCATAAATGAAATCGGCTGGGTAAGTATTATTGGCAACAATGCCGCCCACTTTAGCCGCCGCTAAATAAACCGCGTCGACATTTTCTTCAGCAAAAAATGCCTGTACATCGCCTTGGCTTAAAAGGTTTAACTGAGAACGATCACGAACAACCAGCTCTAACTCAGCGCCATCTTTAATCTGCTGCTGAAGTTGACGAACAATAGCAGAACCCACCATGCCTTTATGGCCAGCAATAAAAATTTTCTTCATGGAATACTCTGGAAATAATGAAAAGCTGAAACAAAAAGAATTTTACCACGGAGATCACGGAGGCGCTTCGCTACACGGAGTAGAAAGAAGAGGCGATAATAATAGAGGGTGTTAAAACCATTATATACAGTTAGTTTTAACATCCCCCACGTTATTCTTTACCATCTTTTCTCCGTGCAGCGAAGCGCCTCCGTGCCCTCCGTGGTGAATCGCTCTTAAAGGGGGTTAGCCTTCTAAAGCAACACTCACATCAAAGCCATTTGCTTTAAGTAAGGCATGCTGTTTGGCCTTAGCCAAGTCATTCTGCACCATCTCCGCACACATCTCTTCAACCGTAATCTCAGGAACCCAGCCTAGCTTCTCTTTCGCTTTAGTCGGATCACCCAATAAAGTCTCAACTTCTGCAGGGCGGAAATACTTAGGATCAACCTGAACAATCAAATCGCCCTTCTTGATGCCTGGGCACTTGTCACCAAAGATATTCTCAACGTAACCCTTCTCTTCTACCCCTTCACCTTCAAAGCGCAAGGTAATGCCCAGCTCTTTTGCAGAAAGTGTTACGAATTCACGTACAGAGATCTGCTTACCGGTAGCAATAACAAAATCTTCAGCAACATCTTGCTGTAGCATCATCCACTGCATGCGAACGTAATCTTTAGCATGACCCCAGTCACGTAGTGCATCCATGTTACCTAGGAATAAACACTTCTCTAATCCTTGTGAAATGTTCGCTAAAGCACGAGTGATTTTACGGGTAACAAAGGTTTCACCACGACGCGGAGATTCGTGGTTAAACAAAATACCATTACATGCATACATGCCATAAGATTCACGGTAGTTAACCGCAATCCAATACGCATACATCTTAGCAACGGCATAAGGAGAGCGTGGGTGGAATGGCGTAGTCTCTTTCTGAGGAATCTCTTGAACTTCACCATACAGCTCAGAAGTAGAAGCTTGGTAAAAACGAGTCTTCTTCTCTAAACCTAAGAAACGAATCGCTTCAAGAATACGCAATGTGCCTAAAGCATCCACATCCGCAGTATACTCAGGGGCTTCAAAAGAAACCGCTACGTGTGATTGTGCGCCTAAGTTATAAACTTCATCAGGTTGCACATCTTTAATAATGCGCGTTAGGTTAGATGAATCAGACAGATCACCATAATGTAAGAAGAAATTAACGTTATCTTCATGGCTATCTTGATAGATATGATCAACACGCTGGGTATTGAGTGATGATGCACGACGTTTAATGCCGTGAACTTCGTAGCCTTTTTCTAATAAAAGCTCGGCTAAGTATGAGCCGTCCTGGCCTGTTACGCCTGTAATTAGTGCAACTTTTTTGGTTTGCATAGTATCGTTTGTCTCGTTAGACATTTTTATTCCTTTTTGTGATCTTGCTTCTTCCAAGCTTGTGGTTGACTAACTGCTTGGTAAAATAATAAATAAATCGTGGATTCTGTTGTAAATAGCGTTTCCATAAACGCTGCGGCTCACTGCAAAGTCTAAATAACCATTCCAGCCCTACACGCTGCATCCAGCGCGGCGCATGCTTTTTGCTGCCGGCGATAAAGTCATAAGCTGCACCAACACCCAGCATAACGCAGCTTAATTGCTCTTTATGCTCAGCCATCCAGCGCTCTTGCTTGGGGCAACCAATGCCGACAAATAAAACATTCACATTTGAGTCGTTAATTTGCTGGATTATATCCTGATCTTCCTCATCCGTTAATGGGCGAAAAGGAGGTGAATAGTTAAAAGTAATATTGATGTCAGGATAGCTAGACTTTAACTCTGTAATTACTTGCTGAAGTAGCTCATTAGAGCTGCCACCATACAAACCAATATTTAGGTTTTTAGTGCCTGACTGTTGGCATATCGCATTCATTATATCTTGGCCACGAACCTGCTCTGCATCGCTATGACCTAACAATTTCTGCGCCCAAGAAAGTGGGCGCCCGTCAGGTATTACTAGATCAGCATTATTAACAACAGATTCGAATTCAGATGAATCAAATACTTCCATGCACATATGTACATTAGAAACACAAATGTAAGAGCCTGATTGCTTAATTGCTAATTGCTCAACCCTATCTAATGCATCATCAATATTGATTACATCTACATCCATTGATATGACAGTACAATGATTTCCCATGAACTTTTTCAAGCCTCTTCTAATATTTTCTGATACATCTAGTAGGATCTCACAAACGTGTTAACTAGTATTAAACTAATCTCATCCGATAAGAGGAATTACAGTTTATTTGAACTAGCAATCTCAATCACGTAGTTCTAGGTCTGCTTGACTACAAGGAGGAGTCTATTTACCAAAATAATTTTCAAGTTGTTCGCTATTGATATCGAAAATAGTGAAAGCCTCCAGCTTTTTTTCAATTTCACTTTCAGGTAAATTCCACCATTTAATATTAAGCAGCTTTTCTATAACTTCAGGTTTAAACCTATATTTTATAATTTTCGCAGGCACTCCACCAACAACTGCATAAGGAGGTATATCCTTTGTAACCAAGGCCTTTGTTCCAATCACTGCCCCATCACCAATCTTCACCCCTCCCACAATCGTAACTGATTCCCCAATCCATACATCGTTTCCAATT
>PJEL010002448.1_pt1 | contig 17049 bp, 15 predicted proteins | sample 1853271 | NCBI WGS metagenome assembly PJEL01 (sample SAMN08108733, study PRJNA415343) | Invertebrate metagenome, whole genome shotgun sequencing project. | host: Globobulimina | place: Sweden: Gullmar Fjord | collected 2015-08
TCGACGACGCTCGACATCACCACGACGACCGACACGACGACCACGACGTCGACGACGACGACGACGACCACGACGACCACGACGACGTCGACGACGTCGACGACGTTGCCGGGCGAGACGATCGACTGTGACCTCACGTTCCGCTTGGACAGCACCGTGCCTTCTGTCGGAGCGTTGCAGCTCGCGATCGATTACAGCGGGGCTCCGGGCAGCTTTGCCGAGAACGATGCGAAGACAGGCCCGGACTGCTTGAACCTGGTGCCCAGCGCGCTTCCGGCGTTCAACGACGACGACGGCATCAGCGAGTTGGGTCTCGGATGGATCGATCTGACGGGCTTCACCGGTCCGACCTTTCTCGCGACGTGCACGTTCCGCGCGACTGGGACACCGATGACCGGTGACTTCGGGATCGACGTGGTAGACGCTTCGGATTCGAGCTTGCAGCCGATCGTGCCGACGCCGTCGGTGAGCCTGGAGAACATCGGGTGCGACACGCCGTCGACCACGACGACGCTGCCGGGCGAGACGACCACGACGACCACCACGACGAGCACCACCACGAGCACCACGATGGGCGGTGGTGGCCCGACGGCGTACACGATCACGTTCGGCATTGCCGACACGGCGACGATTGCCGCGCTTCAGTTGGCGATCGACTACACGGGCGCTCCGGGATCGTTTGACGAGAACGACGCGATGGACGGCCCCGACTGCGCGAACTTGACGGCCGGCACGATTCCCGCGTTCAACGACGACGGTAGCACGCTGGCCCTCGGCTACATCGGCCTGGCGGGCTTCACGACCCCGAGCGACGTGGCATCGTGTGCCTTCACGTCCGACGGCAGCGTTCCGGATCCGGGCGACTTCCTGGTCGTGGTCGAGGACGCGTCCGACACGGTTCTGTCGCCGATCGTTCCGACGCCCACGCCCACGGTGAGCGTCATGGCTACGGTGGTGGTTCGCTAACGACCCACTGACCAAGGCCGTCGGCGCTCCGCGCCGGCAGGCAGCTTCGAAAGAGCCCGCCGACCTTCATGGTCGGCGGGCTTTTTCGTGAAGCGGGGGTCAAGTCGCGGCTTGACCCCATCCTCCGGGCGCGCGCGGAGAGGGGCGGCTGGTGATTTTCCGGGCGGGCGAGGCTACAATCGGCGGATCATGAAAACGCCCCTACATGTTTCGATTGCCGCTGTTCTCGTTGCCGTCGTTACGGCCGGTGTGGCTGCATGCACGTCGCCGCCCGCACCTGAAAAACCGGCCGCGGTGGCGGCTCCCTCCGACGCGCGATCCAAGGTCACGTTCTCACTCTCCGATACGGTCAGCGTCGGCGCGCTGCAGGTAGACATCGTCTATGCGAGCGGCGTCGGGGCTTTTGCCGGCGAGCGCGATTCCGTTGAGTGCGAGACCCTCGTGGAAGGGGCGCTGAGTAGCTACAACCACTTGCCCGATACGCACACGCTCAAGGCCGCGTACGTCGCGGTGCAGGGCATGCAGGGCCCGATCGCCATCGCGGAATGCACTTTCCAGGGAGAGCCGCAGGCGGCCGATTTCCAGATCGGCGTGCTCGATGCTTCGACTCCGGATCTCCAGGAGATCCGTCCGTTGCCGTCGGTCAAAGCGACCGTGACGGCAGCAGGCTGAGCGCGTGATCGAGCGCCGGCCCACGCGGCAGATCTCTGTCGGCGATCTGAAGATCGGCGGCGACGCTCCCATCTCCGTTCAGTCGATGACGACGACGAAGACGGAAGACGTCGAAGCGACGGTCGCCGAGATCGCCCGACTCGAAGAAGCGGGTTGCGAGGTCGTCCGAGTCGCGGTTCCGCGCGAGCGCGACGCCAAGGCCCTGGGCCGCATTCGGCAGCGCATCGGCATTCCGCTCATCGCCGACATCCACTTCGACTACCGCTTGGCGCTTCTGGCCCTCGACGAGGGGGTGGACTGCATTCGCCTGAACCCGGGGAACATCGGCTCCAAGGAGCGCGTTCGCGAAGTCACCCGGAAAGCGTCCGAGCGTGGTGTGCCGATTCGTATCGGCGTGAACGCGGGCTCGCTCGAGCAGGACCTACTCGAGAAGTACGGCTATCCCACCGCTGAAGGCATGGTCGAGAGCGCGCTTCGCCACGTTCGTATTCTTGAAGAGGCCGACTTCCACGACATCAAGATCTCGATCAAAGCCTCCGGCGTGCCGTTGATGGTGGAGGCCTACCGGCTGCTCTCGAAGAGCGTAGACTACCCGCTGCATCTCGGCGTTACGGAAGCGGGAATCCCGCCCTCGGGTCTGATCAAGTCGGCGATCGGTATCGGCATGCTGCTTGCCGAGGGGATCGGCGACACGATCCGCGTGTCGCTCACGGCCGACTCCGTAGAGGAAGTGCAGGCCGGATACGACATCTTGAGATCGCTGGCCATTCGCGCGAAGGGGCCGCTGATCGTCGCCTGCCCGACTTGCGGGCGGATCGAAGTCGACTTGTTCGCGATGGTCGATGAAGCCAAGCGGCGGCTGGCCCACCTGACCAAGCCGCTCACGATCTCGATCCTCGGCTGCGCCGTTAACGGTCCGGGCGAGGCTCGCGAATCCGACATCGGCATCGCCGCCGGCAAGAACGGGGGCCTGCTGATCCGGCGCGGTGAGATCATCGGGAAGTACCCCGAGAACGAGCTGGTCGACCGGTTGGTCGAGGCAGCCGAAGCGCTCGAAGCAGGTCGAGAGCCGATCGCGCGCGTCGCAACCGGCGCGGGCGCCGCCGGTGAAGGGGGCGGTCCGGGCGCCGTCACCGTAGCCGCGTCTCCGGCCGACCGCTGAGATTTCCGTCCGCCATCCGCCCCAAGAGGTTTGATTCGTGCGATATTCGCGCCTGCTCGCTCCCACGCTGAAGGAAGACCCGGCCGACGCCGAAGTCGCCAGCCATCGTTTGATGGTGCGCGCCGGCATGATCCGCCAGGTCGCCCGCGGCATTTACGACTTTCTTCCGCTCGGTATTCGCGCGGTGCGCAAGGTCGCCGACATCGTCCGCGATGAACTCGACCGCGCTGGCTGTCAGGAAGTCTTGTTGCCCATGGTGAGCCCGGCCGAGCTGTGGCAGGAGAGCGGTCGTTGGGAGCAGTACGGGAAAGAGCTGCTTCGCATTCGCGATCGCGCGGACCGGGAGTTCTGCCTCGGACCGACCCATGAAGAAGTGATGACGGACTTGGTGCGACGCGACGTGCGCTCCTACCGTGACCTGCCGCTGAACCTCTACCAGATCCAGACCAAGTTCCGCGACGAGATCCGTCCGCGTTTCGGCCTCATGCGCGGCCGCGAGTTCGTGATGAAGGACGGCTACTCCTACCACGCCGACGTGGAGGACTGCCGCCGCGAGTACGAAAACATGCACGGGGCCTACAGCCGCATCTTTCGCCGCTGCGGGCTGGATTTTCGCGCGGTCGAGGCCGACACCGGCAACATCGGCGGCAACCTTTCGCACGAGTTTCAGGTGCTGGCCGACTCGGGCGAAGACTCGATCGTGAGCTGCACGACCTGCGACTACGCCGCCAATGTAGAGAAAGCCGAACTCCGACCGGCGCCGGGCGAAGTGTTCGACGACGCGCCGACGACGACCGTCGATACGCCCGAGGCGCGAACGATCGACGAGGTGTCCGCGTTTCTCGGCGTGCCGGCCGAGCGCTTCGTCAAGACGCTGCTGTTCATGGCCGATGGGCGTGGCGTGGCGGCGTTGGTGCGCGGCGACGACCAACTGAGCGAGCCGAAGCTGAAGGCCGCGCTCGGTGCGAGCGAGCTTCGACTGGCCGAGGCCGACGAGATCGAGACGCTCACCGGCGCGCCGCAGGGATTCGCCGGTCCGATCGGCCTCGAGATCGAGGTGCTGGCCGATCACCGCTTGGCCGGGTGTCGCGGGATGGTCACCGGCGCCAATGCCGCCGACAAACACATCACCGGTGTTTCCGCCGAGCGCGATTTCGCCGACGTGAAGATGGCGGATCTTCGCCGGGCCCGCGCAGACGACGGATGCCCGCGCTGCGACGATGGCGTCTTTTCCGTGTTCCGAGGAATCGAGGTCGGCCACATCTTCTATCTCGGCACCAAGTACACCGAGGCTCTCGGTGTGAAGTACTTGGCGGCCGACGGTGACGAGAAAGTCATGGAGATGGGCACCTACGGGATCGGCGTGACACGCACCGTGGCAGCCGCGATCGAACAGAACCACGACGACAAGGGCATCATCTGGCCGATGGCCATCGCGCCCTATGAAGTGGTGATAGTCGCGGTGAAGTGGAACGACGAGGAAAGCCGAGAGGCTTCCGAGGGCCTCTATGCCGATCTGGTCGCGGCGGGCGTCGAGGTGGTGCTCGACGACCGCGACGATCGCGCCGGAGTGAAGTTCAACGATGCCGACCTGATCGGTTTCCCCCTGCGCGTGACGATCGGTCCGCGCGGGCTGAAGACCGGCAAGGTCGAGCTCAAGGCGCGAGCCGCTAGCGACGCCGAAGAGATCGACCTCGAGGGTGCGGCGGCCGTCATCGCCGATCGCGTGCGCGAGGCGCGCGACGCCGGTCGATGACGCTCCGCGAGCGAGCGCGTAAGCGGCTGATTTTTGCGCTCGACGTCGGCTCGGTGCGCGAGGCTTCCGCTTTGGTTCGCACACTCGGTGGCGAAGTCGGCATGTTCAAGGTCGGCAAGCAGCTCTTCATGGCGGCCGGGCCACGGGCCGTCCACGCCGTTCACGACAAGGGCGCCGAGGTCTTCCTCGACCTGAAGTTCCACGACATTCCGCAGACCGTCGCACGTGCTTCGGTCGAGGCCGCGCGGCTCGGTGTGGCCATGCTCAACGTTCACACCTCCGGCGGCGCCCGAATGATGGAAGAGACCGCGCGGCAGGTCGCCCGTGTCTGTCGGGCCGAACGGCTGAGACGACCGACGCTGCTCGGGGTCACCGTGCTCACCAGCTTCGACGGCGAAGAACTGCGCGGCATCGGGGTGCGTCGTCCGCTCCGTCGGCAAGTCGTCGAGCTGGCGCGCATGGCCGAACGCTCCGGCATGTCCGGCGTCGTCGCCTCTCCTCACGAGATCGCCTCGATTCGTGAGGCCTGCTCGCCGCGTTTCAAGATCGTCACGCCCGGGATTCGCCGCGCCGACGACGCCATGGGAGATCAAACCCGCGTCACCGGCCCGGCCGAGGCCGTTGCCGGCGGAGCCGACTACATCGTTGTCGGGCGGCCGATCCGCGACGCGAGCGACCCCCGCGGTGAAGCGCGTCGAATCGTCGATGAGATCGCCGAAGCGTTACGCCGGCCGCGACGCTCGCCGGCGTGAACGTCGCGCGCAACTTCGCGAAAGCCGCACTGGCGATCACTATTCTCGTTGCCTTGGCCGGATGGACGACCGGATGCGGTGTCCCGGTCGTGCAGAAGCGTCGTATCGTCGTCGAGCTTCCCGAGTGGATTTGGCACGGCCGCGAGGCGGTGGCTCCCCGCGCTCGGCGATCTTCGGCCGCGACGCGCCCGGCCGCTGTCGTGACCGGGCCCCATGCGGCAGGCGCGCACGCGTTCGACCGTCTCTTGCTGGCTCACTTGGGCACCGCAGTCGATCCGTCGGCATTGCCCGACGGTTGCCCGCTCGGGTGGGTGCCGCTGGCCTACGACGAGCACTACGGCGGCCTTGGTTGCGACGCTTACACGGCCGCACTCGATTTCCCTTCCGGAGCTTCGACGGTTCGGGTGGAACTCGCCGTCACCGGTGGCCGGGTGCTCGGCGTGATCGCCTCCGATTTGCTGCCCGACGTTGAGGCGGCCTCCAGGATCGCCGTAGAACTCGAGAGCTACTATTCCGGACACGCCCGTTGCACCGCATTCAGCGAGAACGGATTCGACTGCGACGCCGGCACGTACATCGTCCGTGTCGTCGCCGACCTGAACCCGGCCACCTATCACCCGGTCGTTACGCTCTACTATTACGCGGACGCCGCGGCTTTCGGCGGATATTGGAATGCGGCCCGGGGCTGGGCTCGGCGACAACGTGAGGCTGCGCAGATTCGAGTGACCCCGGCGTTCGCCACCGAACCCGACGCCGAACCCGACGCCGAACCCGACACCGAACTCGCCGCGGAGCGCGCCGAGGAGCCCGCCGCGCCGGCCCAATGACGGAGTTCGGGCCGCGCGCGCCCGTCCCTCACAGGTCGGCCAGCCGGTGGATGCGCCGGGCGACCTCCTCCATCAACTGCTCACGCGTCTCCAACGTGTAGCTCGAAGCGTCGATCGGTTCGCCTACGTGCACCTCGGCGGTCTGCTCGGTCTGCAGGTCGAGGAATGTCTTCGGCGGTAGGATCTCGTGAGCCCCACGGATGCCGACCGGAATGATCATGGCCCCGGTCTGCAGAGCGAGCATGAAGCCGCCCTTCTTGAACACTCCGAGCTTGCCGTCTTTCGATCGGGTTCCCTCCGGCGCTATCCAGAGCGCGATTCCTTCGGCCATCTTTTCCCTGGCGGCATCGAGGTCGTGGATCGCGTGGTCGTGGTCTTGACGATCGATGGAGACGAACTCGGCGGCCGCCATGGCGCGCCCCCACACAGGCACACCGAACAACTCTTTTTTGGTGAGCATGCGGATACTGCCCGGCAGCGCGACGAAGATCAGCGGGATGTCGTAAAGACTGGCGTGGTTGCTCATCACCACGAGCGGCTTGCCGCGTTCGATGCGCACGTTGGTCGGGTTGAACACCTCCACGCGCACCTCGGCCAGATCGAGCAGCCGCCGCGACCACCAGCGCAGACGGCGGTCGCCGTTCGCGCGCACGTACGTGCCCCGATGCACGTCCCACAGAGTGGCGAGCGTGATTCTGAGCGTGGCTTCGGCGCTGGCCAGAAGCACCACTAGACTTCTCAACTTGCCGGCTTTCATGGGGCCCACTGAATGTTGTCATTCGAGGCCGGATCGGTCCACAGCCCGGGGGTCGCGATTCGGACGGGCCGGCCGGCTGGACCCACGTGCGCGCCGGACTTATCCTCGGCCCGCCCGGTGACGTACCGCCGGGCGAGGAGCGCCGATTGGGTCTCACGAGTCTCTACGAACGTCACGTCCTTCCCAAAGTTCTGGACTTCACCATGCGGCAGAAGCCGATCATGCGTCAGCGCAGCAAGATCGTGCCGCTGGCCGAGGGCCGCGTGCTCGAGATCGGTATCGGCTCGGGACTCAACCTCGGGTTCTACGATTCTTCGAAAGTACAGGCGCTCTTCGGTCTGGATCCTTCCGCTGAATTGAAGACACTCGCCGCACAACGAGCCGAAGATGTGGGGATCGGCGTCGAAATGCTCGGTCTGAGCGGAGAGGAGATTCCGGCCGAGGCCGACAGCTTCGACACGATCGTCATGACCTACACGCTGTGTACGATCCCGCGTCCCGACATCGCGTTGTTGGAGATGCGGCGCGTGCTCAAAGCGGGGGGACGACTGCTCTACTGCGAGCACGGTCTGGCGCCCGACGAGGAGGTTCGCCGATGGCAGAACCGCATCAACCGAGGCTGGGGCAAGATCTCGGGAGGCTGCAATCTCAACCGTCGCATTCCCGACCTGATCGGTGGCGCCGGCTTTCGGCTCGAGGAGCCCGAGACGATGTATCTCCCCGGCCCGCGGCCGATGACATTCAACTACTGGGGCTCCGCGTACGCGGACTGATCCTCCGATGCCCGTGAGCAACAACGACGTGCGGCACGAGATCGTGCGCGTACCGTACGGCATCGCGTTCACGGAGCAGGCGACGTTCAAGGACACCTACGGAGGTGAGGTCGGTGCCGTCTTTCTGGAGGCGATGCAGATCCGCCCTCGGGATCTCGAGTCTTCGACCGTGGTCGTGTTCAGCCATCCGATCGGTGGCGGCGCGTTCTTGCCTATCATGTCGGCGCTGGCGCGGGCGGGCCATCACGTCGTCTACGTGAACACGCGTTATCGTGGCAACGACACCGCGCTCATCATGGAGAAGTGCGTACTCGATCTCGGCGTTGCGATTCGCGATCTCGTCGAACGCTTCGGCTACGAACGCGTCGTACTGGGAGGATGGAGTGGCGGCGGATCGCTCGCGCTGTTCTATCAGGAGCAAGCCGAGCGGCCCTCGGTCGTACAGAGCCCTGCCGGTGATCCCGTGGACCTCGTGTCCGCCGACTTACGCCCCGCCGACGCGATCTTGCTGGTGGCCGCGCACGTCAGTCGGGCGGCCACGCTCACCGAGTGGATCGACCCGGCGGTCATCGACGAGGGCGATCCCGGCCGACGTGACGCCGAGCTCGACTTGTACGACCCACGTAACCCGGCCCAGCCGCCGTATACGGAGGAGTTCTTGGCTCGCTATCGAGCGGCCCAGGTTGCACGCAATCGGCGGATTACCGATTGGGTGCGCGAGCGGCTCGGTCTCTTACGGGCCGCGGGGCGTGAAGCCGAAGAGTTAGCCTTCGTCGTGCACGGGACCATGGCCGACCCACGCTGGCTCGATCCAACGGTCGACCCTAACGAGCGCGAACCCGGGCGCTGCTATCTGGGCGATCCCCAAGTCGTCAATATGAGCCCGGTCGGGCTCGCGCGGTTCTCGACGCTCAGGAGTTGGCTGTCCCAGTGGAGCCTCGACGCCACCAACGCCCACGGCGAACGAAACGCGGCCAACACGAGCGTCCCCACCTTGGTCATCGGCAATCGCGCCGACGATGCGTGTACGCCGAGTCACACCTACCGCCTCTTCGAGGCGATTGGGCACGACCGCAAGCACCTACACGAGATCGCCGGCGCGTCGCACTACTACGTGGGCCAGCGCGAGCAACTCACCGAGTGCATACAGATCGTCACCGACTGGCTGAAAGGGGGATGAAAACGGACTCATCCCCCTTTTCTTTCGTAGGCGGGGGTGCCGTCTTCGTTGGTTCCGAACAGGTCGATGTAGCGCACGGTCGGCAACAGCCAGCCTGGATCCGCGTGCACGTAGGCGTGGTCGAGGCGTGCGGGGCGACCGTCGATTTGAAGGAAAGCTGCTGTGCGGCAACCGGCCGCGGTCTGCCGGGTACGGATGACGATCGGGCGACCTGGCAGTGCTTTGAGCTCGATCGCGACCCGGTCGGCGTCGGCGTGTTGTAGGTCGAGTCCGTACCCGCGTTGCTGCAGGAACGTCAGCTCTTTCTCCGTCGGCGGATCGTCTTCGAGCCGGCGCCAGTAGTTCGTGACCGGCTGCTTGCCGCGCCAAGCGCAGTTGGCATCGAGCGCGATCGCGTAGTGCACCTGGTTACCGTTCTTGTTGCGCTCGACGTGAAACACCGAGCGAGGGTCGCGCCAATTCTCGCGGCTCGGCATCGCCTCTTCCGGGCTGGATCCGCGCTGTGCGGCGCTGGGCTCCGCCTGCACGGCCGGCGGTGGAGTGGGGGCCGGAGTGTCGGCTACCGAACGGATAGGTGCTTGCGGGTCGGCGTTGCCGACGAACGCAGGCCCCGGCGCGCCCGCTGACGCTGCGGATAGCCTCAGCATGGCCGTCGCAAGCGCTGCCATGACGACTGCGAGCGCCGGGCGAGATCGAATCGGGAGACGCAAGGGCGGCAGCCTAGTCGATCTCGAGCGGCGCCGATCGGCAGCAGTCGCCGCTACCGATTCGTCCGGAGTCGAGCGCGGCGGCGGTTCGAGCGCCGGCCTCGCCGGCGAGGAACGACCCCGCCGCGATCACCAGTGTCTGCGCGCCGGCAACGGTTCGTACGAGCGTCCACGCGCGCGCGCCCGGGCTTCGCGCGAGGATGGCACGGGCGGTCTCGGCGGGTTTCCGATCGCCGCAATCGACAGCGAGCAGGTGGGCTTCGCCGGCGACGAGCGCCTCGACTTGGTCGGTCTCTGAGAGGTCCAGATGGGAAACGTACGTCACGCGGTCCTCGCTGCGCAGCGAGTGCTCCAGCGCTGCCGTCAGGCGACCGGCGCGACCGGCCATCACGATGTTCGCGCGCACGACGTCGAGCGGACGCAGCAATTCGACGTCCACCGTCGCGCCCCCGTCGATGCCTTCGGACGTCGATGGGATGCGCAGCCACGCATCGGCCCTGGCCACGGTGCTTACCGCGCCCGCGCCGCGCGGCAGCGGTGCGACGACCAACGCGGTCCCTTCTGTAGCCAGACACACGCGACGGAACTCTTCGACGCCGAGCCTCGAAGGGATCTTGCGCCGAACCTCCGCCTGTATCCGAGTCGGCCGCGAGGGCGAGCGGCCGCACATGTGCGCGAGCAACGGCTCCAACAACTGCTCGCATGCGACGATCGCCGAGACCGGGTAGCCGGGCAGTCCGACGAAAGGCGTACCTTCGATCGTCGCCAAGGCCACCGGCTTGCCCGGCATCACGTCCATGCCGTGCACGAACACTTCGCCGCAACGCTCGAACACCACCGGAGTGAGGTCCTTGCGACCGGCCGAACTTCCGGCGATCACCGCGACCACGTCGTAGGCGTCGCCGGCTTCGCGAAACGCACGCTCCAAGGCGTCGGCGTCGTCGTCGATGCAGCCGAGATACACACCCTCTCCGCCCCACTCACGGATCTGGGCGCGCATCATGCGCGAATTGTACTCGATCACCTCGCCCGCTCGGGCGCGCTCGACCGGCTCGACGATCTCGCCGCCGGTGGCCAGGATCGCTACGCGCGGACGCCGCCGCACGTCGATCGCGTAGACACCGCACGCGAGCAGAGCGCCGATATCGGCAGGTCGCACCCGATGTCCCGCCGGCACCACGCGCACGCCCTCGTCGAGATCCTCGCCGGCACGGCGCACATCGGTGCCCGGCGGCACGGCTTTGCCGATCTCGAAACCCCCGTCGGCCGCTCGCGTGTCCTCCCGGCGGATCATCGCGTCGCTCCACTGGGGCATCACGCCGCCGGTGTCGATCACCTGACATACGGCCGGCCGCTCGGCGACATCGGTTGCGGGCGCGACCTCCGTGAGCACCACCGGAGTCTCGCCGCTCGCCGGGTAGGTATCGACCGCACGCACGGCGATGCCGTCCATGGCCGAGGCGCGGTAGTGCGGCGAGGCGTGCACGGCAAACACCGCGTCGGCCGTCACGCGATCGTGCGCGTCCTCGGTCGCTATCCGTTCGCTACCGATCGGCTCGGCGGCCGCCAGCAGCGCTTCACGGGCTTCTTCTAGAGGCTTTCGCTTGAGAAACTTCGAGCTCGAGTGGGCCATGGAACCTCGGGGTCAGAGCAGGATGACATCGACCTCGACGTTCTCGTCGAAGCCTTCGATGGAAAGCGGGATGCGCACCAAGCCGTCGGCGCGCGCCACCGTTGAGATGGCCACCGACTTGCCCGACAGAGGCACGGCGAACGGCGTCCCGTCTCGCGTTTCGAGTCGCGCGCGGACGTAGTCTTCGCGGCCCGGCGTCGAACGAAGCGGCGCTGCCAGGCGGGCTCGAACCGTGGGCCGCGTGAGCAAGATGCGCTCGACCGGCTCACCTTCGATCGCGCGCGCGAGCACGGTGCCGAACAGCGAGAAGACCACTGCGGCCGATGCCGGGTTGCCGGGCAGCCCCATCAGCATCGTTGGGCCGGAGCGCGCGAGGATGGTCGGCTTGCCCGGGGCGATGGCCACGCCGTGAAAGATCACCTCGGCGCCCGGTAGCTCCTCGATGGCGGCCAGGGTCAGGTCGCGCGTTCCCATCGAGCTGCCGCCGGAGATGAACACGACGTCACAGGCGCCCACGGCCTCGGTGAGCGTCCGCGCGAACACGGACTCGTCGTCGCCGATCACGCCGTAGTCGTTCACCGTGAAGCCCGCCCGGCGAGACATTGCGGCCAGCAAGTACTGGTTGATGTTGCGGACCTGGCCGGGCTGGAGATCGGCATCCGGCTCGACGATCTCGTCGCCGGTGGCGATGATGCCGAGACGCGCGCGGCGGCGGACCGAAACGCTGGTATTGCCGACGCCGCACACAGCGCCGATGTCGCTGCCGCGAAGCCTGCGGCCCGGCTCGAGCAATACGTCGCCGCTTCGCATGTCCTCGCCGATCGCGACCGTGTACTGGCGCGGAACCACCGACCGGCGCACCAGCACGCGGGCGTCGTCGGTGGTCTCGGTGTGCTCGACGATCACGACCGCGTCGGCTCCCGGCGGCATCATCGCTCCGGTCGAGACGCGGATCGTGCATCCGGGCTCTACGGGCTCTACGGCCTCGGTGCCCATCGCGACGTTCCCCGTCAAGCGAAGCGCAACCGCCGAGCCGTCGCTTGCGCCGAAGGTATCCTCGGCACGCACGGCGAAGCCGTCCATGTTCGAGCGGAAGAAGTGCGGCACGTCATCATGCGCGCTCACCTCTTCGGCGAGCACGCGATCGACGGCATCGCGCACGTCGATGCTCTCGGTCTCGACCACGGTGACGTTACGACCGATGAGCGCGTACGCCTCCTCGGCCGTAATGAGCTGGAGGAAAGGCTTTACGCGTTCGGTCTTCGATGGCTCAGGCATGGCAACTCGCGACGCACGCGCGTCAAGTAGTCGGCGTCCAGCGCGGCCGTGACGACGGCCTCGCGGTCTCCGGATGCTTCGGCCAGCACTCGCCCCCAGGGATCGACGATTACGCTGTGACCGTGGTCTTCGAATCCCTGCAGTGCGGCGCCGAACTGGTTCGGGGCGATGAAGTAGACCTGGTTCTCGATCGCTCGGGCGCGGATGAGCGGCTCCCAGTGGGCCTGGCCGGTCGGCCGTGTGAAAGCGCTCGGCATCGCGACGACCTCTGCGCCGCGATCGGCGAGTTCGCGGAAGAGTTCGGGAAAGCGAAGATCGTAGCACACGGCGAGGCCGATGCGGCCGAGCTCGGTCTCGACGCAAACCGCCGTCTCGCCGGGCGCCCGCGTTGCGGACTCGCGGATGGTCACGCGCTCGGGGATGTCGATATCGAACAGGTGGATCTTTCGGTACGCGCCCAAGAGCGAGCCGTCGGGCGCGAACAGGCAGCACGTGTTCCAGCAGCGGTCGTCGGGAGCGCCACGCTCGAGGATCGAACCGGCTACGAGGTGCACCGAGTGCTCACGGGCGAGCCCGGCGGCCCAGTCCGCGGCGGGGCCCGGGATCGGCTCGGCCCGGGCGGCTTCCTCGGCCTGCCGGCCGCGCCAGGCGAACACCTCGGGAAGCGCCACCAGGCGCGCTCCGGCCGCGGCGGCCTCGGCGACCAGCCGAGCGGCGGTCTCCAAGTTCACGGCCGTGTCCTGGCCGGCCTGCATCTGGATGGCCGTAGCTACGAAATTGTCCATGGGCGGCGTCTGCGGGCGACGGCGAACGCTAAACCGAGTCGGACGGGCGATCAATGCTCCCTTCCGGGGCGCCCGGCGGGGCCCCGCCCCAAGCCCGCACCCCCCGGGCTGCCCCCCGGCCGGGCCATTTATGGCACGGTGCGTCGTTTGAGGTCGTCGGGGGCTCTTGATACGCGTCAACCACTTTTCGCCCGCGAGGTAACTGCTCTCTATGGTTAAGGAAGAACGCGTCATCAAGCGGTACACAAACCGCAAACTCTACGACACCAAGCAGTCACGTTACGTGACCCTCGACGACATCGCGCGGCTGATCCGCGAAGGAGAGGAGGTCCACGTTACCGACAACGAAAACGGTGATGACCTCACCGCGGTGACGCTGGCGCAGATCATCCTCGAAGAGGAGAAGCGCAAGACCAACTTGATCTCGGTGCCGTTTCTTCGTCGGCTGATCCGTTCGGGTGAAGTCGCGGTGCAAGACTTGAGCGACAGCGCCAACCGCAGCATCGATGCGATCGGTGGACTCACCGAGAAAGCCGGCGACGCGGTGCGTGATATCGTTCAGGAGAGCGGTCGCGCGATCGACGAGGCGCTCAAGTTCCCGCAGAAGCAACTCGAAGAGCTCCGAGACACGGCGCGCAAGTCGGTCGACAAGCTGCGTCAGTCGCCCGGCCTGCAGCGCGAGATCGATCGACTCGAGAAGAGCCTGCAAACGATCGAGGACATGATCGGCAAGCTGCGCGACGCACCGGGGGAAGGCGACGAAGTCGAGCCGGAGTCGCCCGCCGAGCAAGCCGCCGAACAGGCGCCGGCATCCGAGCCGTATGCGTCGGAGGCGGTTACCGAGGCTGTGATCGAAGAGGAAATCGTTCGAGAGCCGGTCGCCGGCGTGGGGTCGAAGACCGGCGAGTAAGCCGACCGCCCACCGGCCGACGTTGTTTTTTTGAAGCCCGTGCACCGTTGAGGTGCGCGGGTTTCTTTACATTCGATCTCCAATCCCTAAGAATTTCACCTCCTATGGCGAAATTCGCTCGTGCTCCCAAGAAAAAGACCAAGAAGAAGCCCGAAGAGCCGAACCCCATGCTCGAGCGGCTCAAGGAAGTTGCCGCTCAGGTCGGCCTCGAGGTTCGTGAGGAGCGCTTGACCCGCGAGGTCGGCTACACGGTGCGCGGTGGCATTTGTCGCCTCGATGATCATGAGGTCGTGCTGCTCGACAAGAACGCCGAACAACCTCAGCGTATCGAGACCCTGGCGGCCGTGCTGGCCGAACGCGACCTCGACGCCGTCTATATCGAACCCGAACTACGGCGCTTGATCGGCGGCCGTGCGAACGTCGCCGAGGAAGCGGCCGACATTCAAGCGCCGGAACCGAACACAACCACAGAGACGGTGGTCGAGACGACCGCCGGGGGCGCCTGAGCGTCTTCCGAGCGGCTTCCGAGCCACCCCAGCCATGAGTTCAGCTTCGAAGATCCCGGCCGAGGAAGTCGCCGGGCGACTCACTAAGTTTCGCGAGTTCATCAAGCGCCGCGGGCTGAAGTCCACGCGGCAGCGAGACGAGATCGCCCGGCAGTTTTTCGAGAGCAGCGGGCATCGAAGCGCCGACCAGATCTATCGCGACGTCAAACGCGAAACTCCCGGCATCGGTTTCTCGACCGTCTACCGGACGATGCGATTGCTGTGCGAGGCCGGGCTCGTTCAGGAGCGCCACTTCCGTGATGCCGAAGCGCTCTACGAGAACGTCTCGGGGCATCACGACCACTTCATCTGCACGAGCTGCGGAAAGATCATCGAGTTCGAAGACGAAGTGATCGAGCAGCGGCAGCAGCAGGTAGCCGACCGCTTCGGCTTCGAGTTGAAGAGCCACCGCATGGAACTGTACGGCCTTTGTGCCGACTGTCGTTGAGCGAGCCTTCGACGTTCGTCAGCCCGTAGCCGCAGCAGGCAGCGCTACGAAGAACGTCGCGCCTTCTTCCGGGCGACCTTCGGCCCACACGCGACCGTCTTGGCGCGCGACGATACGTGCGACGGTGGCGAGACCGATGCCGGTCCCTTCGAACTCCTCTGCACCGTGCAGGCGAACGAAGTTCTCGAAAATTCGTGTCGACTCCTCGGGCGCGAAGCCCACGCCGTTGTCCTCGACGAACACGACCGCACGGCCGCATGGGCCTAGGCCGTCGCTGCCGAGCCGGATGCGCGCGACGTCGCGAAGGCGGGTGTACTTGAGCGCGTTGCTCATGACGTTCACGAGCAACTGACGCAGCAGCGTCGGATCGCCGGTTACGGCCGGCATCGTGTCGAGTGTCCACTGCACGGTGCGATCGCCGATTTCGCCCCCCAATTCATCGACCACTTCTCGGGCCATCTGCTCCAAGTCCACCGTCTGTCGCGACGGTTTGGTTCGTGCCGCGCGCGCCGCGGCGAGAAGGTCGTCGATCAAACGGCTCATGTCGGTTGCGGCGCGCAACGCGGCTTCAACATGAGGGGCGAGCTCGGTCGGACTCTGACTGTCCAAGCCTTCGTGCAGCAGGCTCAGAAAACCGCTCATTCGCCGGAGCGGGGAGCGAAGATCGTGGGAGACGGAGGCGGAGAACGCTTCGAGGTCCTCGTTCGCGATCTGTAAGTCCGCCGTGCGATCGGCTACGCGGTGTTCGAGTTCCGAATTCAGAGACTGCAATTCGGAGTAGACTCGGTGCGCCTCGCTGACGTCGCGGATCGTCGCCGCGAACAGTTTGCCGTCGGCGCCGTCGAGTGGGCCGAGGCTGATCTCGGCCGGAAAGCTGCCTCCGTCGCTACGGCGCGCGAAGAACTCCGTAGCGTGGTGTCCCGAAGCCCGTCGGTTCGGGTTGCGGGCATAGCTCCGGCGCAACTTTCGATACGGAGCGCGCCTCGCCTCCGGAATCAACGCGTCCACGTCGCTGCCGATCAGGTCGGAGGGACGGTACCCGAACATCTCTTCGGCATGACTGTTCAGTTGGACGATCTTTCCCTCGGCGTCGATGAGTAGCATGGCATCGGGAGCGGATTCGAAGATGTGGCGAAAGCGTTGTTCGCTGCGGCTGCGTTCAATTTCGCCGGCTACGCTGGTGGCGAGCAGTTGTAACACGGCGATCGACGGTTGCGGGTCCACGAGCGGCCGCCGGCTCATCACGACGAAGATCCCGAGCGGTTCGTCGCGGCTATTCCACAGTGGAACGCTCAGGTAAGCCTCGATGCCGAGTTGTTTCAGAAACTCGGCCTGGGGGAAGTGCTCATGCACTCTCTCGCTGACGACGTACGCCTCGCGACCGATCGCGCTCCGGCGCGGGGTTTCGGGAATCGTCCACTCCCGGTTCGGCACGCGCCGGCCGTCCATGTACGTGCACAGCGAGCGGATCTGCTCGGGCGGGTCGCCGCACCAAGTGCCGACCATGGCGATCTCCGAGTCCAGCAGCTCGGCAGCCTGCCGGACGACGCCGTCGAAGAAAGCGTCGCCGGTTTTCCGCGCAAGCTCCGTCGAAACCACCCGTAAGGCTCTTTCGACGCGTACGCGCTCTGTTTGGTCGGCCACGGTTCCCACGGTTCCGCAGACGCGGTCCTCCGCGTCCCGCAGAGCTGCCACGCGGGTGGTCGTAGCCCTCACCGAACCGTCCGGGCGCACGAATCGTACCTGGCGGACGACGTTAGCCCCTTCGCTCGCGACCCGCGTGAACGCTTCGCGGACGGTCGCGCGGTCGTCCTCGTGCACCGCCTCGATCCAACCGAGCCCAAGAAGGTCGCGCGGATCCCGGCCGGCTAACAGCGCCAACTCGCGATTCACATAGC
>PJEL010002449.1_pt1 | contig 17039 bp, 12 predicted proteins | sample 1853271 | NCBI WGS metagenome assembly PJEL01 (sample SAMN08108733, study PRJNA415343) | Invertebrate metagenome, whole genome shotgun sequencing project. | host: Globobulimina | place: Sweden: Gullmar Fjord | collected 2015-08
TTCATGGAAGCCTGACTCGACTGACTCCATGTAAAACCAAACTTTAGGCTCTATTTGCACATTTCTTGCCGTAATCAGTTTTGTGTCTTTATTAAATTGGCCTAGGGAATTCGAGGACTCGTGAATGGTGGCCACGGCATCACATAATAGCTGTACACCCCCATGGTGAGCCACTTGAATTGCATTTTCTTTTGCTATTTTCTTTACTGATTCCTCTTCAAAGTTTTCAGGATTCACTAAGGTAGATATGAAATCCATAGCATAATATCTCAGCTTACGAAACTTTGTCGAATCACAGATTTTAATGATATGCTCAATCTCTGTGAATTGGCCAATATGCCTGCAAAATCTTGAGTATACTAATGACATCCCCCGTAAGCAAAGGCATTGCTTTTCAGTCGTTAGCGCCGCAGCATTATCGAACTGGCCTTGAATTGATGATGTAGCACTCAAAAAGTTCATATATGCCGAGGACATGAATTGTTTCGGATCACGAATGTGTTCTAAAACAGAGGCATTAGCAGAATTCACAAGCAACTCAATGTACATGCTTCCCACCTGCATATGCTCCACTAAAGATGGATAAAATACCCTAAAATCACCAAAATTCCATGAAGGGGACAAAGTTTCCGACTCCAAGAGTTTTTGGCGGCCCATTAGAAGCAAAGTCTCTTCAGCTTTCAAAGCTTGTCTTAATTCACTTCTGCATGTCTCATTCCAAATCAATCCGGCATGATTACTATCCGTGTCCACTTTGTTCCAGAACTCAGTCCAATTTCCTTGGAGATGTGAATACTCTGTTTGTTCTTCCTGGCTAAAATTCAATGACGAGTGAGTGGTTTGATCATTCCCTGAGATCAAATCATCAGAAATAGTCTGTCTGGCATTCTCCATACGATGCCTACTCCATTTGGGTTTGCCTCTTTCTAGAGACGATGTTATTCCAGGAGGAAATGTTCGCTGAAGAAGTTCTATAGCAGGCGAATAACCATCACACCATAAAGACACAAGTTCTCTGCTAGATTTTATGTCAGAAGCTCCACCATCTATTGTCAAAGCACATCTTAAATGCGTCAGCAGGGCCCCTTCTTGCAGTGCAGCTCGTCTAATGGGTTCTGCTGCTTTCGTACCTCCCCCTGCTAAAGTTCTCATTATGAGGGAGAGGCCATCATACACTGGGAACCTTGGATCTTGGAAGAGACTGAAAAGTTTTCTTCCAAGTGAAGAAACTTCTTGTATCATGATTTCTCTTGTAGCCATATCAGTCGTTTCAGCCATCGGAAAACAAGCTACCGCAGCGACAATCTCCATAATCACAGTTCCTAGCAAAGGAGAAACCACTCGCCGACTACCAAGGACGCCAATTACAGTTGAGCATCTTGTATCTGACATGAAACATACGGATTTAGCCATTCGAGATGCCACAGACATATTATGTTGCTCCATTGGATCTATATTTTTCACTATATCGCTCTGCCAGGAAGGCCTGCTGAGTATTTCTGCATTGGTTGTTCCAATGAAAAAGCGTAGCAAAAGTCGTGCTGCCTCAATTGCCACATGATCATTATCACATTCGAGGCAAGTGAATACCTTTCTAAATGAATCATTCAATCCAAAGTAGTATGATTTGGCTGAAGAGCTGCAACAGATCCTTTGAATCGCTGCCAGTGCCATGAGTGCCAGGTTTTCCTGATCCAAGGGAAGACTGCCAACCTTTCTATACCCAGGTGGCAATTGGGGCAAAAATGCAGAAAGAGCGTCAATAACACGATGATCAACAACAGTGTCTTTTGAGACACCCGAATATGGAACTGTAGCATTGAATTCACGAATTTTTTGCACCATTTTGCGTATTGACTCACATTTTCCTTCTGCAAGGGATGCAAAGGATACTTCTTTTGCATGAGTCAAAAACTGAAAACTGGCGTCTTGGAGTTGTTTTAGCGAAATTGCTTCGGTTATACTGTCATTAAAAATAGTAGGGGTTCCCAAAGGATGATAGTGAATGCGAATCAACGGATCCCCCATGCCAAGTGGACTTGGCAAGACTTCGATAGGTCTGTTTGCAGCTCTTTGGGCAGCATACAGAAGGCATGTGACAAATGCATCCCTGCTCGTTCCACCACGAAGAGATCTGTACACGTCTCGTTTTGATCCATCTCCCCACTCAATTCCTACGAGTTGTTCGTCGTATACATACCGAATGATGCAAGCAATTGCAGATAGAGCCCTACATTCTGACATGCGGTAACTCTCAGAATATCGTTCCATCACGTTCTCCCTCGTGATCACTACTATACGAGCAGATGAATCTCTAGTATTGATCATTTCCCATTCAGATAATGGAGCAATATCTTGTTTGCTTTCCTCTGCCTTCTCTGCAGAGACCAATCCCTCAAGCATGTCTCCAGGGGACACATGGCAAGTGGACCTGTCAACGTCTATTTCAATACCCATCTTTTCCTTTGCACATAGACAAAGTGTATCGCAGAATGTGTTTCTGTTTCGAACAGCATATATTCTCGGAGACATACTCGCATTACTAAACAGAGAGATGCTTTGAAACCCATCACGAGGTGCATCCCCACCCAGGAGTCGAATACCCGGCTTGGAGGCATACATAAATTTCCAGACCTTGACGTGAGTTCCATCATCAAAAACTTCCTGAACATCAGTCGCACCAATCCGCAAAAATATTTCTTTTCCTCCTGCAAAGCCATCCTCTGCTTGAAACTGATATGCTGGAAACACACCACCATTCGGCACATTCACAATGTGGTTGTAAAATCTTGAAAGATTACTTTGACGTAATCCAGAGTATATCGAGTCCAGTAACCCATCCCGTTCCTGGCAAGCGAATTTCACTTCTTTTGTGGACTGTTGATGATGGCCAAGTGTTATAACAAAAACTCCGCCTTCCTGAACATGATCACCAGCAATCTTCACATTGACCACATCATTACAGTTCCATGAGTTTGTAAGAGCACCTGTTTCAGGATGATACGTCTCTATATAATACGCACTACCATCTTGTGTTTTGATAGCCATAATTCTCCGGTACAAGCCTCTCCAGCTCATTTTCACAACCAAAAAACGTGCCAAGACGCTATGTCTCGTGCTTTCGTCATCCCATGTAGCTGAATTAGACACACTCGCTTCCATACCACCATCACCGTGATCCGTCGGGGAACGCGTCGTCCCATGAGCGTCAACTCCTCCACTTTGGTAGTGAATGGTATTCTTCAGTTTCTGAAGAACACTATCCACCGCATTCCCACTCATCATAGAAACTTCATAAATATGCACGTATGTCTGTAAGAGAATGTCTAACCACGAGAACGTATGTCAATGTCGATAGTTTGTTGAAGGTTGAAATAAAGAGACCAGTTTGATACTTCCCAAGAGCAGTGACATCTATCACATGACGTATGCACCGACTACATCAACAGAATATGTATGATATATACATATATCAAGGCTGTACAAAAACCCTTGAACTTGAACCTGTCATTTGCCAAAGTCCTGACCCTCTATCACAATATATAGTGGAAACCAATCAATAAAAAAAATTCAAAAAGACCACAGCATGCATGACGAGGCCTCGTCCCTCTTCATATTCACAGCTCCCGTGTATTCGTGCTCTAAAGTATCTCAGTGTAATTGCATATACGTGATGTAAAACTACACACAGATATCATTGTCTCTTTCTATCCTTTTTCGACAAAAGCGTATGCGGGGTAGTGTCCATATGTAGCCCTAGGGCTACAGAATAGTAGAATCATGTTTGTGATTTGGTTTCACACACCCCAGCAGGGTTTGGGAGGCTGGGTGATGAGCATAGTACTCTTTTGCATCACCTTTGCCATCCCACACATCTTGCAGGTCCCAGAATCATCAACAGTATCAGATGCTTCTTCATTCACTGTGGATACAACAGAGAGACATGCTTCCTCTCATGTTGGTATGGGATATGCATGGATGGCACTGCAGGTAGTATTTCCAATCCTATGTCTTTGCATGTTTGCGGTTTCTTTGACAGATGGTCGTATGAGGAGACTATTCAGGCTTGGGTCTCTGGATGATGATCATGCACCACCTCACCAAGCATCCACATCTCCAAACACCGTGCACGATATATCGTCCACAATACGACACGTTCCGATCATGGAATATCATACAAGAGACGACGTACGACGTATGAGTTTGCACGATCTTAAAACTCTCGCTCAGCATGCACGTCTCGGAAAGTATTGCGGCCAACCCTCTTCCCAGCAATTGCTGTTGGTGGACAAAGAGGATGTGATTCGTGACATCCTTGGTACCGATGATGAAGAAAACGATGTTTGCAGTATTTGTCAGGAAGAGTACGTATCGAAGCAACTCATACGTGTGTTGCCTCGATGTGGGCACAGGTATCATGTAGAATGTGTTGACCAATGGTTTCTCACATCGAATACAGCAAAGCAAAGACAGGCATTGTGTCCACTCTGCAAGGCAAGCGTTTGACAGTCGTATACATGTCTATTCATTACATCAAGATTTTAACAATAAGACGACAGCTTCACAGGCAATACTCCTATTCTCTCCCAGACTATCGACCTTTTCATGAGTCTTTGCCTTGATGTTGACAACGGATGGGTCGGCTCCAAGTATCTCACACAGGTTCATCCTAATAGTTTCTTTATGCGGTGACAGCTTTGGCTTCTGTGCAATAATGGTACAATCAATATTACCAAGTTCATAGCCCATCTCCTTCATACGTCTCACAGCTTCCTTGAGAAACACATCACTTTTGCATCCTTTCCACTGTGGATCAGTATCCGGGAATAACTGTCCAATATCAGGCAAGCACAGCGCCCCAAGAATAGCATCAACAACAGTATGCAGCAGAACATCACCATCAGAGTGAGCAACACATCCACGTTCATGTGGGATATCAATTCCCCCGATGATGAGAGGATATCCTGGCTCCAACCTATGCAAGTCCCAACCGTGTCCAATTCTATACGGGAGTACCACAGGGGTAGTACTTGACGCACGGCATACAAAATGCATTGTATCCTGTCTTGTTGTTACCTTGTGTTTTGAAGTCCCAAGACGTGTAGATACTGGTGTTCCTATCATCACATGTGAGTGACGACATGTGCCAAGGAATGTCGTCATGTTTGAGTAATGCACTGTATAGTATTAGTTTTTGGATATTAAATTGTACTATTTTTATACTATGATGATGATACTATGATGATGATACATACACAGTCACGAGTGCCTTATCTGGATGTCCATTGGTCTGAGACCATTGCAATGGTCTAGACCACGTGGTGGTGGTGCTGCTGTCTTCATCATCATATATATGTGATCTTCTTTCTTTCTTTCTTTCTCTCATAGTCAGAGAGGAAGTCATACAGATCAGGTACATATCTGTCTCTACTATTTCAATTGGTAGCATACTACTACCATAGTATGCATACTATGCATACATGACATGAGCAAACCCACCAAGAGATACCCCAATTCATTGGGTTACAGACTGTAACTTACAGTCATCAGACATATGGTAGCAGGTATCCCCATACCAGCAGTAGCAGTATATTATTATTATTATTGAAAATATAAATATATATATTTGCAGGGTAGAAGCAGTATCCATATCAAACCCACCACCAGTATGGTAGTGATACATACAAAGCGGTTGTGTCTCACCACCAACGATATCATAGTTGTACGAAAACACTACCATGGTGTTTGGAAGGGTCGTTCACTAGGTCTGTATCATCAAGAATTGAATAGAAAGAGCCATGATGGTCTTTGCGTACAGATGAAGGCTGTTGATCCTTCCCGCGAGGTGACCAAAGGTCCTGCTTCTACGACCAACAATATCAGCAATGGACGGAGCAGAGAGATGTCATCTGCTACGACACGGGGAAGAAGGGTGCAGACGTTTCCTGCAATTCAGGGGAGTGATTTCCAACATCCTCTTGACAAGCAGAATACAAACATACTGAGATCTCTTCCCGGTCTGCAGTTCATCGCCAAAAGTATGATTATGAGTGCTGGAGCGGAAGAAGTGTTATTCTTGGAGAACATCTCTAGTTCTATACGTGCTGGTCCGTCCCAGCTACCGACCTTGTATGGACTCTTGACAGAAGCATGTAGCATTTTGGGCATGGACCAGGTGCCTGACTTGTATATTCGCCAGAACCCTTCTCCAAATGCGTATACTCTTGCACTCTCTGGTAAACGTCCTTTTATTGTATTACATACGTCCCTGCTGGATCTGTTGGATGACGGTGAGCTCCAGGCAGTCATTGCGCATGAACTAGGACACTTGAAATGTGATCATGCAGTATGGCTGACTGCTGCAAACGTCCTAGCATTAGGAACAGTATCCTTGTTGCCCCTCTTTACCGCAACCGTGGAAGATCAGGTTATGCGTTGGCTGCGTTCCGCAGAGTTGAGTTGTGATAGGGCTGCATTGTTGGTAACACAGGATCCAAAGGTTGTGGTTCGATCTTTCATGAAGCTTGCCGGTGGTTCATCACGGATGGCTTCTGAATTGAATGTGGATGCATTTTTAGAACAAGCTCGATCGTACGAACAGGCTACGGCGAGTCCCATGGGATGGTATCTTCGTAATGCTCAGAACAGAGCTCTGAGTCATCCCTTGCCAGTCCTCCGGGCAAGAGAAATTGATGCATGGTCACATAGTGATGAATATAGACGCCTGCTCCTACAGAAATCTGCATGATGATTGTCTGCATGATGATTGTCTGCATGATGATTGTCTGCTGCTGCTGCTATTCCTGAATGAATCTACTCGATCGATTTCGATATCGAAGTGTAATGAAACAGAAAAATACTACGTAGTATACAATCGATTGTCGGGATATATATCCCTAGGCCTGGCTGGCAATGCCATGCCATGGCAATGCCATGGTCGAACGTCTACGCGTGTAGAACAGAATATGAGATGCTATGACGCACACCAGACAGGTATAGATTTGTAGAATAGTAATTCTTGAAAACAAATCAGGGAGCATTCACACACGGTGTATGTTCCCAGGCGTGCTGCAGGTATATTCTTTTCAGAGTGATTCTATTCAACTCTTCCGCGTCGTTTTGTTTTTCAAGTAGATCAGTAGTTTATTCAACGAACAAAATACCTATAGGAGTAGATACATACCTAACAAGGTTCTTCATCGAGTTTGTGAATTGAATCCTCAAGTCAATCCCTATGATGACAGTGTCGGATGCACAGACAGAGAGACCAGGTGATCAAGGAATCATACAGAATAGTGGTGCCATTCTCAGTGGTGTGATTGTTGTCCGTCAGGATCTATTTGGCTTTATCAAGAGTCCTGACGTGGAATCTCGGGTGTACTTTAGTTCAAAAGATTGTGATTCAACCTGTCGAAGTGGGACTAGGGTACAGTTTACGTTGGCAATTGACCCAAAGTCTAAGAAAACGGTGGCAAAACATGTGAGAGGTCTTGGAACGCCCGTGTCTAAAAAAGGGGAGGAGAGAGAGGAGGTTGACATTCCTGGGACATTTACTGGCGTTATCCAGGCACTTCCAAAAGCATCTGCTGACGTTCATGTAGATGATGGAATGATATCTTTCATCTATCATGATGGTTGCCAGCACCAGGCTATGTTTGGGAATTGGAGGGTGGCAGGTGGGGGTGTGCTATCCCTGGGTCAACCAGTAGAGTTTCGTGTGGCACTGAATCCTATCACAAAGGTGTATAAGGCTTTGGATGTTCAAGTGGATCAAACAGTTGTTGAAGCTTTGGGCACCATTGATATCTCACGTGGAGAAGAGAAGCAGGTTCCTCAGATGGGCAAGGTTGTCCTGTTGAAAAAGGAGTTTGGGTTTATAAAACGTCTTGGTCATGCCGGCGATTTATTCTTTCACTTTTCAGAGATTGATGACAAAGAAGATACTCTCAAAGTTGGCGATGATGTGTCTTTTATTGTGAGGCATGATAGTGACGGTCGTCAGTGTGCATGCAACATTACTCGTGCCCCTGCAGGCTCTGTGCAATTTGAGGTCATGAGCAAAGAGTATTATCACGGTGTTGTCATGGAGAAGCCTGCAGTATCCAAGAGCTATGAAAAGCTTCCGGGGGTGATTGATTTCGTCGAACAACCTCTGAGAGGCTCGTGTATTGGCAAGAAAGAATGGATCAATGTACCCAAAACCAAACTTTTGTTTTATGCAAATGAAAACGAAGGCGTGCAATCTTTGCGTAGCGGTGATCACATTATATTCAAAATTATCACAGATGTCAATGCTTTGACTGCTGCAAAGTTGGCCGGAAAGGACACATTTGCGGACTTGATTGCGAGGAGGGCGGCACAAATGCAACCTATTCGTGGCACCGGCACCATTGTCGACATGAAGGATCACAAGAAGGGATCCAATGGTTACGGATTTTTGACATGGAATGGATCTTTCTTGGATACTGTCGAGGTGTCGACGTCGGGTAAATCTCCTCAGCACAGATTATTTTTCCAAAGGACAGATCTTCAACAATCGGAAACATTCAATATTGGGGATACTGTCTACTTTACCCTTCACTCGCATAAGAACACAGATGATATGGCTGCTACTAGAATAAGGATGAAGGAGAAAGCATCAAGTAAAGTGGCAGAGGGGCGCATTCCACTCAAGCTTCAACAACGTCGCCTACAGGCACAGCAACCAAACAAAAGCACTGCTCCTACGGCCATGCCAAAGGTCCCTGATGGAACACGTGGTTTCTCAATGATTCGTGCTTCTTATGTACGTGAAAAGGAGCTTGCCGAGGACGATCTCCTGGGGCTGTGCTGTGGGTTTCGGCTCAAGGGCATTTTCCCAGAGATGACTCCATCCCTGTCTGCAGAGGCATTGCCCTTTAATCCCATGTCTGCGTCATGATTCTCTATCAAGTATTATTCATACATGTTTACTACCTTGTATCTTTCCATAATTGCTGATCTTCTGCATTGCAAGTTTAATGTCGCACAACTGCAATTCATTTGAATCCATAACACTAGTGTTGGGACTTGTTGAGTTCTGTCAATTGATCTCTCCTCGTCAGGATTCCAATAAAGCTCCCAAATTTCAGAGTACATATTAGTTGTTCTTCCAACGCAGACATGGAGAATCTAACGAGCACCGACTGTTCCCATTGTTGTAGATATACCTGCAAAACCACACTGACATGATACGCTCTCTAGTAAACACTGTTGACATTCCCATCTTCCAGGACAGTAGCCTGGGTCCAACATATGTGAAATCCACGCTACATGGGAAAGCTACGGTCCCCTGTTCCGTTGACCAGACGATTTCTCCAGGTCATGACGTCATGATCTGGATCATATCTCAATCCATTGACGTCAAGATCAAGTCGACTTCATCTCAACCTCGTTGTTGTTCAACCTCAAGAGGGATATAAATTCGCAAACCCGTCTCGAAACGAGCATAAATACTTCAAAAGCATTATAAATAATCACCAAGATCTACTGAAAAAGACAGGTTGTTGATTGCTTGGGAATACAGAATGGCGTCATTGTGGCCAACCGAGTTTTCCAATTTCGACCAGTAAGTTAGACGCCTACGATCATAACAGAGACACCCTCGCTATAATAGTACTGTAAAGTTTCATAAGATGTCACTTCGCTCGTCACTGTCAGTATTATTTGGATTCGAGTTTTCCTCGGCTGGAAAGCTCTTGCGAGGAGCTGACAGAGGGAACACAGAGCATGTGAGGCAGGTAAGGGACATGTTTTTTCAATGATAATATGTTTGTTGATCATCCACGTATCAAGGGCATCGAACTGCCGTGTCGTGAGACGTCTTGTTACGTTCCAAGGGCTGACGAGGATCATTCCCTCGTTTTTGGCTTTCCGGAGCTGTCGACATTTCCAGGTGATCAGGAGAAGAACGTCACAGTAACTAGTTGTATTCTCGATGATGTTGCAGGTTCTGGAACGCAAACCCCAGTTAGCAGCATTCACTGGTTTTCGAGGTTCTTTATCCTCACTTCATAGGGCTGTTGTCCAGGGAGATGAGGGAACATGCAGAGCCATTATTGATATTCTAGGGGATTATTCTGAAAAGCAAATGTCACAAAAGAAAATCAAGTTTGAAGACACGTTGTTGTATACCGTATTGAACCAGAGGACACACAGAGGAACCACACCCCTCATGGTAGCGTGTGAAAAGGGTCATGCTGCCATTGTTGATATGCTCCTTGAAGCAGGAGCAAATCCTTTGGAACTGGACGCTTATAACTGTAGAACATGTTTGCACTATGCTGCAATAAACGGACGTGCATCTTGTATCGAATTACTGACACGAGATGATATCACTATTGAGCACCATGGAAGGAGATTGCCTCTGAGAGAGTGTCTTGTGGATGATATACAGGTATCTTCTGCAAAGTATATCGACCAGAGATCGTTTGGAGGTCTGACTCCTCTTCACTTTGCGACTGTTGCTGGAAGTATTGAATCTGTACAGATCCTCCTGGGAAGGGGTGCAGCAATCATGGTGAAAACTGATGGAGATGCATTTATAGGGGACGAATACCTGAACCCGGGCTCATCACCTCTCCATGTGGCAGTATTAGTGAATAATGTGAGTATCGCTCATGCCATTATTCAAGCGCATGCTGAACTAATGAGTGCCACTGGCCAGGTAAACTCTGATCGTGGCAGGCGTCCTTGGGAAGGTCACTCTCGCACAGATATTCGTTCCATGAGGAATTCTCACAGAAAACTACCGTACCACCTGGCTCGTGAGCGTGGGCGACGCAATCTAATGCAACTTGTTGATCCTCGAATCAATGCTGATTTCTCCCTTGATCAGGTCCGAGATGCCCAGCAGGGTCTGGGTGCAAAGAGGCTTTCGTCAATATGCTCTCTCGTCATTCAAAAGTCTCTTCTCGCATGGCTTGATGCCTATCAGAGAGAAAAAGAAGAGAAAGAGCTGGAGATGGAACGACTGGAAAAAAATGGAGCAATGTCTGAACAGCCCTGTAGCGCTGTTCATTCAGACCTGCCGCCAAAACGGATGCACAACAGACACAAGACCGCTGACATTATCTTGGAGAGGATATCATATGAGCATACGGTGAGTATTGACGATACTCCAAAACCCGTGGCAATGATTAGGGTACAGAGCGAGAGCAGCCTGTCCACTGCACTCAGGGGAAAGATGGCATCTCTCTTGGCCCAGGCATCTGAATATCAGGCAGGCGGTGATTCCTACATGATCAAGTCAGATTCATGGGACGATGTTGAAGGAAAAGATGACGAATTCATGAGCAAGACATGCAGTTGTGGTGGAACCTCTGAGGAAGATTTCAAGGGACGTGCAGACAGCCTTGAGACTAGAGAATGTGGCGTTTGTCTCGATGCAAACGTGCAAGTAAAATTCCATGGATGTGGCCACGAACTGTGCATTGATTGCTCTCGAAGTTTGACATTGCAGGATAAGAAACCACCATTATGCCCATTTTGTCGGGAGACAATTGTTGGATTTACAGAAGCATTAGTATGAACGAATGAGAGGAATGAGAGGAATGAGAGGAATAAGAGGAATAAGAGGAATAAGAGGAATGATTCTGATCAATCAGTTGTATTATAAAATCAAAAACTCGTGCGAACTCTAGTAGTCTAGTACATATATATACGGTAGTAAAACACGAGTACCTTACTATGTTTAAGAAAACTCATCAAATGTAGCCCCACCAGAAGACTTTGACTTACTCTGATAATACTTGATGACAAACTGTGTCGTATCTAAGAATCTCTTGGCACAGTTATCAAGACATGCATTTTCTCTCCCAGTGAAATATGTCCCAGGAGAAGACACACACTTGTCCCAGCACTCGTCCGTCAAGCGTGATATGGTCTGCTGAAGCTGCATATTCATGCATCCATTATTACATACGAGCAATCATTCGTACCACTACATGCAAATCGACATACCTGTGCTTTTGCTTGTTCCTGTGCAATGAACTGCTGCAATTGCGCCGAGGCCTGGGCCTTCTCCTCTCCTCCTGCACTGCTCATGACGACTACAGTTTTGTTCTTTGTATTTGATTGAAGAATACTAGTATATGAATGAATATATGATGATATGATATGATTGTACAAGTGTTGCAGCTGAGAACAACAACCCTATATTATATAGAGCTTGTATAAAAGTGCAAGTGTAATATCTATAGCCATATATATATGACTACATGCATGCATGCATAGATTTCCTAGATTTCATATTATGTCTCTCTCATGAGATAATGCTCTCGGCAGACTGGGACATACTTCTCTGCTCCCCCAATCTCCTCTTGTTGCTCATTATCACTGCCAATCCTCCTGGAAAAGAGAGCATCCTCGTCACAAAAATGACACCTACCCGTCAGCTTGGTCACAGTATCCGCCAACGGTATCATATCAAGCACATATCCAAACCTTGACCTGGTAAAATCTCCATCCAACCCTGCAAGGATGACGTGTTTTTTATCCTTGTCTGCAGCCCGTGTGCAAAACTCTATCAAATCTCTATCAAAAAATTGAGCCTCGTCAATCGCCACAACTCGACTCGACGTGTATGATTCTTTCAACTGGTCTGATTCCATCACATCTCTCAACAACTCTCGCACAGCAAAACATTTCCTAAGGATCCCATCATGGGACACAATATGGTCTGATGAGTATCTCGAGTCCTTATCACTCTTCAACAGCAGAATATCGGTAACACCTTGGCGTTCTAGTTCAGCTGTTTCTCCAAGCAATCGGCTGGTTTTACCAGAGAACATTGGTCCGATGATCACGTGTATACTCCCCTTGAGTGTCTGTCCATCATCATCATCATGAGTTGCCAACCCTCTGATGGTGTACGTTTGTGTCATCACCCGTGCGTGACATCCTGAACGACCACCCTGTCTTGTTTTAAAACCTGAAGTACCCAAACAGAATCTCGGAAGGACTGATGCCCAGTGAGATGCAACGAGTGTGGAAGAAGCGTCGAGTACCAAGATACGACGGGTAGAACAAGAGACTCGAGCGTGCCAGAGCATCATATGATCTACAACATCATCCAAAGAATAGGAGATGTATGATATTATTATGTTGATACTGCTATAGTAATAAAATCACACGTATTTTGATCTATGAGTCATATCATGACTATAGTTATAGCTAGTGATATATATCAGCAAGTACCACCGTTATATAACGTATACTACGTTGGAATCAATGAACAACAACATCAATCAATGACCCACGAGTCGTTGATTCGTACCCTGAATGCATGCATGCATGCATGCATATACTGCAGTAGTAGATCAGGCTATAGCAGTCAGTTGTCTTTTGATCATCAGAGAGTATGAGTTCAGTGGGATTGTTACATGGAAGGGTCATTATCAAGGACGTACCTACCTCTCTATCCATCTATCTACTAGAGTAGAGTGGACCATCCCACTATATCTACTATGATCATACTCATGAGTAGCCAATTGCAATTGGCCATAGGCTCCATGGAGCCTTCCTGACCTATCTATATATAGATTCTCGTTGCTCTTCTTCATGTGTGGTATTTTTAAAATTAGTATATAGTAATTCTATGGTCAGTAGATGTGCACATTACTCTATAGTGTCATCACAGGTACCTGTGGACTCGACTTTTGACCAACATTTCTAATTCTAATTCATTGCTACCTGATTGAATCTCTTTTTTTTCACGTACGCGTGCTTCCTCTTACGAGGAATATCTACTTTGAAATTATATACATGGTAGTGCGGATTGGGGACCTACGGCAAACGTCACACGTGCATTCTTGTGGTGGGGTTTCTGGATTACAAAAGAGGACAAGACAATCTCGTATCCAACGTGGTGTTAGGATGGGTTCACGTAGTTTCTCTTCACCTCAGGTGGAGATATACTCTTCAAAATTGAAAGTGTACAAGAGGAGGACGTCCAGTGGGTTGCAGAACTCTACATTCATGGTTCATGCTGCTGCATCAGGGAAAGAGAAGGATGCACCGGGTCCATCGACGGATTTGAATGTGATTGCATCTCGATTGTCAAAGCTTGCGCTTCCATATTTCAAGGAGGGTCCTCAAGTAAAAAGGGCACGGATGAAGCTGGCTGTTGTTGTGGTTCTGACTCTAGCAACCACTGGTGTGTCTGTGCTCTTTAGTTTTCTGGGGAGGGATTTCTTCAATGCGCTGGCTGCGAAAGACGAGGCAAAATTTACGGAAATGTTGGTGAAATGGTTGATCGCCTTGTGCTTGGGTATTCCTGTTTTCGTCATGAGGGATTACTACCAGAGTACACTGGCACTGGATTGGAGAGAGTGGATGACAAAATACTTGATGGATGACTACTTTGGTAACAGAAGATTCTACACCTTGCAAGCATCGGCAATGCTAGATAATCCTGACCAGAGAATTGCAAGTGATGTGTCGCAATTTACAAGTACAACCTTGTCGCTTACAATGACATTGCTCAATTCGAGTATAGATTTGATTAGCTTTTCTGGAATATTATTCTCAATCTACCCACCCTTGTTCATCGCTTTACTGGTGTATTCTATTGGAGGTACAGTGGCATCGATATCAATTGGAAGACCTTTGATAGGCCTCAACTTTTTGCAGGAAGCTGCAGAGGCAGATTTCCGATACGGTCTTGTCAGGGTTCGAGAAAATGCAGAGAGCATTGCGTTTTATGGTGGAGAAGAAAAAGAGGGTTCCTTGCTGTGGAATAGATTGCAATCTGTGGTTCAAAATTATGGTAGTTTATTGCTCGCATCTCGTCGCCTGAGTTTCTTTACATCATTTTATAGGTTTCTGATTCAAATTTTACCCGCAGCAGTTGTTGCACCTCTGTATTTCAAGGGTGATATCGAATTTGGGGTGGTGAATCAGAGTTCATCTGCATTCAACCACATTTTAACAGATATATCACTTGTTGTGTTCCAATTTGAAGCTCTGGCTGGATTTAGTGCCGTCATTGATAGGTTGGGTGAATTGACAGAAGTCTTTGAACAGAGCAGAGAGGTGGATTCAAAGACAATTATGCGTGTAGAAAATCCTAGACATCTCCCACGTTTACTTGATATCCAGATGCTTCATCTATGCGTACCTAGAGACGATACAAACGTGTTGGTTCGGGGTCTTGATCTGCATGTGGAACAAGGAGACTCGTTACTCATTATGGGGCCTTCTGGTTCAGGCAAAACAAGTCTGTTACGTGCGATATCAGGGCTTTGGAATAGTGGAGAAGGAAAGATTACATTGTATGGGTCTCCAGTCGGGCGTCATGAGGGGTGTGGAGAGATATTTTTTGTTCCACAACGTCCATATATGGTTCTTGGAACCTTGCGAGATCAAATACTCTATCCTACGTGGACAGGCACCGATGGTACTATATCTGAAAAAAATAACAAAAGGCCACTACCAACTGATCTAGATATTCGCCAGGCTCTCAAGACTGTGCGTTTGGACTCTGTTTTGGAGCGGATTGATAACGACTTGGATTTCCTGGCTGACTGGGCTGCTGAACTCTCTCTTGGAGAACAGCAGCGTCTTGCTTTTGCAAGAATATTGCTTTCTATGCCAGATCTTGTGCTCATGGATGAGTCAACGTCGGCACTAGACTCTGCCAATGAAAGAATATTATATTCTGCATTGAAACATGCTGGTATCACCTTTGTCAGTGTTGGTCACAGACCCACGCTGCTAGAGTATCATGAACGAGTTCTTGTCTTAGAAGGAGATTCATCAGGATCGTGGAGTGTTAAAGATGCAAAAGACATGAATATCATGGACGCTGTGACCATGATGGACTAGAGTACCATGTAGTATACTATATACATGATGACATAATGAAATGAAATCTACGAATACAGATTGTACGTTGCAGATGCAAAGGTACCAAATCCACGAATCTCAATCATATCATCCGAGACATGCACAATGCCATGACAGTCATGGCCTGGCTCTGTCTCCAACACAGCTTCACACACTCTGTGATGTATCCCAAACTCATCCTGATAATATCCATTGTGATGCGCATGACCAGCAAATGTAGCAATCACGACATCAGGGGCATACCGGTGAAGCACATGCAACACATCATCATAATTGTATAGTAAACATGTAGGCACACATGTTTGTGGGTGTATACACAAGTGACTACAAATAATGGCCTTTTCTCCATTCGTTTTACACACGCCCAGCTCTCGATCAAGCCATTCTACCTGCTCTGTAGAGACACCACCTCCAAACTTGACAAACCTCTTGTCCAGTCCTGTCAGCCCATTGTTACTATTCTTTTCCTCGTTTGGATTCTTCTCTTCCAAGATGGCTTTTGCAATCTCATGATTTGGGTGGCCAGGGGGGTATCCAAGAATAGAAATGTCATATCCATCCAGCACGAAGAAGGCAAGATTTGCCTCGTGTGGTCGAAATACAAAATAACTATGCACCCCGCATGGCTCTTCTCCTTGAGACTTGTGATCATCAATACCAAGGCATTCATTCAGCACATGTCGTGGCGCGTTATACAAGCAATGATTTCCTATACAGTGAAGAACAGGTTTTGGAGAGAGCTGATCAAACGTTTCGATAATCTCATCCAGAGCCTCATTGCTCACTCCATGCTTGGATGCATGAAAGTCTACAATGTCTCCAAGGTGAATGCACGCATCTACATCATGTTTCCTGAAGCTTTCTACTGCCCTTTTGGCTTTTTCTAGAGCATCAGCGTAGTAGCGTGGTGTTCCATGGAATGACTGACCATGTGTGGGAGTAGGAGTCCATTGCACATCTGAAATCAGTCCAAAAGAGTAGGCATTCTTTCCTCCAGACATTCTCACAGACATTCGCCTCGAGATGAGAGCAAATCTCAAAGGTCCAATGTACCAAGTACCACACCCTGATGCTGGGTAACTCTTCTTTTGTTGCAGCCTGTACCTGCTGCACGAGGCAGTGACCACACGTGTATTCTGTTCAATCGACAAGATTCAGGATGATTGGATGCATTC
>PJEL010002450.1_pt1 | contig 17039 bp, 23 predicted proteins | sample 1853271 | NCBI WGS metagenome assembly PJEL01 (sample SAMN08108733, study PRJNA415343) | Invertebrate metagenome, whole genome shotgun sequencing project. | host: Globobulimina | place: Sweden: Gullmar Fjord | collected 2015-08
CTTGCTCCTTATCCATTTGTTCTACGCTCATTTTTTTAGAATTTCGCTCAGCAAGCTGTCCAATAGTAGTTGGTTCACCTACTACGAAAGCATATGCGCCAGGATGTAACACACGTTTGAGAGTGTCTTTATTACATTCAGGACATACTTCATAAGCATCATCATTAATACTTTGTCTAACATCAAAGCTATTATCACATGAAGTACATTCATATTCGTATGTAAGCATTATTAACCGCCAAGGGTATATAAGTATATAAAAGAAAGACAAAACTGGTCCATAATATTATACAGACCAGCTTGCCTTAATGTCAACTCAAGACTGACTTTTTCTGAATGCAGAGACATAAATCTCCCATTCTATAGGAATATTTCGATATGTTAATCCTAATGAAATTTCTTGTGAAGTTGGAGCCTTGGGCTTTTTATACGTAACCCAAGTGTCTTTCACTAGTTTTTGAAGAGGCATACCGGCTTGTTCTGGCGTGCGATTTGCTTTCGTTAAATTGCATTTACGACATGCCGCAACGATATTGGTCCAACAAGTTGGGGTATCATTGCCATTCCACATACTGCGTGGTACAACATGGTCAAGTGTCATTTCACCTGGAGGAACAGATTTCCTACAGAACTGACAACGAAAACCATCTCGTCGTAACACATTAGGTTTGGAAAAAGGAACTTTTCGGAACTTTCTTTTAATATGGTGGGCGTTTGCAATAACTGCGGGTATTAAATGTTCATTACCTTTTCCATCACGCACTGAGTAGCCAGCGTCGAAATATTCGACAGGCGTGGCGGCAGGTAAGATACCTTGACCTCTACAGTTGTTACAAGTTTCACGCTGGCCATTAATATAAACCCAACCACGTTCCTTGCATCTTAGACAAGGAGACTGAAAAAGTCTCTTCATTGCTTTTTTCCAGTGGACTACGTTTAGTGGCACATAATCATCTCCAAGGACTAATACTTTAGTTCCGGGTGGCACTGGCATTTTATTTTCCTTTCTTAAAAATCCCCATAGTTGACCTGGAAACATGGAACTTTAGCTGTTTTACGCCAATAATCAATCATTTGATTGCGGTCATCGAATACTACCAACACGTTATACTTTCCCTTAATATGTTCTTCGTACATTTCCCCTTTAATAACATCATCTTTACGATTATCTCCAGATTTACGCATGTACAAAGCGTCATATGGAAAATCATGTTTGCGCAAGAACCTTATTGTTGGTTCTTGATAGTCAGATGAACGACCCGACATGGCAACAAAATGATACTCAGAACATTTTTCCATCTTCTGTAATATATCACGCAATGGAATATTTACCCTGTCAAGTTCATCACATTTGCTTGAATCATAAGGTGAACGTTGACCCATAATAGAGGCAGTGCCATCAAGGTCATAGATAACCACCCATAGTTTTCCATTTCCGAATAGCGCAGGGTCAATCTCTGGAATATCAGCCCCGTGGTCCACCGGATGCCATTGTTTAGCCATCTTAACAATAACGTCAGCACCAACAGAGTTTTCACGCTTCTTGTCTCGTTCGATACACTCATCAACATCAGTATCAAAAACCTTAACTTCAAAGGTTACGTTGTCGTCATTTTTTGAATTAAAATCTTTAATTATACCACGAATAGTTTCTTCGTGAACAGGATGGATATTAGTATCATCAACAATAACGTGTTTGCCTTCTGATAGAGCCACCGTAATAAGAATATCACGCATACCAACAATGTATTTTTCATTCCCTTTGCTGTATTTACCACCATCAGTCATAGAGCGAAGGTCGTCTTTGTTGACCCTCTTGTACGACCCCTGACTTTTTTGAACCTTTTCTTTCGCCCACGTGGACTTGCCTGACGCGGGAAGTCCCTTCAACATTATTACTTTCTTCGACATTCTTGATTCCTATCTGCCGTAATTCGGCATTTGTTCCAGCTTTAATTAAAAAGTCAATTTTTCCTTCGTCTGTTTGAAATACAAACGCAGCTATTGTATCGCCAGGATTTTCCTGCAACCAGTTGAGTACGCTTTCATCAGTAGGATGTAAACCTAAAGACTGTAAATAAGCAGTAAACCCTTTACGAACTCGTTCAAGTTGATTCAAACGAGTTACGGTTAATACACCCCGCAATAATTCTTTAAGAGCGTCTGATTGAAACTCCACCAATTTTTCTCTTGGTACGCTAAGCGCCCCCAACAATTTCATTTATTGCTCCCCATTGAAAATGGTTTCTCAGCATTTGGTTTAATTAAACGCCAAATACTTTGGGAAAACTCTTTATTGTCAAGCATTTGAAACATGATTCCTTTGAATCTATATTCCGAATACTTCTCGGCCAATTGCTTACGTGTTAAGGGGACCTTACGATTAACAATCTCTTTCTTTAACACCCCCTCAACATGTCCATGGATTGCATTATATTGAGAGTTGAGGTCTGATTCTACCTTACGAACCCAAGTATGAAATTCATCAGGAGTATCAAGCAAATATTCTTTTATAGAATGTCCTTCGCGAAGCATCCACCAAATATTTCTAGCAGATACATTAGTTAAGAGACGATGTAAGCGTAAATATTCGTCGAACTTAACCTTTACACGCATACCATTTTCAAATCTGACAACATAACCTTCCTTATTGTCGTCTTGGTTAACCAATAGTTGGTCAAGGGCATTGAAAAAATAAAACTGACGACTCGCACCACCTGCGTCTTGCCAATCATAAATAGCTTCATCCAAGTCTTTCCCAGTTTCATTATCTGATACAGCAAGCAAAACAAGCTCGTCTCTATCACCATAATCAACAACAACTCTGTTGGTTGGGTAGACTATTTCAAATATGTAAGTAGCGTTCGGAGCAAAGTCAAAGTTCTTGTACTTCTGAATCAACTCTGTCCCATGCAGAGCTTGTTCAGACGTAAACGAACCACGAGAAGCAATTGCTAACTTGCCGTCCCATTGATATAAAATACCCATAGAACCATCTACCTTTTCAGTAACGGTAAACGGGCCTTTATAAATCTCTTTATATCGTAGGCCGAATAGATGATGAACATTATTCCTTAAATCTTTAAGCTGGTCAACCGTAAAGAATTTTGGAAAAGGACGGGCAACTACATTGTCTTTATCGTCTAGTATTAAACCACGACACACAATAGTTTCGGGTGTCCAATGCCAACCTAATTGACACTTACGAGTATAATTATAGATATATAATGGGAGTTCAGGATGTTTACTACATGAAATCCAGCCGTCTTCAATGGCTTTACGAACATTGTTCATATTAAGTTCTAATCCAGACATTTTGGTCGTTCTCCAAATTAACATGATACCCCTCATGTTCGTCTATTCTTAAAAGTTTTAGCATTTAGACCACCCACAACTTTGACAAAAAACACATCCCTCCTGTCTTATTACATCTACAGATTTACATTTAGGACACAGCTCTCCTTCTTTGGTCCCGTCTGGTATGTATTTTTTCAACACACGAGCAACACCACGGGCAAAACTGTTGAGTTCTTTAACTTTTTCTAGCTGTTGCACAATTCTATGCATATTCGCCCCAGAACGTAATAGCAATGATGTAAATCTTGTTATTGTTTCTTCTGAATCATCTGTTGTTGCTGTAATAGGAGATAGTTCGTCGTCTGTTCCATCAAATTTAGCAATATAAAAATCCTTACGCTTCCGAGTAATTGTTCCTGTTTTTACTTTAGAATGAATAAAACCATTTTGACCAGCAAAAACTTCATAGGGTTTCCCGTCGAGCAAGCCTACTAATACAAAGTATTCTCGGCCCTGAACGCGAGTATGATGAACAGCACACTTGAGAACACGTGGTCTATCTTTATCAATTATACTTTCGTTTTTATTTGTGTCAACCCCTCGTTCTAAAATTACTCCATCACGACACCCTTTACGATATACCGTGATGCCCTTTAGATTTTCTTTCCAAGCTGTCTCATAAACTTTTTTTACTTCATCAACCGTCACATTAGCTGGAAGATTCACCGTGCTACTAATAGCGTGGTCTACGTGTTTTTGTGCTACAGATTGTAGCTTAACACGATGTTTATAATTAAGGTCTTCTGCACAGTTCCCGTACCAAGGAGATTTGGTTGGGTCTGTCTCTCCTGTAATTTCCATCCATCGTTTCACTTGTACATGAAACACCTCAAACTCCATCCAATGGTCACCCATACTATCAACAAAATCAGAACGGAATCCGTTGTCGCCAGGATTACCCTTCTTACGACGAATACTAAACATGAAATACAAAGGTTCAATACCTGATGAAGTTTGTGTTTGCATACTACATGAACCAGCAGGAGCAGTGGTTAGCAAAGCAATGTTGCGACGACCATACTTCTTCATCAACTTCATTAACTCAGCGCCGCTGATGGTATAGTCACCAATCTTACATGACTCTTTACCAAATCTCTTGAAGAACTCACAATTTTCTTCTAGCGAAGCGTCGAAGATTGGAAATGGGCCAAGGTCTTTTGCCATTTCAATTGAAGATTCATAACACGCAAATTTAATGGTCTTGTAAACTCGTTCGGTAAATTTAATTGCTTCTTTGCTTCCATAAGCGATACCAAGCGCTGCCATTGTGTCACCAAGGGCAGTAATACCAGTCCCGGTACGACGACCACGCTCGCAATTTGAGTATACTCTTTTCCAGAGTTCAAGTTCTCTATTTTTAATGTGGCCCGGTTCCGAATCAGCCTCAATTTTGCTGATAATTTTCCCCACAGACTCAAGCTCTAAGTCAATAAGGTCATCCATAAGTCTTTGTGCTATCTTAGCATGTTCATAAAACTTTTCCCAATCAAATTCCGCAGTTTCTTTAAACTGATTATCTACATAACTAAGAACATTAAGCAGGAGAAGACGACAGGAATCAAGAACTGATAAAGGCAATTCACTGCATGGATTCGTACTAACTGTTTTGAACCCCAAATGACCATAGCAATCTGCTGGGCTTTCCGATATAATCTTGTCCCAAAATAATAGTCCTGGCTCTGCGTTTGCGTGAGCATTTGTGATTATAGAATTCCAGACTTCACGGGCCTTCACTTTCCTGCTTATTTGCGGCTTCTTACTCGACCAATTAAGGGGAGACCATCGTTGTTCGTATTCTGTGTCTTTTTCTACTGCTCGAAGAAATTCATTAGACAGACGGATTGAAATGTTTGCGCCTGTTATTTGTGTTCTATCTTTCTTGCATTGAGCAAACTCTATAACGTCGGGGTGATGCACATCAAGTGTTAGCATCAAAGCCCCACGTCTTCCATCTTGACCAACCTCTCTAATAGAATTAGAAAATCGTTTAGCAAAACATACTGGCCCTGTACTATTACGTGAGGAGTTCTTAGTAGATGAACCCTCTGGTCTCAAATGAGATATGTCTGTTCCAACACCACCACGTCGTTTACTGATTTGAACAATCTGTTCATCGGTCCACATAATACCACCATAAGAATCTAATGGTGGGTCAACAACATAACAGTTGCTTAGAGATACATAATTGGGATTTCCGATACCAAACATCGGACTACCCTGTGGTACTATATATTTAAACTTGTCAAACAGGTTATAAATATCATCAAATGACAAGGCATTTTCATTAAATTTATTTTTTTCTATCCGGGCAAATTCTTTGGCCATGCGAATATGCATGTCTTGTGGTGTTAATTCAACCAGGTTTTTTTCTTTATCACGCAAAGCATACTTGTCTACAAATACTTTTGCCGCCAATTCATCCCCATTAAAATACAATGCGCTTTCTTTAAGCGCCCGCTTATACGTGTATGTCATTTTGTTTAATTGTCTCCGTTTGCCATTTGCTTTTCAAAAATTTTACTTAATCCTTGGTGTAAAATCCACACCTCTTACCTTAATTTTGTTTCGCGTTAAGAATTTTGCAACTTCCCATTCTGTTGCATTATGCTTGGTATTAGTAGTGGAACTATTGTTAATATACACCACTTCTGATATACATGCGGCAACGCAATTTGAAAAACAACGGAGACAAGGTTGGTGTGTGCAATAAAGAGTTGCTTTGCGTGGTCGGTGTTCGCAATTCAAGATTGCATTTAATTCAGCGTGGATAACCCAATCGTGTTTTCCGGGCCGAATATTGGGTATAAGTGAGTCATCAATTCCTGGCATCCAACCATTATAACCCACACTTAGAATATGGTTGGTATTACTAACAATAACAGCCCCGACTTGTGTTTCTGCGTCAGGACTGCGTTTAGATACTTCATAAGCTATCTGTAGCCATGTATCCTCAAAAGAAGGTCGTTTGTATTCAATATGACTTTCAGACATTCTACACAACAGTTCAATAGCCTGTTGGGATAACTCGGCCTTTGCGACCTCTGGGTGTTCGTTCATCCATTTTTGAGTTACTGCGTTCATATTCTGTAATTGGTTCATCATCATAATCCTTATGTTGTTTCTTTCCACTTCCACGTTGGTGTTGACGATGTTGAACACGGTCATCTTTTCTATATGTATTACCCATCAATCTGTTCCAATTCTTTGGTTTCTTTTTGAACCGCTTTTTTAACACAGTCGCAGAGAGTTTTCTTGTCAAACCATTGCCCTGTCTCGGCAACAATATTATGGGTAAGTGTCCCTCTACCATAACAATGCTTGCAATTATGCTTAGCATAGAATTTAAGAAGCTGTGGGTTGTCATAGATGTCATCCATCCGTTCTTTTAAGTGATTAGTCATTGTCATTATTATAGTAATCCTCACCTTCTCCTAATATTATTCCATCTAATGTAATTGATTCAGGTTCTATTTCTTCAACTTGAATTTCAAAATTTTCAGAAATCGGTTTTACTTTACCAACCTGAATAACCGGAACCCTTTTCTTTTCAAATACCTCATCTGCCACTCCCTTTAAAATACTTCCATCTGGCATAAATATATCGTTATACCCCTCTCCATCAGCTTCAATTTTTATTGCGTCATAGATTTCACCAAAACCAAATGGAATCATTGTCTCTTTATCTCTAAAGAGAACTTTTAGACCGATATTTTTTATAAATCGAATTTGTGCCATTGAATAATTCTCCTTGTTATTTTTTTCTTTTTTTACCACAGCTACCACAACCACCGCCACTACGATTACGATTACTGTCATTCGCTTTATATTTTTCCATTTTTTCTTCTGGCGATTTTATTTCTACATAATCACCTTCAACATTATGTGCAACCCCACTAAAAGGAGAGGAATCAGGAAAATGTAAATCTACCCTACCATCATTGTGACGTTCAAACTGTGATATATTATATACTTCGCCCATTCTAACATGAACATCTTTTTTTTTAACAGAAAATCTTCCGTTTACATCCAAGACCGTTTGTGTTATATTCATAATAAAATTATGCACAAAACGAACGTTTATTATGTTTGCCATGTCTTAGCCCTTATTGTGTTCAACTGTCGAAATGATTCCGCGTTGAATTTTCCATTATTATCATTCAAATGTTTAATCATACGAACCAATTCTTGCCTATAGTAAGTTTGACGACAGTCTTTTTCATTGCCTCTTCCCCAGAAAAACTCACAAGGATTTACTCCCCACCACTTAAAATGGTGAACCCAAGGACACATTGTGGATGGAACATAAGAAGTTTTTGAAATAAGAGATTTATCTAAATCATGGTGACCAGCACATACAGGCATAGGGCCTTTAATGGCAACAATTTTGGCACAAGCCCCTTTGTTAATAGAGCTAGTAATATCTGTGCAAATAGGAAATTGTTCCCAAATATTATCTTGGAGTTGAGCAGGGAAGGAGCCATCTATAGTAAGACGGTCAGAAAATAAACCTTGAATGAAAGTCGCCCCGTCGATATCAGCTTGTTCTGTTGCTTGCTGTAGAGAAATGCCGGGAATAACTGAAAATTCATCTAAGTCTGCTACTATAAACCATTCGCCTATTTTAATGTGGTTTTTAACAACCCGATTGTGAACATCCGCATGAACATAACCATTGAATTTACTTGCTGGGATTTGAGATTCAATATGTTTTGTTCCAGGTATTTTTGGCCCGTATGACACACAAATAAATTCTGTTATGCCTTGAGCTTCATAATGAGCCTTGAACTGAGGCCAGAGGTCACACCTGTCCAAGACACTGAATACGAGTTTCATGATTTGTCCTGCATGTATATCGTAATTCTGTATTGGATGATTCCCACAGGAATTGTTGGGGCGTCATTAAAATCAGGTCTGTATGGTTTTGCGTTTGGGTCTTCCACCCATCCTTGCGAGATAGTGTGCCGTAGATATTGGGCGTTATTGTCGTTACATACCTCAAATATCTTATCCCACTCCTCTCGGTGAGTTGGCGGATACATTTGAGCATATCCCTTGGGACTGTTTGGATATTCTTTGAGGATAACTGTTTCTTTAATCATGTGTCTTCCCTGCTTAATCCTAGTGAAGTGTGGCGTGTATACCAGTTTCGCCATGCCGCCTTATGATTTTGTAAGAGATTTAATTAAAGCGGGTAGACCTGCCCAAGAATTTAATTCATCTAATTCATCAATTGTTTGACCAATTATTTTTGATAAATATTTCTCAGAAGCACATTTTTGTCCACACCCCTGTTTAATCAATTTGACCAAAACATCAATTTGGCCTTGCAATCTGTCATTTAAGACTTTTCTAATCTCTCCTACCGTAACCAAATCTTTTTTTTCTTGATTCATTATTTTCTCCAAGTGACCCTAGAGAGAATCGAACTCTCATCTTGACCTTGAGAGGGTCATATCCTGACCGTTAGACGATAGGGACGACAGTGGCAGTTATAGTTACTTCGGTGGACAAACACCACCCGGCGATGATTATTAAAATCATAAAACCTTTGATGACCTGGAACTCTCTGCCACTGTACCGGTTGTGAGTTAGTAAATTAACTGCACTTCGGCCTAAACGAGTTCCATAGGTCAAGTGGTCGAGGGAGGAATCGAACCTCCATAGGACGCGAACGCCCAGCCTAGCTTATGAGGCTAAGTGGGTCAGCAAACCCACCCGACAGTAGCGGAGTCGAGAATTGAACTCGATTAACATCCGTATGAAAGATACTGTTTTACCAAAAACACACCGCTAAAAACCCGACCATTATTCACGTCACTGCTGAGCAGGAGAGGTGTGTCGGGGAAGTTAATTAAAAATGCGACAAGGTTTGAAACGCCAATTCATATAACCATGTAAGCGTTTCTGCATTCGCAAGAGCCAACGCAGGGTGTTGAGCCCTGTGACCAGACTTACAAAATCCGGCTCGGAACCGTCCGTCGCTGGCATTGCAGCAAGACATGGGTCTCACTGCATGTATTATACACCATTTTTCAGAGTTGTCAACCCAAATTATTAACCTATTCTGATGTTGCGATTTGTTTTCTCGCAACTTCTATTTGCAATTCTAGAATTTTCTCAAGTAAAACTCGTTGTTCTTTACGTTGGGCGAACAATTCGTTTTTAACTTCGTCAAGTTTCTCGACAACAGAAGTATCAAGAGCGTCTTGTCTAGCCTTATATGTTTCAAAAGAAGACTTTATGTTCTGCACAGAAACAACAACTTGTTGTTTATGTTCAGACACGTCTGTTCTAACTTTAATATATTGATTATTAGCACTGTGTGCTTCTCCTGTTGCATAAACTACTAAGGCTAACAGCACACTTAACATGCCAAAAAATAAACCCACAAACCACTTAGATGTCCTGGTTTTGTTTTCACAATCTTTTTTAGAAACAAATGGACATTTTGAATGGGTAGGATGCAATGTCTTTACATATTCTTCAACGTTCATGGTTTAGCTCCCCCTTATGTAATAAAAAGAAGGGGGTCCGAAGACCCCCACCTAATTTTACCTAGCTAGATTATCCAGTCTTAGCGGGCAAAGCCACTACGCTTGGGTCTAAACCGTCGAAGTCTGTGATTACTACGTTGCCGGGTAGGGCACGAGTAGGAACTGTATGGGTTCCACTTACTGTTCCGAAATTATCTGAGCTTGGATTACCACCAGCAAAAGTTGCTTCGCCTGTAGCGTAATTCCAAGAAGTAATAAGAACGGTACTACGAGTCAACAACGTGTGAATACCACGAATTTGATTCTGGTTACCAGCACCACGCAAACCTCGGTAAGCCACGCCAGCAAGTTCAGTGGTAATATTACCACCTTTTACAATATATTTACCAGTGGCCAATACTGCAAAATTACCAGAAGAATTGGCAGTTGTAGTACCAATATTGGCTGTTGCGCTTTCTGTTACTCCTGGTTGCTTTCTACGACCCGCTCCTGTAATTGTCATATCAGGAGCGCTTGTTACCGTTGGGCTAGAGTCAATTGACCCACCCATCAATACTGTTGCGCCATTATCGCGCAGTGGATTGGCTGTAATCGCCTTATCCCACATTGAGCCATCTGCTGAATTTCGAGCCATTTTATCACCTTTGTTTGTTATGGCTAAAAATTATTCCAATTATATCCAAATAAAATAAGAGTCCATATTCCTAATAAAATATACACCAAATTCACATTATTGGGCAGCTTCGGACATAGCAACAATAGAACGGTCCACAATGCACTTGATTCCCTGCTTAGTATACCCTTCTGTTGTAGCTATTTCAGCAAAAGTACGATTTTCTAAGAATCTTGCTTCAACAATACGCCTTTCCCTTTGTGTAAGTAATGATAAATAATCATCCAATATCATTTGTGTTGACATGGATTCGGTATCACCAGCCATATCATCTATTATAGGAAGATTATTACTATTATTATGTTTATTATGCTCTTGAATTGCCCTGAGACACTCCCAATGAATAAATCTATATAATGAAGACGCAACTTGTTGTTTATATTGAGGGTCATAAGACTGTAAACAACGCCATAAAGCTATGTCTCCTGCGGCAGACAATTCTTCTGGTGTTAATGAGCCTGAATATCTATGTGACACACGACGAATCAATTCTAAATGTTGTTTACGCGCTGTTTCAAAATCATTATTACATATTTGTTTTTTATTATTCATAAACAAAAAAACTCTCTTTTATAATAGTAGTGGTATTATTCATTCATTCTTTATTCTTCTTCTTCTTCTCGCAACTCTTTAATAGTTACATATCCTTCATCACCGAGAACGGCGTCGGCAAATCCTTTATCAACAGCGTCTCGTGGAGACATGAAAAACTCTTGCTTCTTATCAATGGTTTCTTTTAACCAATTGAGAATTTGCTTATCATCCCACCCCTCTCGCTTAAAAAACTGACCCTCTTGTATTCGGTCAACATAAACTTGAAGCATAATGTCGGTATCTTTTTCATACCATTTAATGTTAGCTAGAACATTGGTATAATTACCACTATCGGCTACTTCACCGTAGTGTACTAAGTAATAGCAGCTTGGCATAAGAACACGATATGTTGCGGCTTGCGGTATGATAGAAGACATGCTTCTTGCGTGTCCATATGATAAAACAATAATGTTGGACAAAGAGTCGTCTTCACAACTGTTTTTAATAGCGTCATACATAGCCATTCCATAGCTCCAATCACCACCACAAGTAGCCATGTGAACTAAGATTGGTTTGCTGCCCATGCTATTTAATATTTGTAGATTACGAATAAACTGATGACATACAGTGTGGTCAATATCTGCTTGGTCAGTTTCCATGTGTAATGATGGAGAAATAAATATTTCTCTTGTATCAACTATAATGCCAAAATTATGTGCGTCATAAACCATCTCACTAAATTGTGAGATATTTCTACGTTTAGGATTTGCCATATTTTATTGCTCGCTTTCAGATATTATTAAACGACCACCAACTGTTTCTTTTGTTTGTTTTAATATAGACAATTTGTTTTTGTAAGTTTTATCAAGTTTGTTAGATGTTAAAACCTCAATATTGCCATTGGGAACCACCCAAATGGCCCAATAATCAAATTTTTTGTCAATTTCATTTCTTTTTTCAATTACTTCTTCGGCTACACTTAGTTCTAATTCCTCCAACAATTGATTCTGATGTTGCCGGTCAAGATTGCGAATAGCCTCTTCAATATTATTCATAACTTCGCGAGTCACAAACAACTCAGACTTAGGAAAACCAATACGGGCACGATATCTGGTGTATGGCTCTAAGGTTTCTACGCCTTCCACCTTCCCAATGATTTTTATGATGCCCTCAGTTAAACTAAAATTTGTGTGAAGTATCCGAAAATCAAATTGATTAGCAGCAAAAGCTTCTTGGACAACACTAATCATACCAAACGGAGTGTGCATGACTGGTTGTCTTTCCACTGAATGAATGGGGATTTTATTTTCATTTTCATCCAAGTCGTATCCCGGCCATTGCATTTCGTCATAATTTGACAACAGTGGGTCGTTCCATTTTTCCCAAACAAATTTCTTTTTCATGTTGTTATACCTATACTTTTACAGCATGTTGTTCAATCTTGTTTTCATAGAATTCCGCATCCTTAGCAGAACTCAGGTCCAATCCAATGTCATCGGTGAGCTTCTCACCCATGTTCTCCAACTTAGCAAAAAATCCTTTTGTTTCTCTTTTGCTCATCTCAAGTTGTTCACATTCATAACTCCAATCTCTTCCCAAATCATTATCAGCCATAATGTTTTTTAAAACATCTTGTTCTTGTGTGCTAAAATTCACGCCATACAAAATATAGTCGTTGAACGCCTCCCAAGTTATTGGTAACCATTCCTTAACCATACCCGCGATAACACGACCGTACTGCTGAATCTCCCACTGAGCATGTGGGTCAAGTCGTAACTTTAAGAAGTGTAGAAGATTTTTCAAATCAATCTTCCAATACCAGTATGTATATGTACTTAATGGTAAATCAATGCGAGCTAATTCCCGTGTGAGGTCAACACTTAAACAATCTTCATATTGTTCAACTAATTCTCGTCGAACAGACTTCCTGTTTTTAGCAAGACCTTGATACTCAAGAGTACCAACGTGGTCATGAGTGCTTCCCTGCTTATTATTCTTACTCTGTGTCTGATGACGAGATTCTTCTGGTTCGTAAAACATCATGGGCATTACACTGTAACGACCACTATATTCATTCAGCGAAGCCGTTCTGTGTCTCACCCATTGACGAGCAACAAAGATTGGAAGACCAACATGAACTACAATCTCACACATTTCTAATGGTGACGTGTGCATTTCACGAATTAAAGTGCGAATTAAACTACGGTCATCGGAAATCTTTTTTGTTCCTGCTCCATAACTACATCTAGCAGCACGAGCAATTGCATGGTCATCGCCCATGCTGTCTACCACGGCACAAAATCCATGGTCTAATACTGGAAAGTATTTTCCTTTAAGACGGTCTATCCCATATGTACTCATTGTCTATATATCCTATCTATCCTTGGATTTGATTAGGCCCCTTGAACACAAGGGTTGGTGGAACACAAATATTATCAGATATTGTTACTTGCATTGAATCATTCCACTCACATAAAATTTCGTTAGTAACTTCTGTCTGCTTTGTTTCTAGGCCGTGTTTTTTCACGGCGGAAGCCATGGCTTGTTTCCAATTTCCCGTTGAAATATGGTTTAACATTAAAGCAATGGTTCTAACTGTATTAGCAGGAGGGGCATCAGATGGCCACCTAACCGTAACCTTTACATTATTTTCATGGTCGGTAGCAAATAATACTTGAAATGGATATCCCGTCAGGGCATCATCTTTTTCAGCTTCCAACTCCTGTGCGATATGCTTGGTAATGACTTCGTCTAACTCTCTCTCTAGCGATTTCGATTTCTTCATGTGTCATAAACCTTAAATTGGAATCAACGGGTGTTCCTGGATGAATTTTGGTTTTGTATAATAAGCTAATAGTTCTGTGTCTCATGTCTAAGTCGTCTAATTTGGGTTTGATTGGGTCAAAGAACCCATAAGGAACAATGTCCAACTTCTTTATATCAACACCAATATGTTTTCTTAATAATTCAATAGCTGTATTTGCAGCACACTGTTCTGGGTTTAATGATAGTGAAGGTAATGACAGTTGTTTATTGTCATCTTCTAAAAAACCACATGTGATGATGGGGGTATTATCTGGTGTCGATGACCACACGTATATACCAATAAGAATGTCGACTTGAAATTTATGAATGTTTTCCCAATCGTACATATCACTAGTCATTGTGAACGCTCTCCCAATTTTCAATAATAAACATTTGTAATTCATTCGTTGTCATTGTGTCGACACGAGTAAAAGCCCCGGACAAAATATCTGCACTGGAATATAGCCACAGAGTTGCATTATTGTCTCCCCCTTTGTCTATTATACGACTGGGTTTATTATTGTCAAGATAGTTTTTTAGTTTATCTACTGTTGCGACCCAAACAACTTGATTGACTAAGACATGAGCCCAGAAAAAGGCCCTGGTAGCCGTTACACCAGAGGGCTTACCAAGGCGAGGATTGTATACTTCCATAGCAATGTTCCCACTGCGATTTTCATATTCATCATACTTAACTTCTGTTGTAAAAGTTCCTTGTTCATATTCAGAAACCACATCCCATTCGGACCTAGCCTTCTTATCTGCCAAACTTCTAAAACCAGCATCAGAAAATAATTCAACTACTAGTTCCTCAGCCCTATTACCCCTGGCAAGGTCATGTAAAAAGCGTTTCTTTCCCATCTATAGCCACCTTAATTTTGGTTACACCTTTAGTTAGACACTGGTCCACAGCTTGACGACTAACACCCAAATTACGGGCTACTTCTGATTTTTTTTGACCCTGTATGTAAACAGCCTCTAAGCAATGACGTTGACGCTCAGTTAAACCAGCATTATTAATTACGTCAGTAAGATTGTCTGCTTGTTCCTGACTTGCCATTATTTTATCTGGAGACTCAATACTTATGTCTGATATCATTTCATGTCTTTGAGTACGTTCCTCCGGATGAAGAGAAACATTTAATGATAAAGTGGGATATTTTGTCGCTCTTTTAATTAAAACGACCCATCTTTGAATAGACCAAATAGCACATTGATTAAGATAACTATTTATGGTTCTGCCTCCCGATTCTTTCCACCTATAAGAAGCATACATTAGGTGTTCAGCAACAAAAGATATGGCGTCTTCATCACGCAACATAGATTGAGCTAATTGTCCGGCTGCAAACACACCAATGCAACGTTTGGCCACATTGTAATATTCTTGAAGTGACCAGTCAGCATGAACGCTATTTTCATTCAGGGTTTTGTTATTACGACGTTTGTTGACGTGAATATCCCATAGGACTACATTACTCATATTGTCTCCTTGTTATGACAAAGGTTTATGTTTCATGTTTCATGTTTTGTATAAAAATCTCAAACCCCATCAAAGAGGGGCGTAAATAATATCGGTTGTGTCTCAATACTATTTTAACATAGTTTTAGTTTTTGTCAAGTGCCTTTTCATAATTGGAAGCAATTTCCTCCCAATTAAATTTTGCTGCTTGTTGCAAGCCTTTTGTTATTAAAGACTCACGAAATTGTTGAAAGTTTCGTGTCGCCCCAATAATGTCCCAGGTATTTGGAGCAATAAAATGAGCGGCATCACCAGCAGCCTCTTTAGTCGCCGTCAATTCAGTGGTAATAACAGGACAACCACAGGACATAGCCTCAATAACAGGAAGGCCGAAACCCTCATACTTGGTAGGGTATATCATGGCTTTCGCATATTGATACAGACTTATAAGAACGTCATCGGGCACTCCACTTAGTTCGACCAAAAGCCCACGACTTATTGCCTTTCCTGCTAAATCCCTTGTTTTTTGGTCATAATAAAACGGTATTCCCACCATAATTAACTGTTCGTTTGTTTCAAGTACCGCTTCTAGCAGTTCAGTATGCCCTTTTCGTTCTCCATAACCACCAACAGACAAGAAATAATCGTCGGGCTGTCGCCATTCAAATTCAGGGGGGTCAAAGGGGACGCCAGGATGTATGACTGTTAGGTCGCAAGCGCCCAGGTGTTGATGTATGTCATTGGCAGAATGATTTGATATTGTAATGATGTTGCGAGACCAAGACATTGTGTTCTTAATGGCTCGTTCATATCTTTGTTCTTTGTTTTCATTAAATACATATGGTATAATATCATATATAATTGATGTGATTGGGATACTACATTGACAGATTGTCTCGTGCAGTTTATCGGACACTCCAACTAAACCATTAGCAGGAAGGAGAAGTATATCACCGTCATCAATGTTTGTAGAAATTTGAATGCGCTCATCAAATAGTTCATAGCCTTCGCCGTAAACTACACAAGTATGACCCCTGTCCATCAGTCCTTTTAATACACGTTTAGACATTCGTGCTATGCCATGCATTTGGTGGTTAAGAACGTGTTCACCAGAAAACAATATCCTCACGATATTCCACTTTCTTGCTTATATTTATTAAATTAAAAAATAATTTTTAAGTACCCACTATAGGAATTGCACCTATTCTACAAATTTAGAAGATTTGTGTGCATCTGTCACACTCAGCGGGCATGACTAACAAGGTCTCTTTTGGTCTCCTGGTAATTTTTCAGGCTGTCTTTTTGGTTGTTTCACTTCAATACGTGGTAAGGGCCTATTATAAATACCATTGTAAGGCCCCTTTTTGAACATTGTAACATGAATATATTCAAACTCTTTAAAACTTCTACCAAACATTTGATTCACATTAACAATAGTTGGCTTATCCTTATCTGGGTTCTTAAATTCTATATACTGTGCCCCATTATATATAGAGCGTGGCTGTATATGAATACCGTATTCTACTTGTTCGTCTGCAACAGAATAAAGAATGGTAGTAAACAATCCAAATATAAACATTAATGAAAACGGAATAACAAGAATGAGTGGGGGCGCATTGTCTTTATCTACCATAAATCCAAGAAGAAATATAAATGAAAACAATCCGCCAATCATGAGCATAACAACACAAAAATCTAAGGGCATTGAACAAGCCTG
>PJEL010002451.1_pt1 | contig 17039 bp, 8 predicted proteins | sample 1853271 | NCBI WGS metagenome assembly PJEL01 (sample SAMN08108733, study PRJNA415343) | Invertebrate metagenome, whole genome shotgun sequencing project. | host: Globobulimina | place: Sweden: Gullmar Fjord | collected 2015-08
GGCGTGCCCACCATCGACGAGCAAGCCGGCGACACCGACGGGGACAACCTCGACGACTACCTCGACGACGACGACGACGGCGATGGCGTGCCCACCCTCGACGAGGACACCGACAACAGCGGCGACTGGTTCGACGACGACGACGATGGGGACGGCATTCCGGACTACCTCGATCCCGATCCGGTGATCGGCGGACCCGATCCGGGACTCGACACAGACGGAGACGGCATCTCGGATCTCGACGAGCTCGACATCGGCTCCGATCCCGAGAGTGCGGACTCCGACGACGACACCATCCCCGATGCCGACGAGCTCGGTGATGGGGCCAATCCCCAGGACTCCGACGGGGACGGCATTCCGGACATCCTCGACTCCGACGACGATGGGGACGGCATCGACACCGCGGTCGAGGGAGCTGAAGACGTCGATGGCGATGGGATCCCGAACTACCTCGACGACGACTCCGATGGCGATGGCTCTGCAGACGCGGCCGAGGGCGCTGGCGATAGCGACGGGAACGGGATCCCGGACTTCCTGGAGGCCGGGGGTGGCGAGCAGATCACCGAGAAGCCCGACGAGGCCGACTACGGATGCACGTGCAGCGCCGGGGGTGGGCCTGGGGGCGTGTCTTGGGTGGCGCTCTTGTTGCCGTTGATGCTGTACCGGCGTCGGCACGAGAACTAGCCGGGCGGATTCCTTGGAAAGTGCTGGTTCTCCCGCGGGTTGATCGCGTGCTTTCCTTGAAAAGTGCCCCACCTCCCGTGGGTTGATCGCGTGCTTTCCTTGAAAAGTGCCCCACCTCCGCGGGTTGATCGCGTGCTTTCCTTGAAAAGTGGCCGTCCTCCCGTGGGTTGATCGCGTGCTTTCCTTGAAAAGTGCCCCACCTCCCCCGGGTTGATCGCGTGGTTTCCTTGAAAAGTGGCCCACCTCCCCGAGGCGAGCGGCCGGTTTCCTGGAGAGGTGATCGCTGTCGGTGTGGTGGACAGTCTGTTTCCTCGACGACCTCGCGATGTCCTACGACGCGAGCCCGCGGTGGTCGCGGGGACCACGCGATGTGTCACCCAGAGGCGTTCGAGGTTGCCTCGGATGGCGTCGATCAGGACCGTGACGGAGAGGACAGAACCCCATCACTTGTCGCCAGTGGGGCCTGGGGGTGCGACCATTGCCCCCACAGCTGGACCACCGTGGTTGCTGCTTTCCGGACTCGTCGCGCTCCGGCGGCGGCGCATTTGCGGAGGTCCCGCGGGCCGGTGAAGGGATGCATAGGCACCCGACTGGATCGATTGCGGATGCAGCCCCAGCGCCGGTAGCGGCCCACAGGAAACGCTGCCGCCGATCTTGTCCAGCTTGATTCCCCCGGCCCGAAGGCACTTTTAGCCGGCCTTCTTCAAGGTTTGCTCGGTGGTATCGAGGGGCGGCAAACGGGTGGTACAGTGCCTACCTCTGTTTGCGGGTTGGGTATGTTCATGCGTCGAAATCTCCTTGTTGGTGTTGTTGTCCTCGTTGCAGCGAGCGCCTGGGCTGGAAGCTTGGTCGTGGATACGACCGGGGAATGGAACGACCGCCACTCGATGACGAACATCGACCCGTCGGGCGGCAACCTCACACTCGCCACCGTCGACGACGTCGACGCGTCGGACACCTGGTATCGAACGCCCTGGGACAACAGCACCTGGGCCATGGAGCTCCAGAAGGACGACGGCAGCGACTTCAGCGACCTCGACCGCTGCTTGAAGTCCTCGGACCAGACCTGGGCGTCGAGCTCTACCAGGACGATCAACAGCGAGCAATACCGGGTCGGAACCCACCGCAACAACGACACGGGGACGGAATACGAGCCCACCATCGCCAACGCCACCCCAGTCCTCGTGCCCACCGCCGTGACCACCGGCGTCAGCGCAGTGCACTTCCTGACGACAGGAGCCAAGTTCAACGCGGCGGGAATGTCCTACAACGTGGTCTTCCACTACGCCGTCGCCGGGGACGAGGTCGTACCCGTGCTCATCCCCATCGACACCACTCTGGGCTCATGGGGAGAGGTCACATCCTCCACCGACCTCAGCGGCGACTGTGCCGGCGACGGCGCCCACGAGATCGAGGTCACGAACCCCAACGTCTTGGCCGATCTCGAGAGCATCGAGTTCCAATACACCGACTGGGCCGCCGGCGCGGGCGTAGGCTGGCTGTCCGGCCCCCTCGCCGTGAACCTGGTGACCGACGAGGCGACGATTCAGGCGACCTACCTCTACGAAGGGGATGTCGAATCGGACGACGACCGCCTGGATGCCGGCAACAACGTCATCTGGCACCAGGTGTCCTGGAACGACACCAACATGTCGAACGGCGAGGTCTACATGACCTTCTCCTGCAGTGTCTTTGACGCCCCATGGGACCCCGTGGAAACGGAAGAAATCATCAATCTGGGCGCCGAGACTTCACCTTACAACCTACTAACCCCCTGCAGCGGACAATTCGCCAAATACGAACTCTACTTCCTCGGTGATTTCGACGCCTCGCCACAGATCGACGACATTACGTTCACCTACGAAGACGACGTCGACGGCGACGGCTACGGCGCCGACGGCGTCACCACCGACCAGGACTGCGACGACGCCCTCTCCAACATCTACCCGGACGCCGCCGAGGTCGTCGACGACGGCATCGATCAAGACTGCGACGACTACGACGACTGCTACGAGGACATCGACGACGACGACTTCGGCAGCGCCGTCATCAAGGCCGGCAACAACCTGGACTGCGGCCTCGCCACCAACAACGTGGCCGACAACGACAACGACTGCGACGACAACGACCTGGACGCCTACCCGGGAGCCGACGAGGTCGTAGCCGACGGAATCGACCAGAACTGCGACGACAACGACAACTGCTGGGAGGACGGCGACGGAGACTTCTTCGGCGACGGCGAGATGGTCGGCAACGACCTGGACTGCACCGACCCCGGAGAGTCGGCATTCAACACCGACTGTGACGACGGAGACGAAGACTCCTATCCCTCCGCACCCCTGGCCGCGATCTGGGTGGCAGACGGGGCTGACCGCGACTGCGACGGCCGGGAGGAGTGCTTCCAGAATATCGACCAGGATCCCTTCGGATCGAGCATCATCATCGACGACGATGGGAGCGGAAGCTGTGTCCCCGGACAGGGCGAGGCGAACGTCAGCGGAGACTGCGACGACACGGTTGGGACCGTGTATCCGTCGGCCGACGAAGACGTGGCCGACGACATCGACCAGGACTGCGATGGCCGCGACGACTGCTACCAGGACACCGACGACGACGGCTTCGGCAGCGGCGTGGTGGTCACCGGCCTTGGGCTGATCTGCAACAACGCCAATGAGTCCAAGGTCGACACGGACTGCGACGATGGCGACGACGAGCGCTACCCGGGCAACTTCGAGACGATCGGCAACAACAAGGACAACGACTGCAACAACCGCGAGATGTGCTGGGCGGACAATGACTCCGACACGACGCGCAGCGACACGGTGTCCTTCCAGACCGCTGTTGCAGATCACAACTGCACCGAGCTCGGCGAGGGCGAGGCGGGCGATCTCATCGACTGTGACGACAACGACGCCGACCAGTACATCGGCAACGCCGAGGTCACCGGCGACGGCAAAGACCAGGACTGCTCGGGCTCCGAGACGTGCTATGCCGACTTCGACAACGACAACTATCGGCATGCTACCAACATAATCCTCTCCGTTGCTGACGAGGACTGCAACGACAATGGCGAGGCCACGAACCTCCAGGCCGTGGACTGTGACGATGTGGTTCCGACCACCAACCCGGGCGCGCCAGATCTGTGCGGCGACGGCGTGGACAACGACTGCGACGGCAACGGCGACTGGGCAACACCGGGACCGGGCGGCTGGGACGATGACGACGCCGATGGGCTCGACTACGCGACCGAGTTTGGTCTGGGCACCAGCGACTGCAACGCCGACACGGACGGCGACCTGCTCGACGACGACGACGAGCTCTTGGCGGGGACCGACCCCCTCGACGCCGACTCCGACAACGACTCGATCCTGGATGGCGCCGAGGTCGGCAATCCGTTGGCTCCCACGAACACCGACGGCGACGGGCTCATCAACGCGCTGGACCCCGACGATGACGGCGACGGGGTGCTCACCACCGACGAGGACGTGAACGGCGACGGCAACCCGACCAACGACCACACCGACGGCGACGGCGTTCCCGACTACCTCGACAACGACGACGACGGCGACACTGTGCCGACCCTCCTCGAGGACGTGAACGGCAACGGCAACTGGTTCGACGACCACACCGACGGCGACTTCAACCCGAACTTCCGGGATCCGAACGACGACAATGACCGGATCCTGACCATCGACGAGGACGTGAACGGCAACGGCAACCCCCTCGACGACGACCAGGACGGCGACGGCACCCCGAACTTCCTGGACACCGACGACGACAACGACACCGTGCTCACCCGCGACGAGGACCCGAACGGCAACAACAACCCCCTCGACGACAACACCGATGGCGACGGGCTGCCGAACTACCTCGACAACGACGACGACGCGGACGGCATTCTCACGGCCACCGAGGACAACGACCCGGCGGGCACCAACGTCGATGGCGACGGCGATCCGAACTACCTCGACACCGACTCCGACGGTGACGGGTACGACGACGACGTCGAGGGCAATGTGCACAGCGATGGCGACGGCATCCCCGACTACCTCGACTTCGACTCCGACAACGACAACGTGCTCGACAGCCAGGAGCTCAACACCGACTCCGACAGCGACGGCGACGCGAACCGAATCGACGACGACGACGACAACGACGGCGTGTTGACCAACCTCGAGGACGTGAACGGCGACGGCAACCCGACCAACGACAACACCGATGGCGACGGCAGCATGGACTACCTCGACACCGATGACGACAACGACACCATCGCCACGGCACAGGAAGACCTCGACGGCGATGGAAACTGGTTCGACGAGGACACCGACGGCGACGGCACGCCGAACTTCCGCGACGACGACGACGACAACGACACCATCCCCACCGAAGACGAGGACGTGAACGGCGACGGCAACCCGCTGAACGACGACACCGACGGTGACGGACGCGACGACTACATCGACGACGACGACGACAACGACGGCGTGCTGACCGCCAACGAGGACCCGAATGGCAACGGCGATCCCACCGATGACGACACCGACACCGACTCCGTCCCCAACTATCGGGACAACGACGACGACAACGACCTGATCCCCACTCTCACCGAGAACACAGATCCGACCGGCCAAAACGTCGACGGCGACGGCTTGCCCAACTACCTCGACACCGACTCCGACGCCGACGGCTACCTCGACATCATCGAGGGCAATGTGGACAGCGACGGCGACTCGGCGCCCGACTATCTCGACTTCGACTCCGACAATGACGAGGTCGAGGACGACCAGGAGATCAACACCGACTCCGACGGTGACGGGCTCCCGAACCGAATCGACGACGACGACGACGGCGACGGCGTTCCCTCGGACGAAGAAGACGTGAACGGCGACAACAACCCGACCAACGACAACACCGACGGCACCGATCAGCCCGACTACCTCGACACCGACGACGACAACGACACCATCCTCACCATCAACGAGGACCTCGACGGCGACGGAAACTACTTCGAGCACGACCAGGACTCGGACGGCATCGCGAACTTCCGCGACAACGACGATGACGGCGACAGCATCCTCACCGCCAACGAGGACGTGAACGGCAACGGAGACCCCCGCAACGACAACCACGACGGCGACGGTCTCGCCGACTACCTCGACAGCGACGACGACAACGACGGCGTGCTGACGATCAACGAAGATCCTGATGGAAACGGTGATCCACGGGACGACCACACCGATGGCGACGGCTTCCCCAACTACCGTGACAACGACGACGACGACGACAACATCCCGACGCTGACCGAGAACACCGACCCAGCTGGCACCAACGTCGATGGCGACGGCAGCCCGAACTACCTCGACACCGACTCAGACGCCGACGGCTACCTCGACATCATCGAGGGCAATGTGCACAACGACGGCGACGGCGTGCCCGACTACCTGGATATCGACTCCGATGCCGACCTGGTCTTCGACATCCAAGAGCTGAACACAGATACCGACGGCAACGGCGACGACAACCGAATCGACAACGACGACGACGGCGATGGCGTGCTGACTAGCGACGAGGATGTGAACGGCGACAACAATCCGACCAACGACCACACCGACAGCGACGGGGTTGCCGACTACCTCGACAACGACGATGACGACGACAACGTGCTCACCGCCAACGAGGACGTGAACGGGAACGGAAACTGGTTCGACGACGATACCGACAACGATGGCACCGAGGACTTCCGCGACGAGGACGACGACAACGACGACGTGCTCACCCGCGACGAAGATCTGAACGGCAACGGCAACCCGATGGACGACGACACCGACGGCGACGGCACCGCCAACTACCTCGACGACGACGACGACAACGACGGTGTGGACAGCGACAACGAGGACATCGACGGCAATGGCACCCCTGCCAACGACGACACCGACGGCGACGGCATTCCCGACTACCTCGACGACGACGACGACGGCGACGGCATCCCGACCCTGACCGAGAACACCGATCCCGCCGGTCAGAACGTCGATGGCGACGGCGATCCGAACTACCTCGACACCGACTCGGACAACGACGGCTACCTCGACAGCATCGAGGGCAACGTGCACAACGACGGCGACGGCATCCCCGACTACCTCGACTTCGACTCCGACGACGACACTGTGCTCGACATCGACGAGCTGAACATCGACTCGGGTGGTTCTCCCAATCCGAACCGCATCGATCCGGACGATGACGGCGACGGCATCGACACCGCCATCGAGGAAGCCGATCCGGTCGGCGACGCGGATGGAACCCCGAACTACCTCGATCTCGACTCCGACAATGACAACTGGTCAGATGCTTGGGAGTGGGCGAACGGCGACCCGGGCTTCGGTCGCGACCAGGATAGCGACGGATTCCCGGACTATGTCGATACCGATTCGGACAACGACACGGTGATCGACGACAACGAGGAGGGCACCGAGCCCGTCTTCTTCGACACCGATGGCGATGGCATCGAGAACCGCCTCGACAACGACGACGACGGCGATGAGCTGACGACCCGCCGCGAGGATCCAAACGGCAACGGCAACCCGATGGGCGACGACACCGACGGCGACGGCATCGACGACTACCTCGACGACGACGATGACAACGACACCGTGCCGACGATCTACGAGGACGTGAACGGCGACGGCGACGCCCGCAATGACGACACCGACGGCGACGGCATTCCCGACTACCGCGACACCGACGATGACGGTGACGGCGTCCTGACCGAGAACGAGGACGTCGACGGCGACAACGACCCGATGGACGACAACACCGACGGCGATGGCGCCGCAAACTACCTCGACGACGACGACGACGACGACACCATCCCGACCATCATCGAGATCAACGAGCTCGCCTACGACTTCGACGGCGACGGCACCCCCAACCACCTCGACACCGACTCCGATGCCGATGGCTGGGACGACGATCACGAGTGGAACACCGGCCCCTTCCGGCCGGACTTCGATGGCGACGGCTCCTCGGACTACGTCGATCTCGACTCCGACAATGACACGGTGGACGACATCGACGAGCAGGGCGGCGCCAACCGGCCCGTGGCCCCCATTGCCCAGGACACCGACGGCGACGGCGACGAGGACCGCGTCGACGTGGACGACGACGACGACCAGATCCTCACCGCCGAGGAGGAGACCGAGGTCGCCGACAACAACCCGCTCAACGACGACTGGGACAACGACGGCATCGAAGACTTCATCGACGCCGACGACGACAACGACACGGTCCCGACCTTCGACGAAGACGTCGACGGAAGCGGTGACCCCCGCGACGACGACACCGACCTCGACGGGATGAACGACTACCTCGACACCGATGACGACGGCGACGGCGAAGACACCATCACCGAGGATCCAAACGGCAACAACAACCCGCTGGACGACGACACCGACATCGATGGAATCCCGAACTACCGCGACTTCGACGACGACGGCGATGGCATCGCGACCATCATCGAGACCAATGTCGACGGCACCGGCGACGGCGTGCCCGACCGTGACTTCGACTCCGACGGCACCGAGAACCACCTCGACCTGGACAGCGATGCCGACGGCTGGGAAGACACCCACGAGTGGGTCGTCGGTCAGAACCGACCCGACTTCGACTCCGACGGAGCCCCCGACTACGTGGACATCGACTCCGACGAAGACACCGTGCTGGACGCCAACGAGGGCAGCAGCCCGTTCCCGATCGACACCGACGGAGACGGCGAGGAAGACCGCGTCGACAACGACGATGACGGCGACCAGATCCCGACCGAGGAAGAGGAGACGCAGTTCGCCAACGGTGACCCGATGGACGACGACTACGACGGTGACGGCATCGCAGACTATGTCGATGGCGACGACGACAACGACAATGTGCCGACCCTCTTCGAGGACGTGAACGGCACCTTCGATCCGCGCGACGACGACAACGACGGCGATGGTATCTGGGACTATCTCGACATCGACGACGACAACGACAGTGTCGCAACCATCCGCGAGAACCCCGACAACGACGGCATGCTCTGGGACGACGACACCGACCTCAACGGCGAGCCGAACTACCTCGACGACGACGACGACGGCGACACCCAGCCGACCATCCTCGAAGAGGAATACCTGGGCCTCGGGCCCGAGGGCTGGGACTGGGACGGCGACGGCCTCGACAACTACCTCGACGCTGACGACGACGACGACGGCGCCGACACCGCCTGCGAGCTGAACTTCGGTACACACCACCTCCGCGTCGACTCCGACGACGACGGTTTTATCGACGGCGACGAGTGGTACAACTTCCTCAATCCGGACCTTGGCGACGACTATCGTGACAGAAACGGTGGTTTCACCGGCTTCAGCTGCTTCGACCCTTGGGACCGCGACAGTGACCAGACAATCAACGCCCTGGATCGCGACGACGATGGCGATGGCATGGTCACGATGGACGAGGGCGGAGGCGATCTCGACTGCGCCTTCCCGACCGCGGTTCCGCAGCCCGACGGTATTCCGAACTACCTCGACTACGACTCCGACAACGACACACTCGTCGACGACATCAACGGGGACGGCCTCACCAATGGCGACGGCCAGGGTGATGTCGATGGCGACTCTATCCCGGACTTCGTAGACTGTGACAACAGCGGCTGCGCTGGCGACTCCGACTTCGACGGCATCGCCAACTGCGACGAGAACAGCATCTGCCCACTCCCGGACCCCGCCAGCTGCGCCACCAACCCCGACGTGGACGGCGACGGCATCCTCGACGGCATCGAAGTGGGAGGCGGAGGCTACGCCAACCCACAGGACTCTGACGGCGACGGCACCCCCGATCTCTATGACACCGACGACGACGACGACGGCGTCGAGACCATCGACGAGACCGGCTACGAGTGCCCCGGCGGTGGTGACTGGATGCTCACCTTCGATCAGGATCTGTACATGTGGGTCCACTACTGCCCAGAGGACGACGTGCAGCTCCTCGGCGATCCGCAGAACACCGACGAGCCCACTGGCGGCCCCTACCCGCTCACGCCGGACAACATCCCGGACTACCTCGACGACGACGACGATGGAGATGGCAAGCTCACCATCGACGAGGGCGACGGGGACAGCGACAACGACGGCATCGTCAACTACCTCGATCCGAACGACTCGGACGGCCCGGATGCGGACGCCGACGGTGACGGAATGACCAACTTCGAAGAGGGCGAGCTCGGCCTCGATCCCTACCGCGATGACAGCGACGGCGACGGCATCCCCGATGATGTCGAGATCGGCGACGATCTTGCAAACCCCATCGACAGCGACGGCGACGGAATCATCGATGCGCTCGACGACGACGACGACGACGACGGCATCCCCACTGCGGATGAGGGAACCTTCGACGTAGACGGCGACGGCATACCAAACCACCTCGACGAGGACTCTGACGGCGACGGCAAGCCAGACAAGGACGAGGGCCAGGTGGACACCGATGGCGACGGCATTCCGGACTTCCTGGACTCGGACGACACCGATGGTCCGCTCGTGGCTACCGCTGGGGAGCGCGAGGACAACGTCATCAAGTACGAAGGCTGTGAAGGCTGCGCGAACAGCGGTGCGCCGAGCGGCGGCTGGCTGGTCCTACTCGGGCTGCTCGCAATCCGGCGCCGGCGCTAAGCAGACAGACGCCCGGCACGCTCGGTTGCCGGGCGTGCTGAGCCCTTCACCTGCAGGATCACAGTAGTTCAGCGAGCTGCTGGATTCAGATCCAGGTGCGCGCTTCTTCCCACTCGAGCTGAACGCGCTCGAAATCCTCGGCGTTCGGGGCGTCAGCACTCGTGATCTCGGAGCTGGGAGCTAGCTCGGATGGCGGGACCAAGTCGGGAGTGACCGTGGCCTGATCGACGAGGTCATCTGACTCGAGCGCAGTTGGACCCAGCAAGCCGAGTGCAACTGCAACGATGAGTGGATGTGCGACGACCTTCACGGGTGCTCCTGTGAGGTAGGTCGTATTGCTAAGCACTTCGTTACGCCCGACAAGGTGACATTGCGGGACAAAGCCTCAGTCGAACCATCCGTGCAGCTGCCAGTGCCCCTGCTCGCGGAAGATCCAAGCAATCCTCTCGTCGGCGAGCACAACCCAATAATCCCTATCAAACCGGCCCTTTGGGTCCCACCAGTGACCTTGGAGCCGCTCGGGTCCCTCGCTCTTGGTCACCCGAACCCAGCCCCGCTCTAAATGCACAGTCTCGGGCCGGCCGGCAACACAGCGAACTCGAATCGGCACGGGCTCCTCGAGGAGGAGTGTGGGTCTTGGATAGGTGAGCTCGGCCTCCCACGCTTCCTGAACCTCGACCGGATCGTCGGCGTGGGCTCCAGCGGGGATGTCGTCGCGATTGACCAAGAGGTTCTGCTGGGGTGTGCGCGGTGGGTAGGGTCCTCTCTCCCAGGATTCCTCGGGCTTCCAGGTGTCGGCCAAGACCGGCGAAAAGAGAGCGTCTCCAAGGTGGTCAGCGAGGCGAGCGAGCAGATCGGGAAGGGGTTCGGTGGCCTCGGTTCGATCGGTGAGGCCAGGCTGCCAGCCGATGTCGGGGGCGACTTCGACGACTCGGATCAGGAGCTCGTCGACAGGAGCAGGGATCTTCAGGTTCTCGAGTCGCTGTCGGATCAGACGCTCCAGGGTCGCCGGATCGCGGGTTGGCCGACCAATGCGAACCCCGAGGGTCATGGCGCGATTCACCAGGGTGACGGTGGAGCGGTTCTCGAGCCGGAGCACGATCTGCAGCCGAACCGCCGCCCCATCGAGGGCACCGAGCTTGCGGGACAGCAGGGAGAGCAGGCCCGGGAGCACGAAGTGGATCTGAAGCGTGCTCGTCGCCCCGCCCATGCGCGCCAACACCGAGGGGGTGTCGCCGTCGATCTCTCCCCAGCCCATCTTGCCGTCGACCGTCGATAGACCACGAGCAACCCTGTGTAGTCGGGCACCTTCCACTCCGAAGCGACCGGCCACCGAGGCTGGATCCAGGCGCGCAAACTCGCCGATGAGCTCGACCCCGAGGGCCACCAGGTTCTCGCGAAGGAGGTTGGATGGCCGCAGCGCAGCGACTGGAAGAGCCGCCAGGCACTCGGCCCCCTCCCCGGGTGCGACGATCTGGTTCTCGTCCCACGTGGCGATGGCGGCAGCAGCGAGGGGATCGTCAGCGATGGCGGTGCTGCAGCGATGTCCAAGGTGCTCGGCCTGTTCTCGAGCGAGTGTTGCCAGACCGTCCTCTCCCCCGAAGAGGTGTGAGACGCAGGAGATCTCGAGGATGAGCTCGTCTTCCCACGGGAAGGAGACCCGGTCGGACAGGCCGCTGAATGCTCGAATCAATGCAGCTCGATCCTTGAGTTCTCCGGCGTGATCGAGAGGGGTGATCTCGACCTCGGGAACCCGGGCACGCGCCGCAGACGCTGTCATTCCAATCTGGAGGCCCTCGCGCAGCGCACCGGGCGTCAACGCGACCAGCCGCATCGCGTTCTTGACCTCGTCTATGAGGCCCGCCATGTCGTCCGCTTCGTAGCCGCAGCGCTCCAGACGAAAGGCAGGAAGGCGGATAGCGAGGTATCTAGGCCCAGCTATTGCCAAGGATGTGCGTCCTGTGGCCACCCGGGAAGTGGCTGGACTCCCCCGCTTCGGCCCCCTCGATCTCGAAGCACGGAGAGCTGTCGATCGCCGGTGCTCAATCTCACCTCGGCGGGCAGATCGCGATTGGGTCGGCGACTGAGGACAACCGCGGTGCAGAGGCCGTGCTCGGCGGCCCTTGCCCAGCCATGACCACCGGCCCGACGGGAGGATCTGCGATCGGGAAGATGGGAGATCACGAGTGAGAAACATCCAGAGCGCAACAGCTGCTCGGTTGCCCAGATCTCGGAGTGGGTGCCATCGGCAACTGGCTGGATCACCAGCAGATGGTGCAGATCGACTCCCAGAGCAGCGACCGCAGGGGGAAAGAGGGTGCGAAGGGGATCCACCCAGGCCACCCGCTGTCGGCGGCGAGTCTCCTCGGCAACCAGCGCCAGAGCGAGCCGGGTACGCCCGGTTCCAAGCTCACCACAGATCTCGACAATGCCCGGACAAGGCAGACCCTGAACGAGCTCGTCAATGGCATCTACCCCCGAGATCCTGCGGCGTCGCCGGACCCGCTGGCCTCCCTCCAGCAAGCGGATCTGCTCCCGCAGTGCCTCGAGAGACACGGCGTTGCTTTGATTCAATCCCTCTCCAGTTGCCGGTCAAGTCCCCCATGACTTGACCTTCCCTTCCCACCTGAACACTAGTTCATGGTGAACAAATGTTCAAGCTCTCGCAGTATATGATGCGGTCAACCATGTCTTCACTACCCGCCACCGCCGACCTCGACCCCGCCATGCAGATCCAGGCCTGGATGCGGGCGCACGTCGACGAGATGCTCGACACCCTCGAAGCCCTCGTGCGAGTCGAGTCCCCCACTCACGATCCCAGTGCGCAGCGGCAGGTCTTCGAGCTCCTCACCGCGCTCCTCGACAAGCTCGACTACCACACCACCCGACTCCCCGGAAAGGTCAGTGGCGGCGCCATCTTTGCTCGACCACGCCACCGCACGAAGCGGGCTCCCTACCAGCTCCTCGTCGGACATGGGGACACGGTCTGGGAACACGGAACCCTGGACGAAATCCCCTTCTCAGTCACCGACGGCATCGCCCGCGGCCCCGGGACCTACGACATGAAGGGCGGCCTGGTCCAGATGCTCTTTGCCCTGAGAGGCCTGCGCGAGCTCGGTCTCGAGCCCGAGGTCACCCCTGCCCTGTTCATCAACAGCGACGAAGAGCTCGGCAGCTCGGACTCCAGCCGCCACGTCTCCCGCCTGGCCAAGTGGTCGGATCGAGCCTTTGTCCTGGAGCCTTCCCTGGGTCCAACCGGCAAGATCAAGACCGCTCGCAAGGGTGTTGGCCAGTTCGCCATCACCGTGCATGGCAAGGCAGCCCACGCCGGATTGTGTCCAGAGGACGGGATCAGCGCCATCCTCGAAATGAGCCACGTCATCCAGACCGTGAACGCACTCAACGACCCGAGCCGCGAGATCACCGTCAATATCGGCAAGATCACCGGCGGTACAGGAGCCAACGTCGTGCCCGCTCGGGCAGAGATCGTCGTCGATATCCGCCTCCTCACCCGGGCTGATGCTACCCAGATCGAGTCCTCCATCCGCAACATCGGCCCGACGCTGCCCGGTGCCGAGCTCACAGTCGAGGGCGGCTTCATCAAGGCACCGATGGAGCAAACCGCCCGGAACCTCCGCCTCTGGGAGATCGCTCGCGCCGCTGGTGAACGCCTTGGAATCCCCCTCGAGCACGGTCGTGCCGGCGGCGCCTCGGACGGAAACACCACCAGCCTGCACACCGCGACGATCGACGGCCTCGGCGCAGTCGGCGGAGGAGCCCACGCCCGCCACGAGTTCCTGCGAATCGACAAGATGCCCGAGCGCGCGGCACTACTTGCCCTCCTGCTCCTGGCCCCAGAGGTGTCAGCAGACGGCCGGGTGGCCTAGTAGCTCCGAGCCGCGTCGGCGACTGCAAACCAGTAGTCATAGAGCCCTAGATCGTTACCAATCGCCGGCAACCGTGCCATCTGGGTTCCCGCCTCGATGATCCCAGCGAAGGTGCCGGGCGCGTCCCGGATCGTCTTCGCCACATCGCGTGCAGCCTCAAGGACGACCTCCCGCTTTCCGCACCATGTCGCGGCAGCCACCACGTCGTCGAAGTCCGAGAGGGCTTCCTCGATCTGAAGATCCTCGGCTTCGCCAGTGAGGCAGCCGTCGATCTCCCCAGTGAGGGCCTCGAGATCGATCTCGTCCCAGAGCACCTCTACGAGCTCAGCGCCGTCGCCATCTCGCCATGCCTCTGCCTTGGCCAACACATCGGGAGCGGCCCCAAGTCGGGCTGCGAGGCCGGCAACTGTAGCCAACTCCAGCGCGTCGCTGACATCTCTGGCACCATCGGCCAGGAGTTCGTCGAGCTGCTCGACAAGGACCTCCAGCTCACCCATGGGCTCCCTCCTCTCCACGACTTAACTTGCATCTCGGGAGACGTACATGGACCTGATCTTCGCTACCAACAACAGCCACAAAGTCGACGAAGTTCGCGCCCTTCTTCGCGGCACAGGCGTGAGTCTGAGGACGATGAAGGAGGCGGGAATCGAGATGGACCCGCCCGAGACCGGCAACACCTTCACCCACAACGCCCTCGAAAAGGCCAACTTCGTCCGAGATCACACGGGTCTTCCCTGCATCGCCGACGACTCGGGGATCGAGGTCGACGCCCTCGACGGTGCACCGGGGGTGTTTTCGAAGCGCTTCTCTGCCGAGGGAACCGCCGCCGCCAACAATGCGCTCCTCCTCGACAAGCTCGCGGACGTCGACGAGCGGGGTGCCCAGTTCCGCTGTGTGCTCGCGGTCGTCGGCCTCGGCCAAGAGCAGACGCTAGAGGGGATCTGCCGCGGCAAGATCGCGCGAGAACCCCATGGAGAAGGTGGTTTTGGCTACGACCCGCTCTTCCTACCAGACGAGCGACCTGGGCTGTCGATGGCCGAGCTGTCGATGCGAGACAAGAACGCCATCAGCCATCGAGGAAGGGCCTTCATCCAGCTGCCAGAGCTCCTCGAGCGCCTGGGGGTCTGATGGACGCCACCAGGATCGATCTGTACCAGCTCACGTCGCTGGTCCCTCACCACGCGGCCGGAAAGAGCGATGACGACGTCGTCATGACCTTCTTCTCCCGCCGCCTTCCGCGCAACGCCCACAACAAGCAGCCAGCGCGTGGATACCTGCTCTGGGCCGGCCTCCAGCGCTGCCTGGACCACCTCGAGCACGCTCGTTTTTCAGAGGTGCAGATCGAGGCGCTCCTCGCTCATCCGATCCTCGGCCGCGGCCTCTGCAATCACCCAGATCTCGTAGATAGGCTCAGAAACTGGCGCTTCGAGGGATCTGTGTGGGCACCACCCGAGGGATCCGTGTTGCTCGCGGGCAAAGCCGTGCGCACCGATGGCAGCCCCCTCGACGTCAAGGGTGTGCGCCCAGCCGCCTACTGCCCCTACCTCGTCGTCGAGACCGATCTGCTCTCCGCCAAGCTCATCGAGACGCCGCTGCTGTCGACGATCAACCACATGACGATGGTCGCCTCCAAGGCCTCCAGGGTCGTGCGAGCGGCGCGGGACGCTGGCAAAGACCGCTCCGTTCTGGAGTTCGGAACCCGGCGAACCCATCCCGCCGCCGCCATCGATGCCGCTCTGGCTGCCTACATCGCCGGCGCCGCCGCCACTTCGAATGTCGAGGCCCACGTTCGCCACGGCGTACCGGTCGCCGGCACCATGGATCACTTCGCCATCCAGGCCTGGGAGCGCGACGGGGTCCCCCGCAGCCAGACCGAGCGCGAGTATTTTGACGCCTTCCACAAGGAATATCCCGAGGGAGACATCCTCCTCGTCGACACCTACGACACCTTCGGAGAGCAGACCGGAATCCGCAGCGCGGTGGCCGCAACCGGCAGTGGGCCCGCCGGGATCCGCTTGGACTCGAACATCGACCACCACAACGTCTGGAAGGCTCGCCGCCTCCTCGATGAGCTCGGCGCCAAGCACACCAGAATCTACGTCTCCGGAGGCATGGACGAAGACGCGATCGCCGAACTCGGAGACGCCCCGGTGGACGGCTACGGCATCGGCGAACGCATCGTCACCTCCCCCGACGCCCCGGTCGGCGTCGGCGCGGTGGGCAAGCTGTGCATCATCGACGGCCGCCCCACCATGAAGCTGTCCCGCGGCTCCGGCAAAGCCACCTTGCCCGGCCGCGTCCAGTGCTGGAGGAGTGACGGCGGCGACATCATCGGCCTGCACGACGAAGATCTGCCTGGAACGCCACTACTCCAGCCAGTCTGGAAAGATGGTCGCCTCCCAGCGCCAAGCTTGTCCGAGGTGCGGGATCACGCAATCGCCAGTGTCGAAGCCCTCTCCGACAAGGAGCGAGCCCCCCGCCAGGTCAACGTCACTGTGAGTGATCGCCTCGCAGCGCTGATCGAGCAGCTGGTAGAGGCCGGTCTGACTTGAGAGCCCAGCCCTCAGAGCTCGACGGCGACCTTGAAGCGCGCGGTGTAGAGGTGCCCATACCGCGCCGCCGGCGTCACGGACGGGGCATCCTTGTCGGGTAGCGAGTAGCCGCCGAGGGCACCGTAGAACTCGCCTCCAAAGCGGAGGCGCTCGGCAATCAACCCGTCAACGCCCGCCGAAAACACCGGTCCGAAGTACGGATGGTAGTTGTTTGCCAGCAC
>PJEL010002452.1_pt1 | contig 17039 bp, 19 predicted proteins | sample 1853271 | NCBI WGS metagenome assembly PJEL01 (sample SAMN08108733, study PRJNA415343) | Invertebrate metagenome, whole genome shotgun sequencing project. | host: Globobulimina | place: Sweden: Gullmar Fjord | collected 2015-08
ATGAGTTTGGTTTAGTGATTGAATTTTCTCACAAAATGAAGTTCCTGTCACTTTTTCCCCCTCAATTTTCGCTTTGCCTCGCCGAGTGTGCGTTGTTAGGCTATTTATGCAACACTCTCTCGAGGGTGTTTTAATTATAGCTTGGATGAAGAGTTGTTTAGGTGTTTAATCAAAGAAGCTGAGACAACAAGCGACCAACAGCGAAAGATTGAGATGTACAAAGCCGCCGTTGAACTTTTTGACGGACCATACTTGCCAAACGTTGACCGAGGGTGGGCCATTATGGAGCGTGAAAATTTGGAACGAATGTACGTCTTAGCGGGTAGGGCTCTTGTAAAATTGTACCTGCAACATCGGGAATATGAGTCAGCTATAAACCTCTGTCAGCGTGTGTTGTCAGAACGCCCATTTTTGGAAGGTATTCACAGGCAGGCTATGCGTGTTTATGCGGCTATTGGGGACCGAAGTGCTATTGTACACCAATTCAAACACTGCCAAACAAGCATCAATAATGAACTAAACCTCCCGGTATCAAAACAAACAAAAGACCTTTTCGGAGTGTTGATGGCCTAACCTCATTTGTTGGAATAAAAAAAAGCCCGGCTATTGCAAGTTGGGCTTTTTTTATTCCGAGATTCATTGAGTCTTGACTGTTATCCTAAATTCGGTATTAAAAACTATCGAATTTAGGAGCTACAATGAAAACTCGAATTTTGTTAAAATTAAGCAGTATTGATGGACAAACAATCAGGGTAACCTTAGCGTTAACAGGGTTGCTGCTGTTTGTCCTAAGTGGCAACGTGCCGGAGGTAGCAGCCCAGAACATTGGCGGTGATTGGTAAGGAGCTACTCAAATGGGAGTTAACAAGCAAACTTTTGTGACCCTCACACCGATTTCGAACTACATACTCCAAGAATCCGCAGACAAGCGGCACACCTCAATATCCGCCGCGGTCCGAACTGCACTCGAAAGACATTTTGCCCAAAAAATTGAGCTTGTTGAGCAGAGAATTGATAATGGAGAACTTGTTATCAGAAATGGTGTTATATGGCCTGCTGATGATGTAATGAATGTGAGAGGTGTAAGCGGCAACAGCAAAAAATAACCCCCCAAAACGGCGCACCCCCGCGCCGTTTTTGCGTTCCCCCTCAACCTCCAACAAAAAAGCTGCCTCACGCAACTTACTACGCTCTAACTCGTCTCGCCTCCACCACCGACCCCATCTCGCCCAACGACCCAACCGGCTGCTGCACTCCAGGCTACTCTGCTTTCGTTTTCTTGCGTTCTCTGTACGCTTTTTGTCGCGCCAATATCTTCTCTTTGTTGGCCTCATAATGCTTCTTGCCCTTTGCCGCTATTTTCTCTTTGTTGGCCTCGTAATATTTCTTGCCCTTTGCCGCTATTTGCTCTTTGTTGGCTTCCCTGTATGCCTTATTGTAAGCTGTTATTTGCTCTTTGTTGGCCTCGTAATGCTTCTTACCCTTTGCCGCTATTTGCTCTTTGTTGGCTTCCCTGTATGCCTTATTGTAAGTCGCTATTTTCTCTTTGTTGGCCTCGTAATACTTCTTGCCCTTTGCCGCTATTTTCTCTTTGTTGGCTTCCGTGTATGTCTTCTTGTAAGTCGCTATTTTCTCTTTGTTGGCCTCGTAATACTTCTTGCCCTTTGCCGCTATTTTCTCTTTGTTGGCCTCGTAATACTTCTTGCCCTTTGCCGCTATTTTCTCTTTGTTGGCCTCGTAATGCTTCTTGCGCTGTGCCGCTATTTGCTCTTTGTTGGCTTCCTTGTATGTCTTATTGTATACTGCTATTTGCTCTTTATTGGCCTCTTTGTAGGCTTTCTTTTGCGCTACCATCTTCTTTTTGTTCGCCTCGTAATACGCCTTCTGCCTCGCTGCTATCCTCTCTTTGTTGGCCTCGTAATACTTCTTGCGTTTTGCCCTCAGCTTCTCCCCATTCGCCTCCCGATACGCCCTTTGATACACCCGTTTTTTCTCCCGTTTTTCTTCATCTCTTAGTTGTTTGTCGCTCATTTGCTATGCTCCGTGCTGGCTTTGGTCTGGCTCAAGTATAACAAGATTTGGGAGCGATGTAAAGGTCAAGCCCTCAAATCCCCCAACAACCGCCCCAACGCCTCGCCGTAAGCGTCCTCATTCCCCAAGCTCGGCCAGCACCCCCACATTAGGCGACTTAATCTCCTCAAAGATAGCCAGGGATCAGTTGATAGTTGATCCTTGAACCGTCCAGACCGTTGTCGATTTACGCCGAGTGTGGGAGTGGACCGAAAATTGGAATTGCTAACTATTGCAAAAAAAGATCAAATGTGCTAAACTGTAGACGTGAGCTACAGAGCCGCCCGGAGATATTTCTCCAGGTGGCTTTTTTGTTGTTCGCAGCCCGGCCCTCCCAAGGGGATTGAGGTGGAAACTTCTCACCTCAATCCCCCAGGGCGCATAAGATACCTTATGGTTCCAGTATAAGGTGTTTGAACAGGAGTTAAAATGCCTCAAAAACTTAAACGCGGCAAACCGTTAACCGAAATGGTCAAAGGATCACTCGATTACACCCGGCATCTCATTTCCAAAGCCTTTTACCAGACCTTTGAACGGAACGAAGAATGGTTTTGGGTTAAAGAGGTTTTCGCCACTTACCTGATTGTCAGCCACGATGATTTGGCCGTAGATGAATATTATCAAGTGGCTTACACTCGTGAAGGTGAGACAGCCACCTTTTCGCCCCGTAACGAATGGCTTGTGGTCGAATTGGCCTACCAACCCCAGACAATGGTCGAAACGAAACGCTCAACCGGCAAAAGTCTGAATGAGCGGCATACCTTCGCCCTTCAGTTGACTGAAGCCAGCGCCCAAAAAACTAATCCCAATGGCCCCTGGCCAGTACGGGCGGTGGGTACTACGGCTGATGAAATCAACGGCAACGGGCGACGTTATGCCGCGTATGTGGCTGAAGCAGCGGTTCACCGGGCCCAACAGCGATTTAATGAAAACGTAGGACAAGGGCGGCTTGTCCTGGCTGGTGAGGTTGATCATCCCCTTGATAAAGGTAATCGCACCCCCCTAATGCAAGAAACCGTTTTTAATTGGACCAACATTCAATTTGACGGCCAACACGTACTTCTGGAGGGTTTGTTGTTGGGAACCAGAAAGGGCAAGGATTTATATGCCCAGATGGAGGGGGGAATTCGACCTGACATCAGTCAACGCGGTTTTGGCAAATCTGTTTTTATTAAAGAGGGCGACCAGGAGATTGAGGAAGTTGTCTACCTGGAAATCCGTGGCTACGACGCAGTGGACAATGGCTCGGATACGGCGGCCTACGTAGAAATAGCCGAATCGCAGCATCAACCCAAACCAAGATTGAATACCCAAACGGAGGAGAATACTATGGACCCTATCACCTTAGAACAATTACGGAGTGACTACCCCGACCTGGTAGCCCAGATTGAGGCTGAACACGACGAATCACGCCGTCAAATTTTAGAAAGCCAACTTGAGGCCCGCCGCGCCGAAGATGAGCGGGTGCAGCAGCAGGTTTTGGCCCACCAAAATGCGTTGCGCCAGCAGCTTGGCATTGGTCAGGATGATGATTTGCTAGAAGCTCTCACTCAACGTCAGACTCTACTGGAATCATTACAAGAGCGGGATCAAGCCCAAGAAACAGAGTTGCAGGGGTATCGAGAAGCCCAGCAGCAGCGTCAAGTGGCTGAGCATATTGAAACTCAGGTGGCTGCCTTAAATTATCCCCCCGAAATGAAGGCCATCCTGCTGGAATCGGTGCAGAGTATTGGCCCCGCCACCACTGAGGATGCTGATAGGCTGCTGGAAACCAAACGCAGCGAGTATGATGCTCTGATGGCCCAGCAAACATTGGTCCGAAAGGGTTTTGGCGACGTTGAGGTAAAAGGACCGGTTTTTGAAGCGGAAACGGGACAGTCCGCCTTTACCCAACCTGCCTTTGAAATCACCGAACATTTGGTCAATCGCCGCCTGGGTAAGCGGCGTGATCTGGCTAAAGCGACATCACCTAATGAGATTTTTACGCGGCTTTATTTGGAAGCGTTTGACCGGGCCTACCGTACCCAACTGATCGAAGAGGCTAAGAAACTAGAACAATTCCTGGAAGCCGAAACCACCACCGATCTTAATTTGCCCTACAGCGTCAGCCGGGCAATGATCGAAGAGGTGTTACCCGAGTTGGTAGCCCTCAGCATTTTCGATTTTGGTCTGGAAGAACATAGCCCGACCTTGTTATACTTCGAATCTTATATCGCCGAGGTAGGAGCGAAGCCTGATGTAGTGAACGATACATTTAATAGCGCCCACGACACTTGGGTAGTCTTGAACAACAAACGTATCCAAACCAGCACCGTGGTGGTTACATCAGACCCGGCTGGAACAACCTACACCGAATACACCGATTTTGTGGTGGACTATGCCAATGGTCAGATCAAAGTTCTTTCTAGCGGCAGCATGGCTGATGCCACGGGTTTTTTGATTAGCTACTCGTATGACAAAGTGAGGTCTGGCGAAAACCAACCCATTCAAAGAGGAAAGGGCCAGTTATTAAACAAAACCATCACTCTTGCCGCGGACAGGCTGGCCACGCACATAACGGACGAGGCCATCACCTTTTCCCGGACTCAACTGGGTTGGGATGCCACAACCCGCACCCTTAATATGCTCATTCGTCAAATTCGTCAAATGATTGACGAGGGCATTATCCGCCTGGCTGTGGCCAGCGCCATTAGCGCGGCCAACAGTGGTGGTATCTGGGATCAAACTGGGGGCGAGAGTGAGGCTTTGCTGGTCAAGAAAATGGGGTTAGCAAAAACAGCCGTCATTATGAAAAACTATGAACCCACATTCTTCTTAATGAGTCCCACCAATGCGGAGTATCTGAGCAATTGGGATGGGTTCAAACGAGATGGCTTCCCCGATGCCGGGCTAGGAGCTGGCTTTACACGGATGATGGTCAAAGATTTACCGGTATTCAAAAGCAAACACATGCCCGACAGTGTGATACTGACCGGCCACCGGGAATTGGTGCAATATCGCGTACTTTCGTCAAAGCCAATGCAGCTTTTTGGGCCGTTCCAGGCTCGCAGCGGTGGTAATTTGACGGCTGGTAAAGAATATTATATTGAAGAATATAACGGCACCTATAGTCTCATCGAAGACAAGGGTGGGAATGTAAAAGTCTCCTAAAGGAGCCGCTGATGGCGCGGGGGGTGTGTGCTATGCAAGCATAGCCGGTGTCCCTCCACTCGCTTCCCCACGCCACATGCTCCGTATGATAACTACATTATTATAGGAGTTTAATATGGAAGGATTACTTGTTAGTGTAGCCACTTTGGCCGGAGCGGCTGGGTATGTGGCTACCCAACTGATCGATATTATCAAACCAATGCTAGACCCATATTTTGTGACCGCTCCGCAAGTTAAAGCCCCCTCACTAAAATTATTAACGTTGGGGCTTACGGCTTTGTGTGCCGTAATTGTGGGTTTACTGGCCGAAAGCTTGGGCCTTCTGGCCCCGGGTGGTTTTTGGCTGGTGGTAGTCGCCAGCTTCCCGGCGGTTGGTGGCTGGTTCCAAATTGAAAGCCGGCGCAAGTCGGCTAAGAAAACAGCACAAAATGGAGGGGTACTCTATGACGGATTCGGATCACCACTTATTAACGGTAAGAAATGACAGTAATGAGCCGGTGCTAGTTGGCGACCGTCGCTTGTTTCCCGGCCAAAGGCGGCGGGTGCATGAGGCTATTTATACACGAGCCAAAGCAAAGTATCCTGATTTGACATGTCTTGATCAGGTTAAAGCCGAAGCTGAAAACAAGCCTGATGACCTGACCGAAATTTCCGGCCTGGGCAAAAAACGGGCCGAAGCTCTCCACCAACTGGGTATTTCGACCTTTGCTGATTTGGCTCAGGCTGAGGCCGAGTTTTTAGACCAAAATATCCCCAATCTAACCCTGGCTCAAGCGCAAGGGTGGATTGAACAAGCCCAGGCATTAGTCGAGGCATAGATTGTTTTAGGTGAGCTGATGGCTATTGAGTTGAGCAAACTGGTTACCCAACTACAGAGTGATGTTGCGGCCCGGAATGGTGTGCCGAGCAACGACCAATATACCGAGGCGGTTAAGGACGCGGTTTGGGCCTATTCAGATCGCCTGCCGCTGAAAAAGAGCTTTGAGTTGTCGGTGGTCAGCGGAACAGCCACATATAGCCTGCCAAGTGACTTTTTGCGCCTAATTAGTCTACTCGATGTGCCAACCCAAGATGGGGTGATGAGTACAGATGATGGCCTTATTCCAATCGGCGGCTCCTGGTCTGAGAAACACACAATTGCCGGACAAGAAATAACTTTTCAACCAACGCCTGCTTATACCGCAACTCGCTGGTTGTGGTATACAGCGGCCTACATTTTAGATGAGGCCGATATTTATATGGCGATGACAGCGGATGTAAAGCGCATCGTTATGTTGAAGGCTCAAGCGATTGCTCTGGGGCTTCAGGCCGATAAAGCTGCTCAAGAAGCGTGGCAATATACGGCTGGCGCGGAGAAGGTGAGCAAAGAGAAGCTGGCCAATAGCCTGGGCGAACGAGCCGAAAGGTCGGATACTCTGTATGAAGCGGCCATTCAGAAGCGCATTGGGCCGGTGGGGAAACGAGCGTAATGAACAAAAAACAACTTTTAATAACTGGTGTTGAATTGATGTTGTTTTTGTTTGTTGTGGCCTTGCAAGGAGACGATCTTGCTAACCCCGGCTGATTTGGCTCAAATGACGGCTGATTTAAGTGAGGTACGGTTGGATAATGAGACCATCATCACGATCCGGCGAGGTGACAATACGTTGACTCCGCAGTCAGTGCGAATTGTGGGGAACGCTACGGGTCAGACGAAGGATGGTGAAGCAGCACAAGAGGTCCGGGGGAAAGTGGTGGTGTTGGGGGCGACCAATCTCGACATCCAACCCGGAGACCGATTCAATGATGCGGCAGGCGAACTCTACAACGTAACCTTTGTGCGCCCAAATCGAACCGTTGCAACGGAGGCTGAGGCCGAGGTTGTGGAGTAATTTCGCAGACTTTAGGAACAATAAGCTAACTTATGGTTCCTGTATATGACTCCATTGAAAAAACCAGGTTTTTAGACCACATTGCCCACACAAATTTGGGCTTGACACCTTTTTTCAGGAGAGTCGGTAGATACCCATTCTGCACTCTGTCTTGTACCTAACAGGCAGTTCAGGGGCTTGGCGGTTCTGTACCCTAAAACCGCTTGAACCCAAACCAGACTTGGCAAATTCGGCAGCGTACAACCTTGGCGAAGCCAAGTCCGCTGCAACGTGGGTTAGCTTTCAGTCGTCATTTCTCTAGTACAGTCCGGCGTAAATTCGTGACCATTAGCGATAACAATAGTCGCTGAAACTTGCTCAAGTAGCTTTTGGAAAAAATTGCTTGGCCGCATGGTTTTTATAAAAATTGAACCTGAATTCTTGCATCTCTATTTTTGGCGACTACTTTATCCGCACGACGTCCAAATCTATTACTTGGCCCGGTCTGGTAAGCCTTTGTCATCTTATGTGGTCACGAATTTACGGCGTTTTGTACTACTTAACTAGCAGTATGCTTTACTGGTCTCAGGTAACCTGGTATTTAAAATACTACTTCCGCTTTTCTTTAGCCATTCCAAGTAAGCTTCTAACAACTGTATGCATATAGTTAACTGACTTCCCAAGTACCGCTATGCCAAGTTCATTAAGTCCTTGTTGTGCTGCAACAGTATTTTGAAATGCCAAATTAAGGTTAGTAGCTACAATATCTTCAATTGAAGGCGACTTCGTAGCTTGTGAGGCTTTTGATTCTACTGTGGATTTCAATTTAGCATTAGCCTTTTTTGTTTTGTTCATTATCTTTTCCGCCGCGTCTTTTTCAGCGTCAATATCTAGCTTGGCATCAGTAGAGTTATCTGTATTGGCATCTTTCGCTATGTTGATTGCTGATCGAGCTGCTTCTGCTGCTATTCCGAGAATAAACCGGTTTTGCTGATCAATTACTTCATTAAGCATTTGCATCGTATCCACAAATATCTTCGAATATTCTCGATATTTTTCTGCTGTTTCTAAATGTTGTTCGTTATCGGTAATACTTTGTTCCTTCTCCATAACAATTGTCCTTTCTATTTTTGGTCTATCCACTTAAGGCGAGACACGATGGTTACGGTTATTCAACCGTAACCTGCCCTTACGCCGAGTTAACTCGACAAAATACGGATTGCAGTTTCAAAACTGCAATCATCACTGTCGCGGCTTAAGTTAGTAGCCCTATTTTTGGTCTAATTTTTTTCTTTTATCTTGATAATCAACTGATTAGCTTCAATCAGTACAACCCAAAATTAGTGTCAATGTTACTGACTATGCGTTCAATTGCTTGGTGGCTGGGCAATACCCAAGTTAAAATGATGTTACGAAATCCAGAACGGAAATAGTTGTTCAGTACCGCTTGGACATTTTCATAACTGAAAACAAATCGGGGGTCATCTATCGAAAAGGGGTTGACTCGCCAAACGTCATCCCCATCCAGCCAGGCACAATCCTCGACCAGAGCAAACAGCTTCTCGGCACAAGCGGATTTGCCGACATAGGGAGAACCATTAAGAATGATAAGTTTCTTTTCATAATGGTTGCTGTAGCTGTCGGTTACACTTTGGCTTTGTTTTCACTTGGAAATATTTCGCCTATTAGTGATTTTGAGACAAACCCCAACTGCCGCTGAACCGGCTAACGCCCCCAAATGTGGCGATGCCGGGTAGCCGGGGGGCATTGCTGCCCCCTCGGCCCCCTAAGAACCCTGCAAGCTAGTTTCCCAACACAGGGCTCAAGCCTCTCAAACGCCCGGTAAGGGACGCGCCCCTTCTACTGTACCGAGGGGACTTCACGATACGCACTTGCGGCCACCCAACGTTTCCGTCAGCGAGCGCACCAGCTAGACCGAAATCTGCCGTCATCTGCTTTCTCGCTTTGAGGTGGTTTATCAAGCTATCTCGTGACGAGACACCTGATGGAAGTTGCGTTGAAATCTCAACGCCGCCCGCTTTCGCGTGGAGTGATGTCAACGCTGCCTGGGCTGCGTCTCAACCGCCGGGTAGCCGGAGGCTGTTGCCAGCCCCAAGCCCCCTAAGAACCGCTTTTGAAAGATTTCCAATCTTACGGCTCAAGCCTCTCAAACGCCCTTGATAGGACGCGCCCCCTTTAGAGTAAGAGGACTTCACGATACACACTTGCGGCCATCCAACGGTTTTCCCGTCAGCGGGCGCACCAGCTAAACCGAAGTCCGCCGTCATCTGCTTTCCCGCTTTAGAACGGTTATTCAAGTTTTCTCGTGATGAGACACCGGCTGGAAGTCTGCCTGCTTTCGCATAAGGTGATGTTGCTCTGACGAGCGCAACCTTTATCCCTATCATTACAAAAGGGCCTTCGCTTTTTCCAGCATCCCATACCAGCCAACCCATCAGCGTCCCTTGCGGCTCGCTTTCCCAGAGGGAGATTGACCGGCTTACCACGTTCCGTGTGAGTACCTGATTAGGTGGGTTAGGTTCCGCCTGTTCGCCGGGGGTGCATCATCTGTGCTAGGAGAGATAGGAGCACCTAGTCCTGACCCCTTGCCTTTTGGCCCAAGCCTATGGTCTCTTGCGGAGACATCTCAGCCTCTTTGGCTTGTCTGGCTTAACGACGTTTATCAGCGGTTCAGATATTTTAACCATACCACCCCATCCTAGGCCCCGACCACCTTGAGGCTAGCAGTCGCCACCGCCACTCACGTTTTGGTGACCATCCCTTGCGGGGATGAGGATACATTGTCCCGAAGGCTTCGCACCCCACCAGCACCCTGATGGGTGGTTTTCCTGATGACGCACGCTTCGGTAGGATACCGATGACAGAACACCGAGTTATATCCCGTTTTCGGGTATAACAAATACTCGCACAACTTCGTGTCACAGCCTATCCGTCCCATTACAGAACGACTTTCGCTTTCTCCATCATCCCTTACCCGCATCCCTATCGGTTCACCTTGCGGCTCACTTTCCCTGACGGGAGAAATACGGGCTTATCACGTTCCACTTACATACCCTCAGATGGGTTAGGTGCTGTCTATCCGCCGGTGGAGCTTCATTTGCGTCAGGAAATTTCCAAGTTCCTGAACCTGTCCACTTGCTTTTTTGCCCAAGCCTATCAGCGTCTTTGGCTTGTCGCTATTCACGACGTTTATCGACAGTTCACATATGTTCACCCTACCATCTATCCTAGCTCCCGACCACCTTGACGCTAGTAGTCGCAACCGCTTCTCTCGATTAAGTTGCCATCCCTACCGGATGAGGCTACATTGTCCCAGTCGCACTTTATTCAGACTGGTGGGATACCAATGGCAAAACATTGAGTTACATCCTGATATTCAGTTGTAACAGATATATAAGCGACTTCGTGTCGCAATGGAAAGGATAGCGACGGTACTTTGTAGCCTTGTAGACTTCACAGGCCCAAACAGCCACAATAAAAACCGAGCTTTCCAATTCGTGTTAATTGGCATTGTTATATGGCTTTTACGTGGGAGGACACAGCCTATTGGCACACATTATACCATTCAGGCTGCTGCCGAAACCTCCGCCAGTTCTTCTTTAACTTTTTCTTGTATCCAGAGATTTACTAATGTTTCTATTGATACCCCTTTTTGCCAAGCTATCTCACTGACCTGACTCACTAATGTTCGTTCCAAAGCACAATATCTGACCTCGGATTGAATATCTACTTCAAATTCAACGCGCTCAGTCTCTTCCCAATAATCAGTTACATCGTGAGTGTCCCAAAACTCCCCTATCTCCTGATAAGATTGTGCTTGTGAAATTGAACTCTTATTTGCGCTCATATCGCTTCCTTTCACTCTGTGTCATATCTCTGGCCGATAATATCAAAGCTCGTTTATCCTTCTTGTATACGAAAAAGATTATCAGATAACGTCCACCCATTGTTTGCCCCGCAGCGAAATACACATTTTCACCTGGACGATGGCCTTTTTCAACAAAGCGAAACTTATGGCGATTATTGAAAACCTCTCGTATTTCTTCTGGCAAAACATTATGTTTCCAGTGTAATTTCTCTACGATGTCATCAAGCCAAATAAATCCAGTAACTTTCAATCCATTTCCTCATACTGTGTGTAGTTGATACGTTTATAGGTGATATGGTAATTGTACAATCAAAGATTATTTGTACAAAATATCATCCCAAACCATTAATCATAGGCGATTACAGTTTTAGTAAAAAATCGCAAGTGATGCGGCAAGGATACCTTGCGAATTGTTTTTTAGCAATATAAGTTACAGTCGACGGAGAGGTCGCCCTCTCCGCCTCTGCTTCAAATCCGTGCGTGCCACTTTCAAAACACACGGCTCCTAAGTATTAGGACTGTTGTCATCAGCACCACCCAAACCGTTACCAGCAGGGGCCGCTTGGCAAATGTACTATTGGGGCAACTGGCTTTCACTACGTCCGAGAACGTGTGTCATAAAGCTCGGCCCTTTATCGAGTACCTAAGCCCTCCCTAATACCCGCCCTCCGTCAGCATATCTCTGGCATTACCCAGAGCATTGGCTTCTGAGGGCATCCGGTTGGTTACCTACTCAGTCAAAGCTGAGAGCCGTCAGGAGGTTACTCCGTTCCACGTGTTGATTGGTTCGTGACCTTAGGTCGGTACTTTACGCCGAGTTCGCTATGAGTGATACTACATCCTGGGCGACAATGCAGCCTGGAACCTTCCCCGTTTTGGGTCCTGTCTAATAACCAGCGTAGACAGGTTCTTATTGACGACGCTTCAAACATACCTTCGCTTGCGCTGACCATAGCCACCTGCTAGACGGGATAACAACGTCTGGTTCGTCACACTCCGCCGTTTCGCCCCGCATCTACCCTTTGATGACCATTCGCTGGATAGGAGGCGACGCTTTCACCCCACCACTTGGGGGATAGGGCTTGATAAGTCACTTATTCAGTTTTTATCTCACCTACATCAAACACGTAGTTATCAGGGGTTCAATTGAACCCCAGCCGCTCTTCCCCACGTACCCACTGGTACGGTTTTCGAGCGAACGGGTCACACCGCCCAAAATTTAGCCGATTGGCAAGGTCAGCGACAGAACTTTGTTACCTTGTGACCGCCACAGGCCCAGCCAACTTCTATAAAACACTGCTTGCCAATTCGGCTACAATTTTTTTGTTAGCTGGCTCTTTGGATTTAGAACAATCCCCTATTCCTTTTCTTACACATATCCAACTTATTAGTTAATCCATGTTCGCAAGGAGATACCAAACGATAAAATATAGGGGATACGGTAGCAACAAAAACAGCCCTATAATTTCTACCCAGGATTTCTTTCGGCCCAGCACAATTATTCCTAAAACGAAAGTAAATATTAGACTCGACGTGCAACGAATTGGCCAGTTAAGAAGCTTTGAACCAGGTGTTATTCCTCTTAATAAAATGTCCACTATTATACCAGGCGTATACAACATCAACAGTATTGACTGGGGTATATCCTCTAAAACCGAATATTCTTGTGACTCAAGATATAATTCCAGACTATAAGTCACACCGAGAAATAATAGTAACCCACAAATAATGCCGAAAAGCCAACGATGCGTGGAAGAAAAAGTGTGGATAGAACTCATATATTTTTTTGAGGCCATTCCTTTTCATTTTGCTTGTTATACGGCTCCTTTGGACGAATCGCAATTACTAAGGCAGTATCCCGTGAAAATAACCATATCTTCTCGGTAAGCGCTCCACATTTCCATTCAAGCTAACGACGGATAACTGGAACTGCTCACCTTTTACTGTAGTATACAAAATATGCTGGTCGTCAACCCAGCCCCAGATAAATGAAAGTGGCTCCCTAACCAAGGTTACGGCTACCTTCTCATACGGTTTGGCTACAAAGCTGATATACGCTTGTTCGATTGTAACTTGATCTTCAACAACGTCTGCTGACATAAATACAAGGTCACCAGTAGGACTGAAGGTGGGGTGACCAATATAGTCCTGCCCCGGCCCAAAATAGGTAGCCACCGTCGTGCCATCCATTTGGAAGACCGTGACCTTACCAACTTGACGCTTAGTAACCACAAAATAGGCATTATCTGCTGAAATGTCACCAATGCAGTCTGAATAGTCATTCACCGGACACTCATAGACCAAGGTAATATCACCATCGGACAGCGACAATCGGTACAAGTTGCTGTATTGTCCCGTATAGGCATTCCACGAACCGCCTTTACCATCAGGCTGGACGGTAAAAAGCAAAGTGTCATCGTCCACAAAACGCAGCGGCTGAATCATCCAAGCGATGTAGGGAGTGCCGCGTTCGACCTCAGCAACATTATCCACACGATGTAGCAGTTGTACTTCACTACCATCCGCATTTGCTAAGTACAATTCAGAAACAAGGATCTTATGATTATCTTCTGTTATCTTGGCTATTTTTAACTGGCTCCATGCAATTTGCGACCCACTTGGTGAGATCACAAAATAATGATAAAGGTTATCAGCATCGAGAAGAGGTAGTTGTGTGAGTGTGCCGTCATTAGCATAATGGATTATTTGTTGCTTTGTCGATTCCTCACTCGTAACATCCGTTGAATAGTATATCCCATTCGTCGTCAGTGCCAACAGCCTCCCGATTGCTGGATCAAACCGTATGGTGCATTCTGACTTGTTGGCAGCATGATATAGGATGTAATCATCTCCTTCGTTAGCCTGGAAAAACATCGCCGGACGGGGCAGGCAGAACAGATAGGTGGTCCAGGGTTAGATATTGGCGAACTCACTGAAATTGTCTCTTGTGGCGCCTTTAATGTTGGCGTGGATGGATTTTGAGTGATGGGTGTCATCCTGTTGCCTGTTGACCCAACAGTACTTAAGCTATCATTGCTAACAACACAGCCACTTACGAACAAACAACAAACCAATAATCCGTAGAGTTTATGAATTTTCAATTAGGCCCTACCTCGTTGACATAAATTCATACATCATCAAGCAAATCAAGCAGTATAACGCCCAATTTTTACCCGCCGCCCGACGACAACCCCAATAAAAAGTGTGGTTGGAGTACAGACACCCCTTCACCAGCGAACACAACCTAAATTATACACAACTTCACAGACTCAACCAACTTCGATTTAAACATCCCTTCGCAAAAAACCAAGCTTGGGCGGTCTGGTACAAAATTTTTGTTATACGGCATTTTTCTTGACCATGCTACCTGGTTTTGTAAACTTCCCGCCGATGTTTGATTAAATGAACAATAATAACTCTCTGCTCAACTTGGCTGAAAGTATAGAGAACTCGATAATCCCCAACACGCAACTTGTATAAACCTTTCCATTCACCTGTTAAGGGTTCTGGTGTTACATTCTCGAAATTATCAGCCAGCCAACGGATTTTTTTTAGAACCCGTTGAGCTATGGTTTTACTCAAATGAGCTAAATCCGCCTCAGCTTCGGATGTAAATTCCACTTCATACATCTTACCACTCCAGCCCTAACTTGGCCGCGACTGCTTGAGCGGGTCGAGTTTCTCCACCTGCTCGTGTAGCAGATAATGAGAGGTGAAGTCTCTCCTTGATTTCATCACGTAATTCTAACCCCTCATCGGGGTCGCCCAGTAGCTCCAAGATGGTTTGAGTAACAACTTCTCTTATCAAATTCTTTAGCTCATCTACGGTTAAATCCGCAACATTTGAATAGGTCATTTTTACTCCTCAAAATCAGACATTAAAACAATCAAACTTATCAATATAAAGACCTACCGAGTCTCGCTCACTCCGTAGGTCTTTTCATTTTAATTCAAATTATAGTTTTGGTCAAAGTAATTTCAACCTACTTCGGGGAGATGCACTCCTTTCCAAATCAATCCACAAGTTGCCTTACAAGTGACTCGGAAATCGCCTTGATTAACATAGATGCTTGTTGAGGAGAGAAGAAGTCTTTGGTGGCACAAGCCTCTATGACATCCATCATTGCCCACTCGGGCAGTTCACCTGACGAAATAGGATCAAACCTACCATCACCGCCCCACCACGCTAGGCGAACTGACTTTTCGGTGAAGTTGTATTTCTCACCGGCACTTGAGTTCCCATCTTCGGAGGGAATAGCAAACTCGATCTTGACTTCACCCTCTTCGGTTGGTCTCTCGTATCGTTTTGTGTTGACTGTGGAACTGACTTTCATGATTGCCTCCTTTGCTGCCGTATAACGGCCCCAAATTACGCGATTGGAAAGGGTAGCCCCTGAACGTTGCAATAATTTTAACTTTGTTTGCTTCTGAATTTCAATAATCGCGCTGCTTTCCAATTCGCGTAGATTTGGTTTGTTAGGCAGAGACATCTATATTTAAAGCTTCTGGTGGTGGATTGAATCCTAGAGGCCAGCGTGTATTTTTATCATATTTTGCATCTCTTAGAATCACCTTTTCTAATTTGGCCCCTTCAAAATTGGCGCCACACAGGTTAGCATTGCTTAAATCTACGTCTGTGAGTCTAGCTTGAGAGAAATTTGCCCTCATTAAGTCTGCCTCTGATAAGGTGGTAAAGAATTTACGGTTAAAATGAATTGGGCCTATATGAGCCTCGGTAAAGTCAGCATCTTGTAATTCTGCCTTGTTCAAGTTTGTTCCCATTATGGTTGCTTTAGAAAGATTAGCCTTGTTTAATACTGCTCCTTCAAATTCTGACATTACTAAAATAGCTTTCACAAAGTTAGCTTCAACCAACTTTGCCCAGCTCAAATTAGACCTGGTTAAATTAGCATAAGCAAAACGAGCTTGGTATAAAAAGGCATTCTGGAAATTGACTTTGGATAAATTAGTTCCAAACAAATCTATGTTAGAGAAGTTACGAGGTGAAATCAACTCATACATTAGAGTTCCACCCCATTCAAGTTTATCTAGAAAAGGGTCTTCCAAGACAGACGCATCTGTCGTATATGAAATTTCACTAAGGTCAGCTTTTTTCAAAGATATTACAGATTTCTTTGTGATGAGATTCGCAGTGTAAAGGAAATCCAATACTATGCCTTTACGAGAGCTATCTAATCTTTGAAGTATTGCTACTGTCAAACTCCGTCCTATAACTCGAAGTGGGTTGTCCTTATCGTCCTTATCCGCATCATCATATAATCTTTCATCTAAAAGCAGGTCTGACATACGGCCAAGATAATTTTGTAGTGCTTCTGCACGTTGTTGATCTTCATTACTCTCTTGATCTCTTTTTTGTTCAATTTTGTAGTGCTTCTGCACGTTGTTGATCTTCATTACTCTCTTGATCTCTTTTTTGTTCCGACTTGCTGAAAAAATATGCTACAATGGCTAGACCTACAGGGATGATTAATAACTCCATCAAATCCCAAAGGGTTTTGTCTTCAAAACCAGTAGCATCAGCCCACACTAAACCTTTGACATATCGAAGATATAACCCCACGCCAGATGCTACCACAGCAATGCTAAACAAAATCGACCAATATTTGTAATGCTTAACCAACAAGATTATCCTATTCATCTTTTATTCTCAATTAAATGTCACTGTGATCGATAAAGCACAATCTGCCTAACGTTTCTGTTAACCAGCGCCCCGACGATAGACACAAAAAAAGGGTAGCCCCATTCTGGACACCCTTCCGTTAGCGCAGGCTTTTCCAATTATACGCTACTTCTCATTTTCCATCAACTTCAAAGCTGACACCTCTTTGTTGGTCTACCTTGTAGGGGGCGTCTGGTTAAACAGAGTTGTTAGATGGTTTGGCCTCATCACTAGGAAATTACACCTACTTTTCCTCTTTTTGCTGACTTCTCCTGGCCCTGAAATTCCGACCCAACCTGGCTTATCTGCCCTCAGTTGGCTGCTCTTTGGCTCAGTTTTTGGCCCATTTTCAAGCTCTCGACGCACGACCCCCTTCCCGTTGTTCGGGCTGGCCTATCAA
>PJEL010002453.1_pt1 | contig 17031 bp, 17 predicted proteins | sample 1853271 | NCBI WGS metagenome assembly PJEL01 (sample SAMN08108733, study PRJNA415343) | Invertebrate metagenome, whole genome shotgun sequencing project. | host: Globobulimina | place: Sweden: Gullmar Fjord | collected 2015-08
TGATCAATGGCAATATCGCCGATCACGGGCTCGCGATCATGTCGGTGCGCAAACATCTGGCATTCGATACCGATCTGCGCAGCGATGCCGCGCCACTCAATGGCTTGATTGACAAGCTGCTGGAGAGCGGTGCCGAGTTGAAGTTCATGCGCGATCCGACCCGCGGCGGACTTGCGGGTGTCTGCGCTGATCTGGCGGCGGACAGCGGGCTCAGCCTCGAAATCGACGAGGCGGCAATCCCGATCTCCAGCCAGGCAATGCGCACGGCAGAGATCCTTGGGCTCGATCCGCTAAGCGTTGCGAACGAGGGCAAGGTCGTCGTCGTCGTCGCTGCGAAAGACGCCGAACGTGTGCTCGCCGCCTGCCGTTCACATCCGCTCGGCGAGCGAGCGGCTCTGATCGGAACCTTCGGCGATGGCAGCCCGCCTCTTGTAGAATTGATCACGCGCGGTGGCGGTCGTCGCAGGGTGATTCGGCCCTACGGCGAAGAATTACCCAGGATCTGTTAGGGGGACGCCTTGCACGAGATGGCGATAGCGGTTGAGCTGATGGAGCAACTCGAATCCCTCGCGATCGAGAACGGGCTCGCGCGGATCGATGCGATCAGCGTGACGGCCGGTGCGATGCGCGGCATCGTTCCGGAGGCAATGAACGCGGCCTTCGACGCCGTCAAGGAGGGCACTTGCGCCGCCGAAGCGACACTCGAATTGCAGATCGTACCGGTCGAAGCCGAGTGCCGCGGCTGCGGCGAGCGTTTCGCGCCGGGTGTGAACGATTTCCTTTGCCCGCGCTGCGGGCAGGCCGATTCACGGATAATCACGGGGGACGACATCATCCTGTCCTCGGTGAGTGGAGAACAGAACGGAGGCACAGCCGATGAAGATTAATGTCGTCACGAGTGTTCTCAAGGCGAACGACGCCGTCGCCCACGAGAACCGTCGCCGCCTCGAAGCAGCGAAGATCCTGACCCTCAACATCACGAGCGCCCCAGGTAGCGGCAAGACGGCTCTGCTCGAAAGCACCTTGCCGGCGCTCGCCCCCGAATTCGCATCGGGCGTGATCGTCGGCGATCTGCAGACGACGCGCGACGCCGAGCGCGTCGATGGGGTTGCAAAAGCGGTAACCCAGATCAACACGGAGGGCGGCTGCCATCTCTCCGCGACGCAGGTGAGCGAATCGCTCGACGGTCTGCCGCTCGACGAACTTTCACTGATGTTCATCGAAAACGTCGGCAACATGGTCTGTCCATCGGGTTTCGATCTCGGCGAGCACGTGCGCGTCGCCATGCTGTCGGTTCCCGAGGGCCCGGACAAGATCGCCAAATACCCGACGCTGTTTCGGCCTGCCGACATCATCCTGCTCTCGAAGATCGACCTCGCCGAGATACTGGAGTTCGACGGCCGTTGCGTGCGTGATGATCTCGCCAAGATCAATACGCGGGCGCCGTTGATCGAGATCTCGACGAAGACCGGCCAGGGGATGGATGAGTGGCTCGCCTGGCTCAAGGGGCGCTACGCGGAGCAGTACGACAAAAAAGCTATTACTTGAGCAAAAGTGTCCGCATCGGCTAGACTCGGAGCGTGCAGGGGGTAGGGATGGACCGTTCGTCCACTAAGATGACCTTCGCCCAGCGGACTTACGAGTTTCTGTGGGGCGGAGAACTGTTACCCGGCAGGCGCGTGCGGCGCGCCTTCTGGCAGGTCCGCTTGCGCTGGTGGGCCCCGCTCGCCATAACAATCGGTGTCGGCTTGGGTTGGCGGCTCGGCTATCGCTTCCCCATGATGCCCATTCTCTGGGTAGCCGCGGGTATCCTCTTCTACAACTGCCTTTTCTCGCTGGCCTTTCAGCTCATCGGCAAAGATCCCCGGCTCGAATCCAAGCGCGAGCGGTTGTACACGATCCTGATGGTCGTCTGCGACTACGCTGCCATGTTCCTGCTCATTCACTTAACGGGCGGCGCCGCAAGTCCCGTCACCTTCTTCTTCATCTTCCATATCATCATCGCCGCCATTCTATTCAGGCCGAGCACGGCTTTCCTTTTCGCGGCCGTTGCGATCGTCGGTATCGGACTGCACAGTCTTTGGCGCCAACTCGACTATCTGGCCGATCATCCCATCACCTACGAAACGGCCACGACGATCGCGACGGGCGGGAAGCCGCTTGTGCTGCTCACCTACATGTTCTTTGCGGCGACGGTCCTCGTGACGGCCGCCATCTCGACGCGGCTCATGAGTCGGCTTCACAGGCGCGTCGTCGATCTGGCGGAGGCAACGCGCAAGGCGCGGACGCTCAATGACGAGCTCAGCAGTCTCTATGCGATGCTCAAGACCGTCGGTTCGGAAAGACAGCTTCAGCCGGTGCTCGATATCATGACGGCTGAGCTCGCCATAGGAATGGACGTTACCTATGTCGCCGTCAAATTGCTCGAGGCGGATGGGGACGAGCTCCGATTCGTCTCCGCCTATGGGCTGCCCGAAGAGTTCCTGAAACACAATTCGGTTCATATCAGCACTAGCTCGATGAACCGGCGGGTGATCGAGGGGGAGGTGCTTGTTTCCGGCAATGTCGATGAGGAGGACGACCTTCAGCTGCACAACGATTTGGAGAAGGCCGGGATCAAATCCATGTGCTTCGCGCCATTGACCCTGGACAAGCAGGTGATCGGTATCCTCGCTGCCTACAGCCTGGATCGCGACCGCTTCTCGCCCGAGGACTGCAGCTTCCTGCGGCTCGCGGCGGAGTTGATCGCGATAGCAATCGAAAATGCGCGCGCCTTCCAAAGCATCGGCGAACTCATGGGGGAACGAAACAAGTTCATGTTGCAGGTCACCCACAACATGCGTGCGCCGATCGGCGCTTGCCTTGGGATGCTGGATTTGCTATCCGGCGACTTCCTCGGCGAGGTCTCCGATGAGCAGGGCGACTATCTAGGCCGTATCGAGAGACGGCTCAAAGTGCTCAATCGCGCGATTGGCGAACTGCTGACCCTCGCCCAGACGCGCGATGGCAAAACGGACATCGCCCCCGTTCATGTTGAGCCGGATCAACTTGCCCGTGAGGTTGAGCAGGATTTTCGCGAAGAGGCAGAATCGAAGGGGCTCGAGTTCATCGTCGATGTCGCGGGATCCTTGCCGGGGTTAAGCAGCGGCGCCGACCTGCTGCGCCAGGTGCTGGACAATCTCGTCTCGAACGCCATCAAGTACACGGAGAGCGGTTGGATCCACGTCACGTTCGCGCTTGGGAGCGGGGGACAACTCAAGATTATTGTCGCCGATTCGGGGATCGGTATTCCAATGGTCGAGCAGCCGAAGCTGTTTACCGAGTTCTTCCGCGCGACCAACGCCAAGAAGATGGAGGCCCAGGGCACCGGCCTCGGCCTCGCGCTGGTCAAGCAGGCCGTCAACTGGCACGGCGGCCACTTGCATTTCAAGAGCGAGGAGGGGAAGGGCACGATGGTGATCGTCGAGCTCCCCATCGATCGCGCCGTCGGCGCGCGCAACTGAGATTTTTAGATATGCGGAAGCCGCCCGTGTGCACGCGGGCGGCTTCTGTTCGAAAATCATCCCCCAGCGTCGGCGTGTCGCTTAGCAGAGCCTCGCGCGGATGACGGAAACCAGACGATTGCGATCGACGGGCTTTTGAAAGATGGCGGACAAACCCAGTTCACTCGTGTCGGCCGCCATACTCAAATTGTCCCCCGTCGAGCTGAGCATGATGATGGGTGCTTCGTTACCCATTAGGCGCAGCTTTTTAACCATATTCGTCCCGGCATCCACTTCCTCCATCATCAGATCGAGGATCATCAGATCGGGAGCGGTCTCTTTGTATGCGGAAATCCCCGTCTCCGCGCTCTCGGCGGTGTGGACCTCGTAGCCCTCTTTCTCGAGCACGATTCTCAAGAAGGAGAGGATGTCAGGATCGTCGTCAACACACAGAATTTTGCGCGCATCACTCATGAGTTACCTTCATTCGATCTGGACACCACTCAGGTGCCGCCAAGGGTTTCCGTATTCGACTCCCCGAAAAACCCGCTCGTGAAAGAGGATTCCAAAAAGCCGACGGCTGCCGCAAGATTGTTGCTCGCCAATTCAGTGAGTCCTTCACCGAAGGCGTTGAATTCGTAACCCCTGATGCCGATGACATAAGCTGCCGGTTCGGCGCCGAAGAGATCACGTGCCAGAGTCAGAACAGCCTCCGGCGAAATGCTATGCGTGCTGAACTCCACTTTCCGGTCGGCGGGCTTCAGCCTTTCGACACGAAACGGCGCCTGGCAGGCGCAGTCCGCATCGACGAAGATCACCCTATCATACTTGGCGACCTCCGCCGCGTCCTCGACGGTAAGCTGATAGTCCGAATCGATCGTGCAGCCCGGCAGTTGCCTGTCCATGGCGGCCGCCGCGAAGGCCGGGCCGAGCCCGTCGTCGAGGCGGCCCGGATTTCCGTAGCCAATGACAAGTGTTTTGCCGAACGAACGATTCATCGCGTCGATCTCTCGTCTATTGTCTGGCCTTCGCTATCGATCAACTTCACTTCGAGGGGCATCTTGCCCATCGCATGGGTCGCGCAGGAGAGACAGGGATCGTAGGCCCTGATCCCGACCTCGATGTGATTGAGTAGACCCTCGGTGATCTCGGGCTGGCCCGAGATGTGGTCGTTCGCGATCTTCGCGACGGCCCTGTTCATCGGCTCGTTGTTGCTCGTCGTCGAGACGATCAAGTTCGCCATCGTCACCTGGTCGTTCTTGTCCACCTTGTAGTGGTGGAAGAGCGTGCCCCGAGGCGCCTCGATGATCGCAGCATACTCCTCGCGGCGATCGCCCGTCACGACAAGATCGTCACCCTGTAGGTCGGAGTCGTTCAGCAGTTCCTGGATCTTCTCGCAGGAGTGCAGCAGTTCGATCATCCGTGTCCAGTGGTAGGCAAGCGTGATGTTGTTCGGCTTGCCGTCCGTGACGGCCATGAACTCCTGGCGCGCCGCCTCGGCTTCGGGTGTGTCGATGAAGTCGCAGTTGTTGATGCGCGACAGGGGACCCACCCTGTACCAGCCGTCCTCCGGACCGATCTTCTTCAGGAAGGGGAACTTCATGTAGGACCAGGGCTTCACCTCTTCGGCGATGACATCGGTGTAGTCTTGAGGATCAACGCCGGTGATGATCTTGTTCCCCTGGGCGTCGATCGCCTGCAGGTTGCCGTGATAGAGGTCGAGGCAGCCGTCATCGCGCTGGATTGACAGGTGGTTGCTGTCGAAGCTGCCGAAGGGGGCCGCCATCTCCAGGTTCTCCACCGTGTAATTCTTTGCGATCTCAAGCGCGCTGCGGCTCCAGGTCATCATCTGCTCGATGTCCTTCAGGAACTCGTCACGCTCAGCGATGCTCAGATTCTTGTTCACGCCGCCGGGGATTGCTCCCGTGCCGTGGATCTTCTTGCCCGCCGTCGCCTTGATGATCTCCTGTCCATACTTGCGCATCATGACGCCCTGGACGGCGAGCTCGGGGAACTCGGCGGCGACGCCGATCACGTTGCGCTTCTCGACCGGAGCGTCGAAGCCGAACAGAAGATCGGGCGACGCGAGGTGGAAGAAGTGCAGCGCGTGGGACTGGAAGGTCTGGCCATAGTGCATCAGGCGGCGCAGCTTCTCGGCGGTCGGGGTGAGGTTCTCCCCGCCGACGATCCCGTCCATCGCCTTCGCCGCGGCGAGGTGGTGACTTACGGGGCAGATGCCGCAGAGCCGCTGCACGAGGACAGGAACTTCCCAGAAGGGCCGACCCTGAATGAAGCGCTCGAAGCCGCGGAACTCCACGACATGCAGTCTCGCCTGCTTTACCTTGTTATCCTCGTCGAGGAGGATCGTCACCTTGCCATGGCCCTCGACACGGGTCACGGGCTCGATGATCACTTTTCTATCCGTTTGAACGGCCACTTTAGTCTCCTATCCGTTCAGTCGTATTTGACCAGTTCATATGGCAGGTCGATCGGCTTGTCGCTCAGCAGAGCGACGAGCGCTTCCCATAGCGTATCAGCCGGCGGAGGGCATCCCGGCAGGTGGTAGTCGACTTTGACCACTTCCTGGCAGGGATAGACCTTGTCGAGCAGCAGAGGAATCTCCGGATCGTCGGGCACCTTGCCCCGCGGGTTGTGCACCGTCGGCCCGTTCAAGTAGGCCTCGTCGAAGCACTCCTTCAGGGGGATGTTGTTGCGCATCGCGGGGATGCCGCCACCGATGGCGCAGTCGCCGACCAGAATGAGAATCTGGCAGTTCTTGCGGAAGTCCTGCAAAACTTTGACGTTCTCTTCGTTGCAGCAGCCGCCCTCGATCAGGCCGACCGTTACGGGTCCGCTGAACTCCTTGATATCGTCGATGGGAGACTTGTCGAAGTCCACCAGCTCGACGAGTTTCAGGATTCTGTCGTCGATGTCCAGCAGGGACATGTGGCAGCCGAAGCAGCCGCAGAGCGAAGTGGTTGCTACCTTGGGTTTCGCCATGTTCAATCCCCCGATCTGTCGGCCGTCGCCAGTTCGATGTCGCTGCCGATAGGTTTGTTGTCGTAGAGGCGCTGGCCGACGGGAACCGCGTAGCCCACCCGTTTGCGCATCAGCGCACCGACGGGGCATGAGCTGACAGCCCTGTCGCTTGCCTCGATGTTGGTTCCGCCAAGGTCATTTGCGGCATCTACCCCAACTTCGCGCTTCGAACCCCGTTCGACCATCTCGAAGACATGCTTGCCGTCCGACTCCCGCGAAGCGCGAATGCAGCGGGCGCAGAGCACGCAGCGATTGCGATCGACGTAGATGTCCGGGTGCGAGGCGTCAACGGTCCGCTCGGGGAAAAGGTAGGGGTACTTCGGCGCCGTGATGCCGAAGCGATAGGCCAGAGCCTGCAACTCGCAGTTGCCGCTCTTCTCGCAGAACATGCAGAAGTGATTGCCCTCGACAAAAAGCATGTCCACGATATCGCGCCGGATCGTGCGAAGCAGTTCCGTGTCGTTTTCGATCTGCATGCCCTCCGCGATCGGCTGCGTGCAGGCGGCGGCGGATCTGCCGTTCACCATGACGGTGCAGATCCGGCAACTGCCATAGGGCGACAGGTCTTTGAAAGCGCATAGACGGGGAATGTAGACGCCGCCGCGGCCGGCGGCATCGAGAATCGTCTCGCCCGGCCGGCCCTTGATCTCTTTCCCGTCGATGCTGAGGGTAATGGTATCGTTCATGGTCTTCCCCTAGCTCGTGAAATGGACGGAGTCGCGTCCGGTCAGGGCCTTTGCTTCTTCAAGAACGGCCTGGATGTCGAATCCTGGTTGCATTCCCTCCTCGGCTTCGATCAGCTTCTCCCCATAGAGATGGGGGAAGTTCTCCATCGTCGTGAGGATGGGATTCGGCGAAGTCTGTCCAAGCCCGCATCGACTGGCCGACTTGATCGTCGCCGCCAGTTCGCGCAGGTATTCGATGTCCGCCGCCTCTCCGAGTCCGCCACGGATGCGATCGAGGCGTTCCTTGAGCAGCAGATTGCCGACCCGGCAAGGCGTGCAATAGCCGCAGCTCTCCTCGATGAAGAAGTCCATGTACTTGCTCGCGATCGCAAGCAGGTCGCGGTCCTTCCCGAAGAACACGAGTGCCCCGCCTGTTGCGAGATGGTCGAAGCAGATCGTTTTTCCGAAGTCATCGACGGGGATCATCTTGCCGCTCGGACCACCAACCTGGGCTGCGGCCGGCTCCTCGGCACCGCACAGCTCGCAGATGGCCGTCAGCGAGATTCCGAAAGGAATCTCATAGATGCCCGGCCGCATGCAGTCGCCCGAGATGCTGAGCAGCTTCGTCCCCGAGCTTCCGGTTGAGCCGAGGCCGGTGAACCAGGCCGCGCTCTTTTCCATGATGCGCGTGACGCAGCAGAGCGTTTCGACATTGTTCACCGATGTCGGGCAACCCTTGTAGCCCTTCTGCGCTGGGAAGGGGGGGCGATTCCGTGGATCCCCTCGCAGCCCCTCGCAGGAATTGATCAGAGCCGACTCCTCGCCGCAGATGTAGGCGCCTGCGCCCATCTGGATGCGGATATCGAAGTCGAAGCCCTCTTTGCCCAGAATATTCTTGCCGAGCAGGCCGTCGGTGCGCATCGCATCGAGCACGCTCTCGAGGTAGGCCTGCAGGTAGGTGTACTCGCCGCGCAGGTAGAGGATCCCCTCGTTGGCCCCGATCGCGTAGCCGCCGATCGCCATGCCTTCAAAGAGGAGATCGGCTCTTTCAGTGAGCAGAACGCGGTCCTTGAACGTGCCCGGCTCGCCTTCGTCGGCATTGCAGATGAGGTAGCGCTGATCGCCTGTTGCGCCGCGCGTAAACTCCCACTTCATTCCGGTCGGGAAGCCTGCGCCGCCACGGCCGCGCAGGCGGGAGTTCTTGATCTGATTGATGACTTCGACCGAGCTCATCGCAAGCGCATTACGCAGTCCATCACCGCGATTGGAATCGGCGAGGAGAACATCGCCGGCCTGGCAGATGTGATTGCGAACGGGAGCCTTGACGAGATCGTGGGCGTTGTTCCCATCGCCGAAATGGCGAACGAGCTTGTGCGGGTCCATATGCTCGCGCAGCTTCTTGATGCCTTCGCGGGCGCGATCCGGACCTAGATCGGTAACGACGACGTCGTTGACCAGCGCAGCTGGCGCCTGGTCGCACATGCCGATGCAGGGCGTGTACTCAAGGGTGAATTTGCCGTCGGGTGTCGTCTCGCCAAAGCGGATACCGAGTTCCTCTTCAAGGGCGCGGGCGACGCGCCGGCTACCCTTCATTTCGTCTACGACATCATCGCAGAGCCGAATCACTACCAATCCCTTCGGGGCTTCGGAGAGAAAGGCGTAAAAGCTGAGCGCGCTCTTTACCTCGACCAAAGAGCTGCCGAGCGCTTCGGCGACAAGGGCCTGCGCCTCCGGGCTTACGCAGCCCTGCAAGCGTTGGACTGCGGTCAGTACGTCCAAGAGCCTGCCACGGTCATTGCCGTGATCCTCGCATAGGCCCTTGATGGTTAATTCGATTTCTGCTCTCATGTTGTTTTCCTTGCTCGTATGGCCGCCCACTCAAACGATTAATTCCTGTTTGTCGGGGCCCTGCCGTATACGGTGAAAGCCGATCGCCGCCCTCCGGCGCGCACCGCTCAATGAGAGAGGGTGTCGTCATGGAAGCGACCTGCACAATCTAGGCCTTTACCAACAGACATCAAGGTCTTTAATGGGCGAAAAGCCATATTGAGAAATATTTCACATTCTATTCTATGTGTTAATTGATTTTATTGCTTTGGGTTGTGGCGTCGTTGGAGCTACTCGGTCTCGCGGATGTGGTAGACGCGCTCGCCGGGAGCGCGATAACCCCACTCTTCACGGGCGATTCTCTCTCTGTAGGTGGGATCGTTCTCAAGGCGCCAGATCTCGCTGCGCAGGTTCTTTTCCCGAAGCTCGAGTTGCTCCACTTCAAGGACCAACTCGGCTTTTTGAGATTGCATATGCCATTGGCGCAGCCAGCCAGACTCGCTGAAGAGCAATAAATAGCTTATGAAGAGCAGCCCGATGATGAGGAAGCCCTTGGTGCTATGACCGCCGATCCTTCCCCTTGTCCAGGGGAGGCGGAGGTAGGGGCTTCGGGAGGGTGCCCTGGCTCCGTCCATCGTATCCTTTCAGGTCCGCTTAAGCGCCGAAGTTGAGCGCCGCCAGGCCTTCGAATCTGCCCTGCTCGTCGAGTTCCTCCGCGATGCGGAGAAGTTCGTTGTACTTCGCCACTCTATCGGTGCGGCAAAGACTGCCGGTCTTGATCTGGCCGGCGTTCGTCGCGACGGCGACATGGCTGATTGAAACGTCCTCGGTCTCGCCGCTTCTGTGCGATATCACCGTCGTGTAGCCCGCGCGCTTGGCCGTCTCGATGGCGTCCAGGGTTTCGGTGAGCGTCCCGATCTGATTGAGTTTGATCAGGATGCTGTTGGCGATCCCTTCGTCGATTCCCCGCATGAGCCGGTCGGTGTTTGTGACGAACAGATCGTCGCCGACGAGTTGAATCGAATCGCCGAGCTTTTCGGTCATTAGCTTCCAGCCGTCCCAATCGTCTTCGGCGAGACCGTCCTCGATCGAGACGATGGGGTAGCGCTCGACGAGTCCCGCATAGTAATCGACCATCTCCGCGGAATCGAGGCGGCGGCCACCCTCGCCCTCCAGCACATAGGCTCCGTCCTTGTAGAACTCGCTTGCCGCGGGATCGAGCGCCAGGTGGATATCCTCACCCGGCCTGTAGCCCGCGGCCTCGATGGCCTGCACGATCACCTGCAGCGCCTCTTCGTTGCTGCCGAGGTTCGGTGCGAAGCCGCCCTCGTCTCCGACCGAAGTCGCGAGCCCGCGATCGCCGAGCACCTTCTTCAGCGAATGGAAGATCTCCGCGCCCATGCGCAGCGCTTCCGAAAAGACCTCGGCGCCCGTCGGCATGATCATGAACTCCTGCAGATCCACTGTATTGTCCGCGTGGCTGCCTCCATTGAGGACATTCATCATCGGAACGGGGAGGGTGCGGGCGTTGACGCCGCCAATGTACTGATAGAAAGGCAGGTCGAGGAAGGCGCTCGCGGCGCGCGCGACGGCGAGGCTGACGCCGAGGATCGCGTTCGCGCCGAGCTTTTCTTTATTATAGGTGTCATCGATGTCGATCAGGAGCGAATCGATGGCCGGCTGATCGAGGCTGTCGAGTTCGATCAACTCGGGCCGGATGATCTCGTTGACATTCGAGACGGCCGTCAGGACGCCTTTGCCGAGGTAGCGATCGGGATCGCCGTCACGAAGCTCGACGGCCTCGTGCTCGCCCGTCGATGCTCCGGATGGAACGGCCGCCCTGCCGACATCGCCGCTCTCCAAATAGACCTCCACCTCGACGGTGGGGTTGCCTCGGGAATCCAGAATCTCCCGGCCATGAATATCCACAATCCCACTCATGGGCGTGCTCCTTCCAAAGGGTTTCCTCAGGTACTGACTCTCATCGTTTTTCCCTCGAAAGACCGACCGCCGTCAAGGTCAAAGAGATCTTTGCCGCAGCAGCTAGGTCCAGGGGCGCCAAAGCTTGCGCAGGCCGGGGCCTTCGGGCAGCGGATCATTGGTCTGGGGGCCGTCGGCGGGGGCCAAATCGAGGCCCAGGGGTCTCAGCGCGATCCGTGTCGCAAGGCAGGATTGGATCGGCACCATGCCTCCCAGCCCAAAAATCAGACCGAGGCCGGATATGCAGAGCAGCAGCGCTAAAAGCTGTCTTTGCAGCATATGAGAGAGCATTTCCCTCGGATTTCCAAGAAAGAGGCGCGCCGTCAGACGCAAGGTCGGACCGAGCGGTTCGCCGCGGGCGACGAGCAGAGGGATGAAATAGAAGCTCCACAGCCTTGCGAGCAGCCAGAACCAGAAGGCGAGCCCGGCGGCAAGCATCAATACGAAGCGGCCTCCCGGCGGGGCGGGGGCTCGAAGCATTGCGAGATCGATGAGTAGTAGATAGGCCAGAGCAAACTGAATGGCGCTCCAGGCGAGGAGCAGGGGATATCGTCGGCCACCGCGAGGCGCTTCGCCGCTTCGGGTGATGGCCGCCGCCCGCGCATAGACCTCGCCGGTGAGAAGCGGGGCGATTGCGATCGCGGCCAGCGTCGCGATTCCGAGCAGTCCGAGCATCGCCTCGGGGCCGATCCGATCGGGGGGCAGGAACGTGAAGAGCAGCGCTAATCCGAGCCAGGGAAGGCTCCGGATCGCCGACCCGGCGAGAACGGCGCCGATCCGATCGTACAGCAGAGCAAAAAGACTTCGCGTAATGGACTCTCGCATCCTAGACTCCCTCGCTGCCGCAGGGCTCTCCGATTCACAGAAACGTCTCGGAGTCTCGCCCGTAAGGAGGCGATAAGGTTGAGCACCGAGGATCGAGATCTGATTCGCGAATGCCTCGGGGGCAGTCGTAAGGCGTATCGGACCTTGCTCGTCAGATATCAGGACCCGGTGTTCAACTATTGCAAAAGGATGATACGGGATCCAGGCCAAGCCGAAGACATTGCCCAGGAGGCATTTGTCCGAACGCTGACCCGTCTGGATCGCTACGATGAACGGTATACGTTTTCGGCCTGGATATTCAAGATCGCTACGAACTTATGTATCGATCATCTGCGCAAGAGCAAACGGATCGCCTACTCGCTGGATCAGGACATCGATGGCGGCGATGGCAGTTTTCGGAGAGATATGCCCTCCAAGGCGCCCGATCCAACGGCGCAGGTGCAGGCAAGCGAACAGATGCAGATGCTCAATGAAGCGATCGCGGAGCTGCCCGAGCACTACCGGGCCATTCTCCTGCTCAGGCATCAGGAGGATATGAGCTACGATGAGATCGCACAGGCCCTCGATCTGCCGATCGGAACGGTGAAGATTCGAATCCACCGCGCCAGAGAGCAGATCAAAAGGAGGTTGGATCCCGATGAACTTCTCTAGTTGCAATCCCCAGCGCGCGGTCCTGCTTGGCATGATCCTCTTTTTGGCCTGCTCCGTCGCTCAGGCGGCGGAGACCGAGAAGCGGGCCAAGCACAGTCATTCCGCCGCAGGCCTCTCGGGATTGACGCTGACCAATGGTGTCGGCATGATCGAAGTGCGCGGCGAAACCCGCGATGATATCGCCGTCGAGATCCTGTATCAAGTTCGGGCGAAGAAGATCGAAGAGGCGGAGAGCGTGATCGAGCGCTTCACGCTCGGCATGCGGGAAGACGGCGACTGGCTCGTCATCATGCCCCTTTTCGATGGCGAGGATTTCGGCGGCAGAAAGCCCCGCGGCCTCGGCAAGGTGAATCTCAGGATCGATATCCTGGCGAAGGTTCCCCGCGATCTGCGCGTCACGGCAACCGTCACGAGCGATCTCCTCCGGGCGCTCGATCTCACGGGGGGTGCCACCCTCGGGGCGACGAGCGGGGATATCAATCTCGAGCGGATCGAGGGCGATCTCGTGACGACCCAGACGAGCGGCGACCTCAGTCTCGATACTTTCGACGGCATCCTGAGGGCCAATTCGACGAGTGGCAATATGACGCTGCGGGATCTGCGGGCCGAGGTCACTCTGGTTGCGATCTCCGGCGAGATCGATGCGAAGGGTGTCGAGGGAACCCTCGAGATCAACAACAAAGGGGGGGATATTCTTCTCCAGGACATCGATGGGCCGGCGACGATCGTCAGCAGCTTCGGCAGCGTCGAGGTGATCGAGGCACGCGACCTGCTCCAGGTCAACACGTCGAGTGGCGAGATCTTCGTTGTCGGCGTCGGCTATGCCGGTCAAGCTATCTCTCTCGCGAGCTCGAGCGGCAACATCGAGGTGGAGGTCCGGCCGGAGGCGGCGCTGAACATCGGTCTGAACACATCGACGGGTTCGATTCGGGCCCGGCTCCCGCTGGAGATCGATGATGTCTCTCGCACACGCTTGTTGGCCAAGATGAACAATGGAAAAGATTTACTGGAAATTGTAACCGCTTCGGGTGACATCCGTATTCATATCATGGAGGATTGATGTGGATCATGCTAACGGCATAAGTTGCAATGACTTCAAAGAATCGATCGGCGACTGGATCGAGGGTCTCCCGGCCGGCCAGCCGCGAGATGGTTTTGAAGCCCACCTCGCGAGCTGCGAGGGCTGCCAGGCCGCGCTTGCCCGTGAGCGGCAGTTCTTCAGTCTGCTGAGCGGTCTCGAGCGGGAATCGGCCCCCGCCGGCTTTGCCGCTCGCTCGCTCGCCGCCATCCTCCCGGAAGTCGCTCCCGCTCCCTCGCGCCGGGCACTCTGGTCTCAGCCCCGCTGGGCCGGCCAACTGATGATGGCCGCCGCCCTCGTTCTGATGATCGGCGTGCTTGGCCAATGGTTCGGAGTAGGGGGCGAGGCAGCCCGGCCCGAGGCGATCCGCGAGACGGCCACCCTGGCTCTCGTCGAGGGAAGCCGCAACGTCCCGACCGCCATCAGCTTCTTCGAACGAACCGGCAAACGGGTCCAGGAGATCGCCGGAGCTACTTGGGTCAAGATGCAGAGCATGCTCCGCGCCGAGCGCACCTTGCGCAACCTCATCCCTCCCGGAGCTTTCGCTCTGTTTATACTTGTTTGTCTGACCCCGCTCGTGCTTCTCTTCACCGTCTACCATCTCAGAATCAAGGGAGCGCTGAGCCATGTCCTGGTCATCCCATCTCTTCGCTAGGCGACTGATCGCCCTAGGGCTGGGACTGGCCGTACTCGCAATGCTGCCGGTCCTCGCTGGAATGCTCTGTCCGCAGAGCGATTCCGGGTTCGCCTTCGCCCAAACCGAAGATGACGAGCCCTCGGACACAGGCGAGAAGAGCCGCTCCAGAAATGTGATTCAAGAGATCATCATCGACGATTCGGGCATCGTCGTCCTCGATGGCGATGACGAGATCCAGATGGATATCGATGACGGGGACCCCTCAAACGACGATTACGGCGACCCCTACAGCATCACGCATGACTACAGCGACGATGAGCAGTTCACATTCGGCGAGGATGTCTACATCGACGAGGACGAGGTCATCAACCAGGATATCGTGATCCTGTTTGGCGACCTGGAGGTCTACGGACGGGTGATCGGCGACATCGTAGTGATCATGGGCGATGTGAATCTCTACGAGGGTTGCGAAGTGACCGGCGACATCCTTTGCGTCGGTGGTGAAGTGGAGAGCGAATCCGGCGCCGGAGTGTTCGGCGAGATTACACCGATCAGCATGAACTTCCTCAATCTCGTCGGCAACGATTGGGGTGAGGACTGGCTCAACTTCGGAACGAACATCGACGACTACACCTTCGGCAAAGCCGTGATCAAGCTCTTCCAGATCCTGGCTCTCGCCGGAGTTGGCCTGTTGCTGCTGGCCAAGCGGATCCCCAACCTCACTATCGCTCTCAAGCGCAGGCCGGGTCGCAGTTTCCTGATCGGGCTCCTCTCTCTGATCGTCGGCGGCCTGCTCATGGTTCCCGCGGCGCTGCTCATCATTCTCCTCGTCCTGACCGTCGTCGGCATCCCCGTCGCCGTCCTGGCCATCCTGACCATCGTCGGCCTCTGCTACATCAGCCTCATCCTGCCGATCTTCTCCTTCTCGCGCTACACCTTCGAAAAGCGCGGCATGAACCGTTTCATGTCCGTCGCCATCTGGGCGGCGATCTTCTGGTTCCTCTTCAGCTTGGGTCAATCCGGGCCTCTGAGTCCGATGTTCAACGTCCTGCAGTTCTTGATCTTCCTCTTTGGGATGGGAGCTCTTGTGATGACCCGCCTCGGCACCCGCGCCGTCGTTACGGAATAGATCCCGCTCATTCGGCTCCGTTTCGATTGACAGCTAATTAACGGTTTCCTAACTTGAATCTATCCCCAAGGAGGATCCCGTGGCCCGCAAGATCATTGTCGCCCATAGCGCCGGTCAGTGTTTCGGAGTCAAACGCGCCTTCAACATCGCCATGGAAGCGGCACAGAGCGAAGACTCCGTCGCGATGCTCGGGGATATCGTCCACAACGAACATGTTGTTCGCAAAATCGATGAAGCGGGGGTGAACGTCGTCCCGCAGCTCGATCGAGTCGATGGAGCGGGATCACTGCTCGTCCGCGCGCATGGCGCCGCGCCCGAGGTTTACGAAGAAGCCCACAGCCGCGGCCTCAAGATCCTCGACGCCACCTGCCCTCTCGTTCACGAAATCCATCAGGTCGCACGCGAGTTTGCCGAAGACGGCTTCAAACTCATCGTAATCGGCGATCATGGGCACGACGAAGTGATCGGCATAACGGGGCAGGTGGAAGATGCCATCGTCCTCGCCGCTCCAGAAGAGGTCGCCGATCGAGTCCCGCGCAAGCTGGGCAAGGCGGGCGTTGTCGTCCAATCGACGCAGAACATCGAGAATGTTCAGCGCATCATTTACGAGTTGTTGCCGCGCGTGCGCAAGCTGCGCTACGTGGACACGATTTGCGGTCCGACGAAAACTCACCAGCGCGACATCCGCAAGCTTCCCGCCGAGGTCGATGTCATGGTGATCGTCGGCTCCTTCACGAGCGCGAACACGTGCCGCTTGACGGAGATCTCAAAAGAGAAAAATCCGCGCAGCTACCAGGTGGAGGACGCTTCGCGTCTCGAAGCCGACTGGTTCGTCGGGATGGAAAGCATCGGCGTCACAGCCGGAGCATCCACGCCGGATTGGATCATCGACGAAGTCGTCAGCAGTCTTGAGTCCTTGCCCGGATAGTCGGCCCAAGTCGGCTTGGCGCCCCGCCTTGCTCGTCCCGCCAAGCTCGTGCTATAATTGAGGCACACTGCGCTTTAGGGCACCCCCTGCGGGGCTGCAACTCCCCATCTCTCTGGACAGGATGTAGGACTATGGGAAACGTGATGATGCGAACGGCGTTGATCGTCCTCTGTGCTCTTTGTTGTTTTGGTCTGGCAGCGAACGCGAATGCCGCTCCGCCGACGAACGCGGCGGGTCTGCCCGAGTGGGAGATCGCGGAGTATGTCGATTTCCCCGTCCGGATCCAGATCGAATCGCGCGACGAACTGACCGCTCTGCTTAAGGCCGTACCCATCGCATCGTTCAATCGCGAGCAACTGCGCCCGACATCGACGACACCCTTCGATACGGGAATCATCTTCGAGCCGCGCGTTACCGAGGCCGAAGCGGCGGCGCTGAGTGAAGCCGGTATTGCCTTCGAGCGCATTGCCGACGCCGAGCAGACGGTTCGCCGTGAGATCGAGGCCGTGTGGGCCGAGCAGGCCCTTGCGGGCGGCGATCTTTTTGCCCGTGGCGACCGAGGCGTCTACCATACCCATTCGCAGCTCGGACAGATCCTCGCCGACGCCGAATCCGACCATCCGGCCATCTGCGTCCGCGGCAGCATCGGCACCTCCGTGCAGGGTCGCGAGCTCTGGACCCTCATCGTCACCGCCAACATCGGCGTTGAGGAGGCGGAACCCGAGATCCGCATCTCGGCCAACATGCACGGCAACGAGAAGATCGGCATGGAGATGTCGATCTACCTGAT
>PJEL010002454.1_pt1 | contig 17027 bp, 12 predicted proteins | sample 1853271 | NCBI WGS metagenome assembly PJEL01 (sample SAMN08108733, study PRJNA415343) | Invertebrate metagenome, whole genome shotgun sequencing project. | host: Globobulimina | place: Sweden: Gullmar Fjord | collected 2015-08
CAGCCGTGAGGCCTTATGAGGCTCACGGCTCACGGCTCACGGCTCACGGCTCACGGCTCACGGCTCACGGCTCACACGACCTCGGATCGTTGGCGGAGATTTTTACCCGGCTAAAATGTTGCGGAATTTTAGCCGGGTAAATATCAGTGTGAGCATGGAAAACACCTACACAGCATTCGATGGCACGTCCAAGGTCGCCGCTGGAAGCATTCGCGACGTCGTGTTGACCACACACTCCTGGGCCCGCGAACACCCGCAGTCCTCGGTGCTGGTCTTTCAGGATCAGACGGGCCGAGTCATCGATCTCGATCTGCGGGGCGACCCCGACGAGGTGCTCGACCAGCTCGTTGACCACCCGATGCTCGAGCCCGTCGTGGTTGTTGCCGAGCCGGTTCCCCGGGGTCGGGGCAGGCCAAAGCTCGGCGTTGTCTCTCGCGAGGTCTCCCTGCTCCCGCGCCACTGGGAGTGGATCAGGGGCCAGCCCAAGTCCGCCTCGGCGACGATACGGACCCTGGTCGAGGAGCGCATGAAGGCGGGGGCCGCTGGGGACGAGGAGCGCCGGAGAGCGAACGTCACCTATGGAGTGATGACAGCGCTCGCGGGAGATCTTCCGGGTTTTGAAGAGGCTTCTCGGGCGCTGTTTGCTCGCGACCGGCCTCGGTTCCTGGCGCTGATTGTCGACTGGCCGACGGATGTGCGCGACTATGTGTCTGGGCTGGCCAAAAAGTGATGCAAATGGGGGACTGTGGCGGCCCGGGCGAGTGGATAGCGGCGCAGTCCCAGACTGGAGTTACCCATGCGCATTCTCGTGCTTGCTCTGATGATTGGCTGCGGCAGCGACGCCGTTCCCGTCGAATCCCACGACGGCCACCCCGCCGAGGCGAAGTCCCATGAAGCGGATGCGGAGGCGAAAGAGGAGCACGCGCCCGCGCACTGGGGCTACGAACACAACGGTCCCGACAAGTGGGCCTCACTCGACGAGAAATTCCATGCCTGTGCGGATGGAAAAAACCAGTCACCGGTCGCTCTGGTCTCGGCAGATGCGAAGGGCCAGACCGAAGCGCTGAAGCTCGCCTATTCGACGGCAACGTTCGATGTCGTGAACAACGGGCACACTGTGCAGATGAACGTGGAGGCGGGCAAGGGGAGCCTCGAGTTCAATGCCCACTCGTTCGAGCTGAAGCAGGGGCACTTCCACGATCCCTCGGAACACACGTTGAACGGCGAGCAGTTCCCGATGGAGCTCCACCTCGTGCACCTCGACAAGTCCGGCAAGATCGCCGTTGTCGGCGTTCCGATTCGCGTCGGCGCCGAGAATGAACTCCTGAAAGGCGTCTTCGCTGCCCTGCCCAAGAAGGCTGGGGACACGACCAAGCCCGAGGGAACCCTCGATCTAGCCGCTCTAGTTCCAAAAGAGACGGCGTTCATCCAGTACTCTGGGTCGCTGACCACGCCACCGTGTACCGAGGGCGTGCAGTGGCTCTTCCTCGAGACGCCGATCGAGCTCTCCGACGTCCAGGTCAAGGCGTTCTCCACGCTGATCGGCAAGAATGCCAGGCCGACACTGCCGCTCAACGAGCGGGAGATTGGCCGGACCGAGAAGCTCACGCACTAGCGGATCTGGTTGGCTGAAGTGGTCAGTCGCCCCTCTTCGTTCCAGGAGTAGTGGCGACCGCGGATCTCCGCGCTGGAGACGGTCGGCACTGGCCTCGTTGGCGCAACTTCGACGCCGTCCACTCCCCAGGCCTGGCCCTCGGCGCTGAGGAAGACGTCGCCCTGGCCGACACCGGTGATGACGTCGTCCTTTCCGAGCGGGAGCGCAAACTCCGACAGGATCTCGCCCGTTGGAGCGACGATACGGCCTCGTCCGCTCTCCCAGTGAACGGTCGCGAAGCCCTCGGGGATCGCTGTGGTCGCGCCGAGGAACAGACATGGCTCGGTGAACAGCGGCTCCGCCCGCTCGAGATCCCAGACGACGCCCCCGGGACCGGCGAGGAGGTGGCCCGAAAGCGCGCTGGAGGCCTCCAACACGCCCCACTGCAGGATCTCGGATCCTCGCCGTATCTGGCCGGACTCGATGTGGAGGTCGGCATCGAAGCTCACGGGAATCACGCCCGTACAACGTGAGATCTCACCGCTTCGGAGGTCGACGCTCACGGTCTCGTCGCCGCGCATTCCGCGGACTGCCAAGCCGTCATCTCGCCACCGAATTGCTTCGGCGAGCACGGGAATCGGCCGCGCACTGCCTGTTGGAGGGGCGGCTCGGTCTGCGAACAGCAGAGCCCCGTGTGGCCCCACGGAGAAGGCCCTTCCAGCCGCGACGGGTTGGCTCTTCTCCACAAAGCGGTACACGAACCCGTCGGCTGCCCACACCGCACCTCGACCCGTGGGAAAGGGGGTCAGAGACGGGGCTTGTCTCGCTCCGATTGGCAGGTTGAGACCTTGCATGTGCCAGCTGTGTCCGCGCTTGGCGGTCAGCTCGGCGCCGTATCGATGGCGCTCCGACCGCTCCACGACACCGTCCCGGATCCGGATGCAGAGGCGGTGCGCGGCGATGATCCAGCCGTCGGGCGTCGGGAAGACCTGGGGCCGTTCGTCGAGGGAGATCCGGAGGTCGCCAGCGTGCAGTGTCTCTCCGTCGAACCAGGCCAGCCCACACGGCCCGTGCCACCACACATCGGCTCGACCCGGATGCAGGATCGAGACAGCTGGATTCACTCGTCGCCCACGAACCGATAGCCAATGCCGCGCACGGTCTTGATGTGCTGTGGCGCGCCGGAGGTGTCGAGCTTGTGACGCAGGCGGGTGATGAAGTTGTCTACGGTTCGGTCGGTCCCGAAGTAGCCGTGGCCCCAGATCTCGGTGAGTAGGGTCTCGCGAGTGACTGCGCGGCCCTCGCGCTCGACGAGGAAGGCGAGAATGTCGAATTCCTTGCTCGACATCTCCACCTCGACGCCCTGCTTGCGCACTACCCGGCCCTGCAGTTCGATCTCGACGTCGGCAAACTTGATTAACTCCGGCGATTTGCGGCGTCTAAGCTGGGCTTTAACTCTGGCTAGGAGCTCTGCAACTCGGAACGGTTTGGTGACGTAGTCGTCGGCGCCGAGATCCAGCCCCATGACGATGTCGAGCTCGGCGGCCTTGGCGGACAGCAGGATGACGGGCACGTCGTTACCCGCTTTCCGCAGCTTCTGGCAGACTTGGTATCCGTTCACGTAGGGAAGCATGATGTCGAGGACAACCAGGTCGATGTCGGGCGCCGAGGCGGCGTCGAGTCCGGCGCGCCCGTCGGTGGCGGTGACCGTCTCGAAACCTTCGAGCTGCAGGTTCAGCTCGACGCCTCTCAAAATGGACGGATCGTCCTCTACGATGAGGATTTTGGACGCCATGGCGATGGAAGCGTAACGCATTTGCATTCCCACCGAAAACCGCCACCTGTGTCGATCTGGCTGGCCGTGTTCGCCCTCGGCTGTATGACCCGCAATCCCGTCATTCCATCTCACCGGGTGTTCGCCCCTGATGGGGCCACGGTGGTCGTCGAGGGTCCGATGACTATCGGCGTTGTCGGGGCGACGCGTGAGCTCGGGGCGGAGTGGAACGCGGATCCACTGATCGCCGACATCAAGGAGCGGCAGCCGGCATTTCTGGTGCTGACAGGGGACTACGTCGCGCGCTCGACCATCGAGGAGTGGTTCGCGCTGCACACCCGGTGGGATCGTGTCCTCAACGGGGTGGTCGCCCTTCCCGGGTACGGAGAACGCCGCCGGGATCGGCGCCTGAGAGCCCATGGCGCCGCTTTTGCTGGACAGGGCGTTCCCGAGCTCCGTGGGGTTCCGTTCTGGCACTTCGACGTGGAGAGTGCCGGAGACCGGTGGCGATTCGTGATGCTCGACGCCGACGCGAAAGCCCTCCGGAACAAGTGGCGAGACCAGCTCTTCTGGCTTCCAAAGGTTGTTACCGGTGACAGCTATGACCACCTAGTGGTTGCCATCAACCGGCCCCTGGACGAGCTCGCCGGTCCGGTCCGGTCCGACTCGGCGCAGAGCGTCGCCACCTTGTTGCGCCTCATCAGTGACCACACCGATCCGAACCGCCTGGTCGCCGTGCTCTCCGGTGGCGCCTCCGCCAACGCTCTCTCACTCCCCGCGGGCGACTATGGAGAAGTGCACGTCCTAGCTGGGAATTCGGGTGTGGACGCGTCGACGCTTTCGCGCTCGGCGCGCCGCGTGGATCGCCAGAGGACCGTCGACATCGAGCCGGGTTTTGCCGAGGCCATCGACGCCGAGCTCGATCGCTGGGTGGGCGCCAATGTCGTCTCGGAGACCGGCCACTCGCCGGACTGGGAGGCGGGTCCCTGGGAGGCGGATGTCCTACCGATCGCGGGGTGGTGGCTGATCGAGCTCGAGGGTCGCGACATCAGACTGACCTTCCGGATCCGCTGCCACGACGACTCGGTGCACGTCGTGTACCGGATGCGCTACAGCCGGGCCGAGGGGTGGATTGGCGAGCCGCTGGCGCCTTGAACACCGGTCATGGCGAGCCAGCCCGTTGTGTACGACCCTAGTCGAGCCCGCAGCTGTTGGTCTCTGCTCTGCACGTCAGAGCGACCGGCTCGCCCTCTTTGATGTAGACCTTGCTTCGGCGCTCGAGCTTCTCCTCACCGAAGGCGGCCAGGAGAGTGTATTCTCCGGGAGGAACTCGGCTTGGGAGGCGCCATTTTCGGTCTCCGTCCGTGAGGAGTACACGGGTCGCGTCTCCGCCGATGGACACCGGAACGACGGGTCCGGTCACCGGCTCACGGGGTGTGGGGGCCTTGGCGCGGGTCCGACCTCCACCGCCACCACCAGCCCCTCTCGCCGCGGGCGCCTTGGTGCGCCCCTTGCCGGCCTCGAGCGCATTCAGGCGCTTCTCGAGGCGCTCGACTCTTGTCTTGAGAGCGGCGATTTCCTCGTCCTTGGCGCTCTCGTCGGCGCTCGGAGTCTTGCAGGCCACGACGAGCAACAAGGCGAGGGTGGCGAAGCGCATGGTCAGCTCGGCGGGTCGAAGATGTTGGGCCACAGGGCATCTGCCTGTTTGCGACCGCGGCGGACCTCTCCGCAGAACCAGCGCCAGCGGCCGACCTGGTCGGCGGGAGGAGTCTCGTTGGAGACATCGGTGATGTGCTCGCCGTCGCTGACGTACTTTCCGCCGAGGAAGCGGAAGGTCTGACCGAGCTGCTGGTTCGCATCCCCCTCGCCCGAGGCATTCAGGGCGTCGCGCAGGCTGGTGGCCACGCTGTCTTCGGCCGCTCCGAGGGGCGGGAGGATCGAGTTGGGAGGGAGCTGAACCAGGTGGCTGGCGAGCTCGACGATGTGGTAGAGGAAGACCAGATCGCGTCCGCCGTCCTCGCTGGCGAGAGTGCGCGCGAGCTCGAGGCACGCCTCGGCCTTGTCGCGGACGGCCATCGAGAGCGCATCGAGGATCCATGCGGTGCCCGCCGGATCGAGGAGGAGGGCGGCGGTCTCGGGCGTGAAGTCGGGAGGAAGGGGATCGGATTCGCCGATCACGGCGATGAGTCGAGTGATGGACTCGCCGCGACCTCCGGCCATGGCGCGGCCGGCACGCAGACCCACCGCGAGCCGGGTCAGCGGTGGGATGTCAGCGCTGAAGAGCACGTCGAGAACGGCGGGATCTGTAGAGAGTCCCAGTGCCTCCATACCCTTGCGGATCTCGCGACCGAGCTCGCGGGCTGCAGGCCGAGAGTCTCGGGACAATCTGATGAATGCCTGCGTGGCTTGGTGCATTCCATTCCCCGTACGGTCGACGAAGAACCAGCCGCTCTCGCCGTGAGGATGGGTGGTGACCATCAGCGGCGTGCCCGGGGGACCGGGGACCACAACCGTTGCGCCCCTTCCCGCTTCTCGCCCGACACCGCAGCTGGCCAACACTGGCGCGTAGAGGACTGCCGGCCCTCGGATCGCCGTGACATCAGCAGGGTCTCCGACGATCGAGACCTCGAGACGATAGCCGAGCTGTCGCGCCCGAGTGAGCAACATGATGCCAGCCGTTGTTGCGGCGGGACTGCTCCCGCGAAGGAGGACCTCCATGATTTTCAACTCCCTTTTGCCCTTGACCTGTAGCCTGTTTCACTGACTAGTACCGAGGATTCACCAGTTGCCTGGCTCGCCTCATCGCCGGGATCAAGCTGGAGTGCGTCACCGCTTTGCAGGCCTCGCTCGGAGTGAACCACTTCACGTCGCCGATGCCTTCCCGCACGGAGGGTCGGAATGCGGTCGTGATCTCCTCGGTGGGCTCCATCAAATACAGGTAAACCGTCTTCAGTCGCGGGAGCCCGCCCGGTGCGAGGAAGCCGTAGCGGACGTGGTCCACGAACTGGGTGATCCGCAGATCGACATCGAGACCCATCTCTTCGCGGACCTCGCGCACGGCGGCGTGCTCGGGCGTCTCACCGTCTTCGAGCTTGCCCTTGGCGACCTCCCAGGTGACTCCGCTGCGGCGGGTGACGCGGATCAAAGCCATTCGGGAGACGCCGTCACTCCCTCGCACCATCGGGATGCCTCCAGCGGAGATCTGCTCGGCGTAGTTGGACCGCAGGTTGAGCACGTCCCCGACGCCGATGCGGTTTGCGAGGTAGAGCCCGTTCCGGCGATTCCGATAGAAGCGGATCCCGTGCCGCCGGCCCCGAGCCGTGTCGACGTACAACACTCGGGGGCTTCCTCCCATGCGGTGGGCAGCCCTCCAGGCCTGTGCTTCGTTATTCGATAGGTAGATCGAGCGGTTTTCGCCGGCACTCACGAACCCCTGCTCTCGATAGCGGGCCTCCTGCTTCTCGGTGCAGGCGTGGTAGACGATGTCGGGAGGGGTCGCCCGGGGGTGGCCGCCGCTGCGATCCAGGGCGCGGATCCGGCCGTCGACGATCTCGAAGCGGCGGATCTGCGCCTCGACGACCAGGGTCCGCACCCGGGTCACCGCGACCTCGTGATGCAGGAGCCGGGAGACTGCCGACACGAGCTCGTCCAGGGAGACCCAGCCGGCCTCGTCGAGATCCAGATCGCCGACCTCTGGCCGATGCCGGAGCAGAAAGGCCATCGTCTTCGAGACGCGGATCGGGTCGAGATCGCTCGCCATCAGGGGGTCGCTGTCTTCACCGCGTGCTCGCGGCTATCGATGACCTGGCCGTCGCGATCCTTGAGGGTCGCGGTGTCGGACTTGTTGTTCCAGATGGGTGTCGGTGACTGGAGGTAGACTTCGATCTGCTCGGCCGGATCCGCCTGGTTGTCGCCTTGCCCCGAGATCAGCTTGAAGGTGTGCCCAGCGGGAACGGTCACCGATGGCAAGGTCCAGGACTGACCGGTCTTTTTGGTGATCTTGTAGCCCTTCAGATCGATGGCTTCGTTGGTGACATTGCAGATCCGCAAGTACTCGCCGTTGACGTTGTCTCGATCGTCGCCGCGCGCGTTGGCGTGAAAAGACGTGATGTGCAGCGCTCCCTGGTAGCGGTCCGTCGACCAGATCCCCAGCTTGGCGGCCTTTGCCTTTGCCTGAGCCTCCAGGAAGGGCTTCAGATCGGTGTCCTCGGGGGGGATGATGAACAGGTGTCCGAGGCCCTTCTCGAGGAGGTGAATCGACAGGTTGCCGTCGTCGGTCTCGAGTCCAGCGAGCACCCGCCCATAGCCATCCCGCGGGTTGGGGCCATCGAGGATGAGCCTCACGTCTTTGCCGGACAGGAAGGACTCCGCCGCCTCCTTGGCCTCGACCCCAAAGTCCTCGGCGGGCTTGAGCTCCGGCGTGTTCACCCAGCGCAGGCGGATCTTGTCGCCGGTCTCCAGGGTGACCGTGTCGCCGTCATAGACACTCGCGACCTGGCTCTCCGCTGGGGGAATCGGCCAGCCGTCGGGTGGTGGGCCTCCTGCCCAGGCCAGAGTCGCCAACAGGATCCAGCTGCTCATCACCCATCCTCCACAGGATTGTCCACGGTATCATCCGCCATCTCGGCGATGCGCTCCGCCTGCCAGAGCATGTAGACGTCGTCGGGGGACAGGCGGGCCGCGGCAACGGCTGCGTCGTGAGCTTCTCGGAACTCACCACGGGCCAGGTGGACCATGGCCTTGGTGTCGAGATAGTCGCTCCGCTCTCCGGTCTTGTCCAGGGCGCGGTCGATCCGGGTGAGCGCTTCGTCGGGGTGAACTCCAGCCAGCGAATAGAACCACGCGAGGCAGTTGTCTTTGGCCGCGCTCTGCTCGAGGGGTTCGCACTGGCTGGCGATGCCGTCGCGCATCAGCTCTTCTGCGAGCTCTTGATCTCCGAGAGCGTGGTGAGCTGCCACTTCGAAGTCGACCGGACGACGCTCGGGGTGTAGCCGGGCCATCGCGCTGGCCATGTCCTCTCGGAAGGTCGCCGCCTCTTGATCGTCCTCGATGAGAAGGGCGTAGAACCACAAGAACTCGCCGGCGAATGGGTAGAGCTGCAGGAGCTTGCGCACGTGGGCCATGGAGCCGTAGCGGTCTCCGGTGGCGAGGGCGGCCCGGGCGCGTCGGAGCAGGTGCGCATCCGGGAACTCCTCGAGCTTCGCCGCCCGAAGCAGGTCGGTTGCAGCGGCGTCCACACGGTCGAGATGCAGCAGGACGTCGGCGCGGGCCACGTAGGCCCATCCCTTGTCTGGACGTGCGACGGTCGCGGCTTCGGCGACGGCGAGGGCTTCGTCGGCGCGGTCGTTGAACAGCAGTCCGTTCACGGTGGCGACGATCTCCTCTTGGTCTACCAGATCTCCTGGGGACAGCCCGCTGAGGGCTTTCCAGGCCTTCTCGAGATCGCCGTCGAGGCGGTACAGCGCCGCTCGAAGGACTGCGGCTTCGGCTCGGTCTTCGCCGTTGTCCGTGTCCAGGCTCTCCAGGAGCTCGATGGCCTCCTCGATGCCACCGGTGCCGATGACGAGCTTGCCGCGGTACAGGTTTCGAGAGGCGTCGTCCCCGAACTCAGCCAGATCCTGCTCGAGGAAGACGCTGTGACCGTTGACCTGCCGCGGCTTTCGATGGCTGTTCCGAAGCGCCATCATCTGGTTTCCATAGTCGAAGAAGACCCGGTGGCCAGACAGGAAGTTGTGCCCGAGCAGAGCGCGAAAGCCGGCTTGGCAGGTGAGGTTCGTCTCGTCGTCGTAGGCCCGCCACCGAGCTTGGGACTCCACATCGAAGCGTCGGCCGCCCAGATCCATCGATGCGAGCGGGATCCTTCGGGTCATCTCCAGAAAACGATACGGCGGGAGCGTCTCGGAGGCGCCGACGCCGCGAACACTCTCGATCCCCTCGGTGTAGTCGTTCTTGAACGGCTGTCCGGTGGCTGCACACAGGGTCAGATCGCCGGCGCCGGTGTCGATCTGGGCGATGATCCGCTGTGAGGTCTCCGATGGCGTGGTGATCTCGATCTCGCTGTAGACGTGGCGGTCGAAGTGCATGGGCGCCACGCCGCCCCACCGCCGCCTCGAGCCCGGTCGGCGCTTGGTCTTGCGAACGGTGTCGGGGGCGTGCAGCACCATGAGATCGGCGGGGTAGTCGATCTCGAGCACGAAGCGGCTCCACACATTGTTGCCGAGGAGTCCGTCCAGCGGCATGTAGCGCGCGGTCTCCGAGACCCCCGGGACGCCCACTGCGACCTCGACTTCGGGGATGAACATGTCGCCGAGCTTGATCGAGGGCAGGACCGCTCGGTTCATCGGCGTCGAACCAGAGATGCCGATCAGCGATCCATGACCCTGCTCGACATCGAGCCCGAGACGGTCGGCGGTTGACTGGGAGAGAACCGAGATGTCGGCACCGGTGTCGACGAGAAAGAGCCCGCGCTCGCCGTCTGGCATGGTCGCCTGAACATAGATCCTCGGGCCCGATTCGAAGACCCGGAGGATGTCGATCTCCTGGGTCTGCGGCCCCGTGAAGGACTGGTCGAGGGGTACGGACTGGCTCGCGGCTGCCGACGTCGAGGTCAGCGCTAGCCAGAGTCCCAGGGCGTAACGACAGTAGCGATCCACGCTTGAAGTGTAGCCGGTTATGCTGGCCCCAGGTATTTGTCTGGTTCAGTCAGCATTTTCGTGATTTCCTTTGACAGGATGCCGGCGTGGTAGCCGTCGACGACGCGATGGTCCATGGTCGCCTGGATGTTGATGACCCGGCCTGGGACCACCTTCCCGTCCTCGACCACGGGCTCTTCGACGATAGCGCCTATGCAGAGGATGATCGCCGTTCGGGCAAGCGGAAAGAAGGGCGCGTATCCCACTCGGGCGTCGAACATACCCACCGAGGTCACCATGGCGCTTCCGAATGGATCCCGGGGTGCACCGAGGAAGGTCGTGTCGACATTCCAGCGATACTGCAGCCAGGCAATGAGCTTGAGCCCGTAGTGAAGTACCCAACCGGGGATCGTGTTGGCCTGCTTTTTCGTCTTGTCGAAGTCCTTGTCCTTGCCCCCTCGAAGTGCTGAGGCTTGATCGCGAATGGTGTCGTGGAGCTCGGAGAGTGACAGCCCGTCGGCCTTGCGCACACAGAGCCCAGTGAGATCTGTTTTGCCTACTCGGTCAGGATCGTCGGAGGGAAGCGCGACCTGCAGGAAGATGTCCACGTCCTGCCGCAGATAGAGCGCTCGGTTCATGACCACCGAGTTGATGTCGGTATGTTTGGCGAGAAGCAGCGCCAGAGCGCGGGTCACGCAGTGGGTGATTGTGATGCGCCGGCCGGTCTGTTCTCGCACCTCGGCGATGTAGGCTTCGAGAGGTTCGACGCGGATCCTGAGCTGTCCGTAGATCGTGGACTGGTACATGTCGTCCCAGGCTGCTGCGGCGATCTTCCGGAAAGAACTGGCGTGGTTGTAGGGACTCAGTTGGATGTTCGGCATTGGTCGGGTAGGTTACCTGGGTCAGGGGCTGGCATAGAGTAGGGATTTTGATGTTGCGTCCTCGAGCTGCCTGGCCATATCTCCTCGTTGCTGGATTACTGGCGTGTCAAGGCGCGTACCAGGTTCCCGCAGAGCTTCATGTCGACCCCGGTCGAGTGGACCTCGGAGAGATCGATCCGCTCCTCGACATCGATGCCGCGTCGGGCGACGAGGTCCACACCATTCGGATCTCCAACCTCGGTGAGCTGCCGGTCGAACTCATCGAGGCGCGCCTCAGTGGCACCCTGGAGTCCGAGGGCTGGCTGAACATCGATCTCGACAGCCTGCCGGACAACCTCGAGCCGGGTGATGTCGCGACGATGGACGTCTCTCTCGGACAGATACCCACCGATGCGGCGCTGGGGACCTATACCGTCAACCTCATCGTGAGCGCGGCTTCGGATGGTGAACAGGCCGGTGGCTGCAGCCCACGTCTGGTGTCGACCGATCGGCCCGACACCATCGTCATCCCGATCATCCTGAGCGTCGTGTCGCGCTGTGACCACGACTTTGACGGTTTCCTGGCCGAGAGCTGCGGTGGCGATGACTGCGACGACGAAGACGCCAACGTGTTTCCAGGCGCCGAAGAGCTCTGCAACGGCATCGACGACGACTGCGATGGCGAGCTGGGGCCTGGCGAGCTGGATGTCGACCAAGACGGCTTCCTGGTCTGTGACGGCGACTGCGACGACCTGGATCCAACCAGCAATCCCGACGCCGAAGAGGTCTGCGACGGCGTGGACAACGACTGCGATGGCGAGCTGCTCGACGGAGAGGACGATCCCGACTCCGACAGCTGGCTGGCGTGCGACGGCGACTGCGATCCCGTCGATCCCGACACCTATCCGGGTGCCCCCGAGCTCTGCGATCGCATCGACAACGACTGCGATACCTTCCTTCCTTCCGATGAAGTCGACGATGACGGCGACGGAATGACCGAGTGTGAGGGGGACTGCGACGACGGCGATCCCATCACCTTCCTCGGCGCGGGCGAGGCGTGCGACGGCGTCGACAACGACTGCGATGGCGTTGCCGACAACGGTGTCTTCGACGACGCCGACGGGGACGGCTTCGACATCTGCGAGGGCGACTGCAACGACTCGCTGGCCACCGTGTATCCGGCGGCGCCCGAGCTCTGTGACCGCTTGGACAACGACTGCGATGGCTCGATCCCAGCCGACGAGATCGATTTTGACGGCGACGACGTCACCGTGTGCGAGGGGGACTGCGACGACAGCGAGCCCCAGGCCTTCCCGGGCAACCCCGAGATCTGCGATCTGTTCGACAACAACTGCGATGGCGACATCGACGAGGGCTTCGATCTCGACGGCGACGGCATGACGAGCTGCGCTGGCGACTGCGACGACAGCGATCCGACCACCTACGCGGGTGCGCCAGAGCTCTGCGATGCACTCGACAACGACTGCGACGGTGTGGTCCCAGCCGACGAGGTGGACAGCGATCTCGACACCTTCCTGGCCTGCGCCGACTGCGACGACGACAACCCAGACACCTGGCCCGGCGCCCCTGAGATCTGCGACCGGCTCGACAACGACTGCGACGGTGTGGTGCCCGACGACGAGGTCATCGACGCTGATGGCGACTCGTTTGTGATCTGCGAGGAGTGCGACGACACCAACCCGCTCACCTATCCGGGAGCCCCCGAGATCTGCGATCGCGAGGACAACGACTGTGACGGTGTGATTCCCCCCGACGAGGTCATCGACGCGGACAACGACGGCTTTGTGCAGTGCGAGGACTGCAACGACCTGAGCGCCGATTTCTACCCGGGCGCGCCCGAGATCTGCGATCGGGAAGACAATGACTGCGACGGCGACATCCCGACCGACGAGACCATCGACGGTGACGGTGACGGCTTCGTGATCTGCGAAGAGTGCGACGACAACGACGGTCTGGTGTTCCCTGGGGCTGCAGAGCGCTGCAACGGCCTCGACGACGACTGCGATGGGCAGATCGACGAAGGCGTGAACGTCGACAACGACCTCGATGGCATCACGGCCTGCGATGGGGACTGCGACGACACCGATCCGCTCGTGCACCCCGGTGCGGTCGAGACCTGTGACTTCCTCGACGAGGACTGCGACGGCATCGCCGACGATCCCTTCCGAAACAACGGTCGCTACGAGCTCGAGGAGCACTGCGGGACGTGCTTCAACGACTGCGCGACCTATGTCTTCGATCACGCCAGCCCGTTCTGTGATCTGGTCCCGGTTCAGCCCGGCTGTAGCTACACCTGTGACGCGGGCTGGGTCGATGTGAACGGCTCGGGCGCCGATGGCTGCGAGTGCGAGTATCTCTCCGAGTACGACGCGCCTTTTGATGGGATCGACGCGAACTGTGACGGCCAGGATGGCGCGGCAAATCTGGCGATTCACGCATCAGCGATCCTCGGCTCACCCCTCGGCACCGGTACAGAACTCGATCCCGTGGACACCATCCAAGGCGCGATCGATCTGGCGGTGGCCAGCAACTCGACCTTTGTGATCGCCGCCCTCGGAACCTATGACGAGGACGTCGTCATCGCGGATGGGGTGACGGTCTTCGGCGGCTACAGCATCGACTTCACGGTCCGGGATCCGCTCTTCTTCCCGACCAGCATCGAGGGCACCGGGAACGGCCCGGCGGTCACCGCGGTCGGCCTCACCATGGCCACCGAGCTCGACGGATTCCTCATCAACGGAAACACCGGGGCCAACAACGGCGATCCGGCCATCGCCGTGTGGATCGAGGACTGTGGCGACAACTTTGCGCTCACCAACAACACGATCTTTGCCGACGTCGGCCAGGACAGCAGCTCGGCGGGTAGCGGAGTCGATGGGATCGGGGGCAGCGGCGGCGGCGCGGGCCGCGACGGCGAGACGACGAACTGCAACAACATGACCAACGGCGGCGCTGGCGGAACAAACACCTGCGGCGGCACCATCACCGACGGCGGAGACGGCGGAGATGCCGCTTGTCCACAGGCTTTTGTGGACCAGCCGGACGGGCAGTGGGGCCTGCCGAACGGGATTGGCGGCGCCGCGGGTCTCGGGAGCTGCAGCGGGTCAGCGGCGATCAATGCCTACACCGGCTACTGCCAGTGCTCTATCGATGCCTGCTGGGGTAGCGGCTCGGACGGTGGCTACGGGACCATCGGGGACGACGGTCTCGGCGGCGATGGCGGCGGCTCGGGCGTCGGATCCTTCTCGGCTCTCGCAGCAGGCGGATGGCATGGCAGCAACGGCTTCCCCGGTGGTGCCGGTGTGCACGGCGGCGGTGGTGGCGGTGGCGGCACTGGCTCTGGAGCCGTCGACTCGTGTGTTGCCCTCGATCAGCTCGGCGGGACGGGTGGCGGCGGCGGTGCGGGTGGCTGCGGCGGCATGAGCGGCTTCGGTGCAGTCGGTGGCGGCGGATCTTTTGGGGTCGTGGTGTTCTTCTCCACTCCTCCGGCGACCTTGCCGATCATCACTGGCAACGTCATCAACTCCAGCACTGGCGGAAACGGCGGCGATGGCGGTGACGGGGGGCTAGGCGGTCGCGGCGGCCTGGGCGGCGAGCAGGGCGATGCGGATCCGGACTTCTTCGCCTGGTGCGGCCAGGACGGCGGCGATGGCGGCGACGGTGGAGATGGTGGCGTCGGCGGCGGCGGCGGCGGCGGCGCGGGTGGGCCGAGCTACGGCATCTGGGTCGAGGGCACGACGCCTGCGGCGGACTATGCGGTTGTCGACAACACCATCGCGAGCGGTTCCGGTGGAGTGGGTGCCGCTGGCGGGTCGGGCGGCGCTGCCGGGCTCTCGGATGGGCTGGACGGTGTGGATGGGGCGGCCGGCGCCACTAATTGGTAGTCTTGGCCCGTCGCAATCTGACCTCGTCCAGCATGCCGACGCGCTTCAGTGACCGGTTCACCCGGCTCGCTGTCGTGCCGAGCAAGCGCGCAACCGTCGATTGATTCCAGCCATGCTCGGGCAGCAACGCCAGGACTTCCTTGCTGAACGGGTCCAGCTCCCGGGTGGGCCGTGACAGGCGAGACCCGCCCAGAGATGGCGCGTCGTCGTCCTGGAGGATGCGCCGGCTCACCAGGTCCGCGTCGGTGAGTGCCCGTTCCTCGTGCATGTGGTGGAAGGCGATCTTCTCGGCGGCAACGTGGAGCTCCCGCAGGTTTCCGTTCCAGGGCCACTGATCGAGGGCTCGGATGGCGCGAGGCTCCAGGGCTCGCTCCGGGCGCTGCACCCCGCACTCCTTCAGATAGGCCATCAGGTGCTGGTAGATGATCTCCGGCCCACGCTGGGAGAGGGTGGGCAGGTGGATGTGGATCTGGCTCATGCGGAACCAGAAGTCCTCGCGGAAGTGCTCCCGCCAGCGGCCCCGGGTGACGTCGACGTTTGTGCCCAGGATGATCGTGAGGGGTCGATCGATGAGGCCCGCCGAGCTGATAAGTCCGGAGAAACGCCTCTTTGGAAGCTCGAGCAGCGGGAGCAGTGCGCCCTGGGCCTCGCTGTCGAGGGCCTGGACTTCGTCGAGGAAGAGCGCCTTGTTCTCCATGAGCGCCTGTTTGATCAGCCCCTGCTGGGAGATGGCGCCCGTGAAGTCGCCGCGCTTTGTTCCGCCGAGCATGCCGACCAGCTTGTCGGGGTCGGACTGGCGCATGACGGCTTCGATGATCCCGGTCTTTCCGAGCACCTCGGTGGCGAGCCGGCGCGCCAGCCAGGTCTTTCCGGTTCCCGTCGCGCCGGTGACCAGCACGTTGGTGATGGGATGGCTCTCCAGGCGCTGGGTCGCGGTGGTCAGCTCGTCCACGTAGATCGGGTCGGTGAGCAGGATGCCGAGGATCTCCTTGGGTTCGCTCAGCACGTCGCGCCGCTTGGTCATCATAAGGGGGATCACCCGAGCCGTGGTGACCGCTAGTCGCTTCAGGACCTCTACGTCGTCCTCGGAAAACGCGTTGGAACGCAGGATGTCGTCGACGTACACCGCGCCGATGGCCTCGCCCTCGAAGGGGATGGCGACGGCGAGCACGCTGCGGATCTTGAAGGTGCGGACGGTCGCCGACACCTTGCGGATGTTCGGATCGGCGAAGGCGTCGGCGGCGCTCCACACGTCGTCTGGCTTTCGGATCCGGCGGAGGACTTCCTCACTGATCCCGGCCGCTTCCTCGCCGGTGAGCTCTTGGAAGGTGACTTGACGGCCGAGGCCGGGGATGCGGAGCATGATGAGAACGCGGTTTGCACCCAGTGCTTCGGCGACTAGCTTGGCGAGGGCGGCCGGGAATGTCGGTGGATCGTGGATGGCCTCGATCACGCCAGCCATTCCGGTGAGCCGCGCTCCGGGGCCGGCGAGGAGGCGATCTCGTAGGGTGGCGGCTCGGGAGGCCGCTTCGCCGCTGAGGAGCTCGGTGGCTCGCTGGAGCATCTGGCGGCGCCTGGGGAAGGTGGCCGGGTCGAGGTCTTCTCCGGCGGCGGCGAGCAGGGCGGCTCCGGTGGTTCGGCGCTCGAGGAGATCGGGGAGGTCGGGCACGCTTGCGGCGGCGGCGGCGAGTTCTTTGCGGGCGAGTAGGAGGTGAGCTCGTCCTCTCACGACTTGGATGCGACAGATCTCGTCTCTGGCAAGCTCGTCTTCGGTGCGTAGGGCCTCCAGGGCTTCGGCTGCGCGCCCGAGGTCGAGGAGTGCCTCTGCCCTGTTGAGTGCTACGAGGTTGGCGAGGCCGATGGTCACGACGTCTGTCGAGGCCGCATCGATCGCTGTCAGAGCGAGCTCTGGGTTGCCACGAAGTCGGTGATAGAGCGCCTCGAGCACTGCTCGCCGGCCTGCTAGGCTCGGGTCGGTGCTGTGGCTTGCCACCTCACGGAACTCCTGCAGCATTCGCTCGGCGGCTGGAATCCGGTGGGAGCGCAGCTCCAGCTCAGCGAGCGAATAGGTCACTCTGATCTGGAGTGGTGTGAAGGACAGTGCTCTCGCGACTTGCAGCGCTGCCAAGTACGCCTCGCGGGCCTTTCGGCCTTCGCCTCGTCGCTGGTAGATGTTGCCAAGAGAGAGCCGGGCAATACCGGCGCGGCGGATGTCTCCGTTTCGGTCGGCCAGCTCTGATGCTCTGGATTGGAACTTGGTGG
>PJEL010002455.1_pt1 | contig 17020 bp, 13 predicted proteins | sample 1853271 | NCBI WGS metagenome assembly PJEL01 (sample SAMN08108733, study PRJNA415343) | Invertebrate metagenome, whole genome shotgun sequencing project. | host: Globobulimina | place: Sweden: Gullmar Fjord | collected 2015-08
GTGTTGTAGCGTTCACTACGAGCCCTCCTTCTGAGCCGTGAGTCCAATAACCCACAGTCTCGTCGGAGGGCTCAACCAATCACACCATCCACCCAGGGACAACGTCCCCGGTTGTCACAGCTAGTCGACACCGTTGGGACGTATGAGAGGTCAATGATCCAGCCGTGCCGCGTTGGAGGCTCGACTTACTAAGATGGCTTTATGAATACTTCCACGACACCAGAGGGAGGGGCTGAGTCACCGGTGAGTCGCCCCGATTCGGGTACACGCGATGAAGTCCAGACGAGACCTCCCCAGATCGTGGTTGTCGGTGCGGGAGAGATCAGTGACTACCACATCAACGGAATTCGGGCCGCGGGGGCCGAAGTGAGCATGATCGTGAGTAGATCCCAGCAGTCCGCCTCAGAGAAAGCCGACCAGTTTGGAATACCAATCGCCATGGCAAGCCTCGATGACGCCCTTGCATCTGCAGCGATCGACGCCATCGTGCTCGCCACCCCCGATTCGACCCACCTGGCTCTTGCCCTCAAGACCATCGAAGCTGGCATACCAACGATGATCCAGAAACCGCTGGCGCTCACGTCGAAGGATTGCCAGGTAATCCTTCGAGCGTCTGCAGACGCGCGGACGCCCGTGTACACGAGTTTCATGCATCGCTATTTTGAGGAAGTCGCTGCTCTTCAGGGACTTCTCGCGAACGGTGCACTCGGCGACATCCTCCATGTCAGGCAACGCAACGCAACTGGAGGCGCTGGTTGGGCACCTTGGTTCTACGACAGCAGTCGAGTTGGCGGCGGAGTGCTCATGCAACTCGGCGTACACGGCATCGACTTGGTACGGCACTTATTCGGCGAGATCACCTCCGTGAGTGCGACGGCTGCCTGTCAGGTTCAGGAGCGAATTCTCGACTCGGGCGAGACCGTCTATCCAAAGCTCGAGGACTTCATGATCGCGACGTATGGTCTCAAGAGCGGCGGAATCGTGACCCACGAGATGTCCTACAACGAGATCGCGGGAACCGATCGGTTCCGAATGGAGGTGTATGGCACTCTCGGCACGGCATGGCTACGTAGCGAGCGGGGCCGGCTCGCCATCGCGACACGGGCTGGCCCGAAAGCTTGGACAACCCCGAAGCTCAGCCAATCGAAGTTGGGCGAGCTTCACCACAGGCACTTCGTGCAGATGGCGATGGCATCCGCACCTGACGATGGATCCGGCTTCGATGGATACATGAGCATGGTGATCGCCGAGCGCACATACGAGGCTGCGGCCACCGGCAGAGTAAAGGAGGTTGTCCAATGATGAGGGCGCCAATCAGATTCGGCATCCTGAGTGCGGCTCACTATCACTCGCTTCACTGGGGCAACGCCGCGACGAAGAACCCCAACGTGACCCTCGTGGGACTCTGGGATGACAACAATGCGCGAGGGGCGTCTATGGCGCAGCAGCTCGGAGTCCCGTTCTGCGCCGATATTGCGCCGCTGCTCGATCAATGTGACGCTGTAGGGGTGACATCCGAAACAGCCAACCACGTAGGCCTCATAGAAGCCGCGTGTGCATCCGGTGTCAGCGTGCTGGTGGAAAAGCCGATGGCCCGAAACCTGGACGAATGTGTACGGATTGGTGAGAGTGTGGCCGATTCTGGAATCACCTACATGCAGAACTTTCCGAAACGATATGACGAGGCACACAGCGAACTCGTCTCGATTGTGCGCCGAGGTGACCTAGGGGAAATCTCCCTCGTACGTATTCGTCACGGCAACGACTTGAAACTGCCGGGACACCCGGCCGCCAACGAGTGGTATGGGGACCCTGTTGCGGCAGGCGGCGGAGCCCTCATCGATGAGGGCATCCATGCCGCCGACTTTCTTTACTGGCTCATGGGATATCCGAAGGCGGCCACAGGTTTTGCAGATCGTCGGTTGACAGAGGGGGATGCTGATACGATGGCCGTGGTGCTGTTCAGCTATTCCTCCGGAGCGATTGGCGAGATTGCCACCGGCCACAACTTCTCAGCTGGCGAAGCTTCCATAGAGGTGCACGGTCCTCTAGGCGTAGCGATCCTCAGTGGCGCAGACCTGGGGTCTGTTGACCTTGCTTCTCCGCCGTTCCTGAAGGTGGCTCTCCGTGGCGAAACAGCCTTCCGCGGGTCGGATGCAATCCCGGGTCTCCGCTCCGGGAAGCCTGCATATCACGGCAGGGCGGTCGACCGATTCGTGCAGGTGCTGATGGGGAACGCCGAACCGCCGGTGTCGTTCGAGGAGGGTTGGCGTTCGGTTGCCATGGTGCAGGCTGCCTATCGCTCAATTCGGACCGAGAGATCCGTGCATTTGCCGCTTTCGCTGAAGAACTGAGCCACCGGGACGGAACTCCGATCCGGGACGACCTCGAATCCTAGCAACCGGAGCATGCAGCTAGAGCGGTCGACGAGGACACTGCACCCCCATCGAATGAGCTAGCCCTTAACTGACCCCGCCGAGATCCCTCTGATGATGTGCTTCTGGAAGAGCAGGAAGAAGACGACGATCGGGACGATGCCCATGACAAGTGTGGCAAGCGCGAGATCCCAGGCGTTGGCATGTCGCCCGAAGAACTGGAACACGGCCAACGGAATCGTCCGCTTTGACGGATCGAAGATGACGAGGAGCGGCAACAGGAAGTCGTTCCAAATCCAGAAGGTGTGGAGGATTGCAAGGGTTGCGAGCATCGGTCGCAGAAGCGGAAGAACGATGTAGCGGAAAGTCTGCCAAGGAGACGCCCCGTCAATCATCGCTGCCTCTTCAAGGCTCTTCGGGACCGCCGACGTTACGAAACCGTGAAGGAAGAACACGGTCAATGGCATGCCCAGTCCGATGTAGACAAGGATCAGTCCGATTCGGGTGTTGAGCAAATGGAGATCGGAGGTGATCTGAACAATCGGAATCATGATGGTCTGGAATGGCACGATCATGGCCGAAACAAAGACAAAGAAGATCACCTTGTTCACGATGTGGGGCAGACGGGCCATCCGCCATGCCGCGAGCGCCCCAACGATGATCATCGACGCGACGCTCGCGACCGTGATGATGAAGGAGTTGAGAATTGCCGTGACGAAGCTGGCTGACTCCCAAGCGTAGGGATAGTTGTCGAGTGTCGGAGGCTCAGGCCAACCAGCGGCATCGGCGATGATGTTGCCGTACTCCTTGAAGGAGTTGATGGTGATGAACCAGAAGGGAGACAACCACAGCAACGCGAGGAACCCGCCGACGACCGACAATGTCACGACTACCCATCCGCGAGTTGAAGAAGGACCATGTCGGCGTTTCCGCGCTGATGTCGACCCCGGCTCCACAGCGTCGGGCTCTGTGGAAGATGCAAGCATCGCGGAACGCGTTTCACTGCTCACAACTCGACCTCCCTTCGCTTCGAGATGCCAACTTGGACGAGGGTGATTAGCCCTACGATCACGAAGAAGATCACAGCCTTGGCCGATGCGATCCCCTGATTGTTATAGACGAACGCCTCGTTGTAGATGTTCAGAGCAAAGGCCTCCGTGCTGCCGTAGGGACCTCCTGCGGTCAGGGCGAAGTTCACATCAAAGAGCTTTGACGAAATCGCAAGCATCAGGAACACACTGATGGTGACAGCCGGGGCGATCAGCGGAAGAACGACGCGTCGTGTCGTTTGATACCAACTAGCGCCATCGATCTTGGCCGCTTCGAGGAGTGATGCGTCAATCGTCACGATCGCTGCGATGTAGATGACCATCAAGTAGCCGGAGCTCTTCCACACAAACACGATCACGGTCGCCCAGAAGCCTGTCGTTGGGGTGCCCAACCAAGCGAAACTGAAGAATCCGATTCCCGTGGCCTCACCAATTGCGCCGAACGCGGTGGAGAAGATGAAGCGAAACACGTAACCGAGAATCACACCACCGATGACATTCGGGAGGAAGAAGATCACCCGGTACGTGTTCTTGAAGAACACCGGCTGTGTAACAAGAAGCGCCAGTCCAAGGCCGAGCACATTCGACAGGACCGTCGTCACGACGGCGAAACGTGCAGTGAACCAGGCAGACCTCGCCACTCTGGGGTCGTCGAGGACAGACTGATAGTTCTCGAATCCAACCCATGGTGCATCACCGCTAACAATATTCCAGTCGGTGAACGAGTAGTAGATGCTCAGACCGAATGCAAGCAGGACGAACACTGCAAAGAATGCCACGCTGGGGCCGACGAAGCCGAGATCGTACCGGATCGAACGCAGTCGGGCTCCCAGCGTCGGCGCGGCGTAGCTTGGTCGTCTTGCCGTCGTCTTCGATTCCTTCCGTGCGCTCATCCCAAACCTTCTCGTGTACCTACACCAACAGGGACACACTGTGGTCAGCCCCGCGACCCCCGTTGAAGCACAGCGTGTGTGGGTGGAAAGACTGTACCTCCCACCCAAACACGCTGGTAGCTTCGGCGGACTCGTGGCTACTCAGTCAGTCGATCCCACGAAGCGTCCCACTCCGCCAGGGTTGTGTCCCAGTCTTGAGCGTTCGCAACATACTTCTGGAAAGCCTCAGACATCTCGTTCGGCGCTCCGTCCGGGAACTGGCCGAAGACCCAAGGAATGATCTTCCCTGCGGCTGCATATTCGATGATGTCATTGCTGATGCCACCCAACTGTCCTGCATCAATATCCGGATAGGCGGGAATGAACCCGAACGACTCAACGAGAGCGTTCTTGCCGTAGTCCGAGGAGACCAACCAATTCAGGAACTCCTTCGCTGCCGCCTTCTCGGAGTCAGTCGAATCCTCGTTGACGATCAAGTAGAACGGCACACCAACCGGAAGGCGATCTCCCATCGCGGGATCATCACTCAACGGCATCGGTAGCAGCCCGTATTCCATATCAGGAGCGCCTTCGATAATCTCGATCTCACGCCAGTTTCCTTGCTGGAACATGGCGGCCTGTCCGTCCAGGAACAGCAATTGCTGGCTATCCCGGTTGGACGTCAGCGGATCGTCCTCTCCGTACTCGAGCGTGAGGTCCGTCAACTGCTGCAAAGCAGCGAACATCGGGTCATCTGCGAATTTCGTGTCTCGTGAGACAGCGCCCTCGAGGAACGCTCCCGGGTCGTCCTGATGTGCGAATGGCATGTTGCTGAGATGGTTGCCGCTCACCCACCAGATGCCATACCCGGTCGAGAACGGAATGTAGCCAGCTGCCTCAATCTTCTCGGCCGCGGCTCGCAGTTCGGACAGGGTTCGGGGTCGCTCGGTAACGCCGGCTTCCTCGAAGATTCCCTTGTTGTAAATGTATCCATAGCCCTCAAGGTTGAGCGGCATGCCTCTCACGACACCGTCGATCGTCAGACCATCAACGGCGGAAGGGATCGCACGAGCGACCCATGGCTCGCCGCTCAGATCGGCCATGAAACCAGCGAAGGCATCAGCCTGGGCAGCTCCCTCGACCATGTAGATATCAGGAGCCTCACCCGCTGCAAACTTGGATTTGAGCAGCGGAAGCCACGCTTGGTCTCCACCGACAGTCTCGGTTTCGATCGTGACATTTGGATTCTGCCGCGAGTACTCGTCGGTCACCTCGGCCCACTTCTCGACGAGGTTCACCTTGAACCAGAAGACCTCGAGGTCAACCGGGTCATCGCCCCCGCCTTCGCCTTCGCTCGCTGTGGGTGCCTCGGTGGTCTCCGTCGACGAGTCACCATCGGACGAGCTGCATGCGGTCGCCACGAGTGCGAGGACCACGAGCATGACCAACAGCCAACTCAATCGGCTCCTTGGGAGTTTTCTCATTTGTTGTCTCCTTTGCTTCCCCCCCAACTGCGGGCGGGGTTCGATTGCTGCCACGGGGCAGGCTTTCCGTATCTAGATGTGTTGTTCCGTCGATTAGTCCTTCTTCAAGAGGCGTGTCTCGCGTTCCAATCTGATTCGACACGATTTTCGGTCGTCGCAAACAGCGCTGCGCCAACGATGCCTGCGTCGCCGGCAAGGGCGGCGGGCCGGATCGGGAAGTCGACCTCCAACAGGCGAGCGAAATCGTTCCATCGGCTTGAGATCCCGCCCCCGAGCACCACCATTCTGGGGTGTATGAGCGATCCGACGTGGTTGATGACGGCGGAGACCCTGCCCGCCCATTCAGAGTCGCCGAGACCCTCAGTGGACAAGATGCGAGCGCTTGCGTATTCCTCGGCAATCCCGTGCTCCATGAGCACCGTGCCAAGCTCTGTGTTTGGCACCAGCCGTCCATCGACAAAGAGCGCGCTGCCGATCCCCGTCCCAAAAGTGAGTACAAGAACTGTGCCGTCGGTCCGCGCCTCGTCCCCGAAACGCATCTCTGCAATCCCGGCAGCATCCGCGTCGTTGAGCAGAGCTACAGAACATCCAGTGGCACGCGCCAGGAGGGCCTCAGCATCGAGTCCGACCCAAGATTCGTCTAGGTAGCCGGCAGCTCGAACGATCGAATCCACAACCGGGCCTGGGAACGCACATCCGATTTGGCCGGACCACTCGAAGTGATCGACGAGCTGAGCGACGACCTCACAGATTCGCTTAGGAGAGGGTGGATTCGGAGTAGGCACACGGGCAGAGACGGACCCGAGCCGACCGCTCAACACGTCCACGGGAGCGGCCTTGATCTCTGACCCTCCTACGTCCACTCCCAGTACCATCACGCCAGCTACGCCCTTCTCAATTCCGTAAACACATTAATAAAGTCTTCTACGAAAGTCAACCAGAAGGGACCCGGGCGGGTCGCGACCAGCTACAATGCGCCCATCGACCATCCAGGACCCATGGTTCAACACACAGGCACAACACGGGCGACCGCCGACGCTTCCGAGGGAGATTCAGCCGCAGCCAGACCCAACGTCGTGATCATCCTCGCCGATGATCTGGGCTTCTCGGACGTGGGATGCTACGGGTCAGAAATCCCAACACCGGCGATTGATACGCTCGCTGCGTCGGGCCACCGGTTCTCCCAGATGTACAACTCGGGCCGATGCTGCCCATCACGAGCGGCGCTGTTGACCGGAATGAACCCGCACCAAGCTGGCATAGGACACATGACGTACACGCCTCCGATGGAGAACTCTGCCTACCAAGGCTATCTGAGCGACTCTTGTGCCACCATCGCTGAGCTCTTCCAAGACGCAGGGTACCGAACCTTGATGTCAGGCAAATGGCATGTTGCAAGGCAGCGGCCGATGGCGAATCGGTCGGCGTGGCCCGACGATCGGCCCGCGTACCCGTTGCCGCGTGAGCGCGGGTTCGACGAGTTCTATGGCACGATCGGCGGAGGGGGTTCCTACTTCAAGCCGACGTACCTCATGGACAACGACACGCTCGTCGAGCAAGACGATCCGTCGTGGTTCTACACGGATGCCATCACCGACCGAGCAATCGACATGGCCACCGGCAGCGTAGATCAAGGGATGCCGTTCTTCCTCTATGTCGCGTACACAGCCCCGCATTGGCCGCTCCATGCTCCCGAGGAAGAGGTTGCGAGGTTTGATGGCGCCTACCGCTCCGGTTGGGACGAGGTCCGCGCCTCTCGCCACGAGGAGCTCCGTGCCAGAGGCATCCTCGATCCAGGATGGAAGCTGAGCGATCGCGACAATGAGGCATGGCAGTGGGACGAAACTCAGTTCAGAGACTGGGAAGCCCATCGAATGGCTGTGTACGCAGCACAGATCAGCCAAATGGACACGGGAATCGGACGGATCGTTGACACCTTGAAGGCCCAGGGACAGTTCGAGAACACACTCATCCTCTTCATGTCGGACAACGGTGGCTGCGCCGAGTTCCTCGCCGAGGACGGCGGCATACTCGACGTTGAGCCTGGGACGTTCGCTCGCACAACTCCCGGTGGGCGGCCGGTTCACTTCGGCAACACGCCCGAAGTGGCACCAGGAGGTCCCGATACTTTTCAAAGCTACGGGCCATGCTGGGCGAACGCATCGAACTCACCGTTTCGCAACTTCAAGCGATGGGTTCACGAGGGCGGAATCTCGACTCCCCTTGTCATCCATTGGCCCGAAGGGGTGCCAGGAGGGGGAATCGTTCACGGCCCCGCCCACATCATCGATATCTTGCCGACCTGCCTTGAGGCCGCAGGAATCCCGTATCCCACTGAGTATCGGGATCGGGAGCTCCAACCACTCGAAGGCGAGAGCTTGATGCCGAGCCTCCGCAACCCCAATTGGTCGCGATCGCGGTCCATCTTCTTCGAACATGAGGGCAACCGTGCGCTGCGAGCAGGTGAATGGAAGCTTGTAAGCGCTGAGGACGGGCCTTGGGAGCTCTATAACATCACAGAGGATCGCACCGAAACGAACGACCTCGCAGCGAGAGAGCCGGGTCGTCGTGAGGCGATGGCGAACGACTGGCACCGGTGGGCAAAACGAATGGGCGTGAATCTTTCCCTCCGCGAGGATCTCGCCGAACTCCTCGCCGCGGAGCGGAACTTCACCATGCCGAGTCTCCGAAAGGAGCTGTAGCTCGAGGCCGGCGAGCAACTGTTGGGGCTAGTAGCGATTTCCGCTCATCGAGCTACCTCGTCGACTCAACCCACACAGGGCTGCTCCAGGCCCACTGGCCGTTGTGTTGTCGGACCCTGACGTAGTACCAATCGCGATCCTCGGACAGCACGGAGTGCTCGAACTCGAACCGAGCGCTGAACTCATCTCTCGGTATCGCCCGCGTAAAGCGGAAGGCGGGCGACACGAATCCACCGAGATAGCCCGTCCGGGGTCCCTCAAGCAGTGACGTGAGCGTCACGTCAGTCGCCTCTCCATTGATAAGGGCTGAGACCACGGTTGAGTCATCGCCCTCCACCTCAAGTGCCAAGCCCTGCATGCCTGGCGTCGCCGTGTTCACATTCCCCCAGGTTCGCGTTGTGAAGCGAACCTCATTGGCGTCTCGGCGCTCCCAATTGCTGAATTGATATGTTTCCTCGTCTCCCTGCTGAGGAGCGACGATGCTATGGCCCCGGAACCGTGGCTGCACATCCACCAGCCTTCCACCCTTCACTGCGAGGGAGACATCCCAATCGACGTTCGAACCGACCTTGCCCCAACCAACCTCGAAATGGGTCTTGATTGTGCCCGAGAACGGTCGATCGCCATCAGTGCGCAGCCCGCTCGACCGATGCACGACATCGTTGTTGTGAAGGATTTCGACATAGTCGATTGCAGCGCCGCCCTCGACGTCGACCTCGATTGCACGAAGGGAATCAGGCTCGGCGATGCCTCCCATCGGCACGCCATTCACACGGAAGTCGACGGAGATTTTGTCCCCGCTGATCGCGTAGCAGCGACGGGACTGAATCGCTTCGAAGATGCTGTCGCGCGTGAGCTCATCAGCCCAGACAGCGAGGCCCCCGTGACCGTAGCTGCCTGGATGTGCGCTGTGATGGTCGGTGGAACCAATGATCCCCACGACGTTCCCTTGTTCGAGTCCGTACTGATACGTGCTCTGCCAGTCGCGGGGACCCATCGTGTGAAGATACGGGAACGGAGCCTCCGCGCTCTCGGCGCAGCCATGCATCGACATTGCCTCGGCTACTGGGCTGAAGTCGGAAGAAAAGTGATCCCAATTGATACCGCGTGACCCGCTGTGATAACCGATATGGTGAGGAATCAAGAAGGCATCGCCGCCTTGTGACTTCAGATTCCGAACCTCGTCCCTGAGATCCTCGAGACTCCCGGAACGGAATACCTCGCCAATATCGTTCTTGAAGTAGACGTTGTGATCGCCATACGTGCACGAGTGCCACTCGTACGCGAGGAAGGCAGCGAATTCACCGTTCACGGACGCCTCGTGAGCGGCAGCCCGTACGCGCTCCCAAGCTTCGGCAGTGCGCTTGAAGCCCTTCACGTGATAGGCGACAAGATCCTCGAGATCTGGATCGTCAACAGGCATGTCGTGCCAGTGCGCGTGGGGCGTCACTGCCACGAAGTCGAGCTGGAGTGCAGCATTGGCGTAGGCGTTCTCCAGGCTCCCGTGACCGTAGCCCACATTGCAGTGACTGTGAAGGTCTCCGAAATAGACGTGCTTCCCGTTACGCGACTCCATCAGTGCCGTCCTCCATCATTACTTGTATTCCATTCTGATCCATGGACCCGAGAGCCGCTTCGACCATGCGAACAGATTCGAGGCCTGCAGCCGCGGAGACGACCGGAGGCTCCCCTTCACAGAATCGTCTCAATGCCCGTACGAGCCGCTTGTCTGCGCCGAAGTGAGAGTCCTGGAAGTCCTCGCCCTGGACATCGAACGTTCTATTTCGCATGCCGCTGACGGTCGCGATATCGATTCGACCGAGTTCCCTCGTGAGCGTGATGCGCCCATCGGTGCCAACCAGCTCGATCGTCTCCTCGTCCACCGCTGGGGGCCCAAAGAACGAGAAGAAGTAGCTGGCCAGGACACCGTTCTCGTACGTGAACCGGACGGACCCGTTGTGGTAGATATCCGCTCCCGGTCGGTACACACAGCTGTCGTCGATGTGAATCTCGTCCGTATCCTGCAATCGGGCCGACCCGCCGAGCAGCATGAGGTCTGGCGCTATGGCATCGCCGGAACCCGAAGCCCTCCTCCGATAGGTGCACGTACGATCGCAGTCCCGGCACCGTTCCGGAGCGGTGGGATCCGGCTCAATCATCGACCGTCCTCCCACCCCGGACACCGCGATCGCCCGACTATCGGTCATCCAATTGAAGACGTCAAAGATGTGGCTGCCTTTGTCGTTGAGGGCTCCGCCGGACCATTCGCGACGCCTCCACCAGCCGGTCAAGTACCGGTGATACGGAATCACCGTCCGAGACTGGATCATCCGAAGGTCTCCGATTTCGCCACCCGCCAACAGCTCGCTGACTCGTATCCATGGGGCCTCGAATCTTCTGGTGAAACCCATCATGAGAGGATTGTCCGAAGCCTTCTCAGCCTCAAAGATGGCGTTTGCCTCACTCACGTTCTGAGCAAGTGGCTTGTCGCAATACACCTTCGTACCGGACCGCAGAGCGTGATCGGCGTAGGTGCGGTGAGCATACGTCGGCGTCGTGATCACGACGAGGTCCAAATCAGCTTCCTCAATGAGTTCATGTCCGTCTTGGTAGAGCCGCGGTGTGATCCGTTTGCCGACGGCGCCGTACTGATCCGCGAGCGTTCGCGATGCTTCGACCATGCGATCCTGGTTCTGATCACACAAAGCCGCAACCTCAAGTCCCACGTCTGGGAAGGTCTCCGCCATGTTCCTGGCGAGGGAATCCATTCCCCGGATGCCAAGCCCGATCACGCCAACGCGAAGGGCGCTCGATGCGTTCTGGTCATGTCCTGGGAGCATACGGTCCGTCGCTTCTCGAGGCTTTCACACCGGAGCGACAATCAAAGGTTGCCTTCCGGTGATCACTCAGTTGCGCTAGAGTGAATCGGACATTAGTGAACGTACTTTAGAAACTCAAATTCGGAATCCGAGGTCAAGCATGAGTGGTCCGAGTGCTCGGACACAGACAGGTACGAGACAATCGCCCGAGCCGACCGCCGGACTCGTGCGCTCGTTGAACCTCCAAGCGGTGCTTGAGGCGATCGTCGAGGAAGGCGAGGTGTCTCGCCCCGAGGTATCCGCGCTCACCGGTCTCTCACTCCCAACAGTGGCCTCCCTCATTGCTGACTTGGAAGCGCTCGGTCTGGTCGGCCACAGAGGCCAGTCGATCGGTGCGCCCGGCCGGCCCGCAGCCATCTATTCGTTCAATGAGAGCGCGGGATACGTGTTCGCTGTGGATCTCGGGGCTAGAAAGGTCACTGCAGGCGTCTCTGATCTCAATGGATCGATCCTGCTCGAAGCAACCCAGGCAACACGACGCTCGGCTAGCGGCGCCATCGTGAACCAGATCTCGGAAATGCACCGAGACCTGACCGCCCGATCCGGCTTCGTCAGCGGTGATCTTGGAATTGCATCGCTTGGCGTCGGCGGGATTGTCCAACCAGAGAACCGAGTGCTGCGTGAGACGAATCTGCCCGAACTCCAAGAGGAAGGATTCCTCCAAAGCCTCGAGACTGCTCTCGGTATCCCGACACTGATCGAGAACGACGTCAATCTCGCTGCGATCGGTGAGAAGTGGAAGGGCAGAGCTGGCGGTCTATCCAACTTCGTAGTGATGTCCGTTGGGTCAGGTACCGGGATGGGGATCGTCATGAACGAGGAGATCTACAGAGGGGCCACTGGCGCTGCGGGAGAAATCGCTCGACTGCCGATCGGTCCGCAATCGACGAGTTGGGAGGGTAGGGACGGCGGTCTCTTCGAATTCACCACAGCAGGGCCCGGCATTGTGAGGCAGTTGGAATCCGCGATTGCTGAGGACGAGGACACCTCGTTGTCAAGCCTGTCCGACGTCAAGGACATCTTCGAGGCAGCTCGCGATCAGGTTGCACCCGCTCAGGAGATTCTTCGGTTCGAAGCCGAGCAGCTCGCCCTTGGTGTGGTTGCTGTGGCGGCACTCCTCGATCCGGAGATGATCGTCTTCACTGGGGGTATCGGAAGCCAGGAGATTCTCGTCGAGAGTATCCGAAGCCGCGTAGCCGGCATGATGCCGGTGCATCCACCGATCGTCGTGAGCCAACTCGGGACTCGCGGTACTATCTATGGTGCTATCGCGGTTGCTTTGCGACCGGTCCGAGACCGAATACTCACCCGATCCGCAACCGGTACCTAGGCTGACAATGCTCGCTCTCCCCAAGACACCTCGACACCTCCCATCGGTTGGGATGGCGCCACCCACGACAGAACATGACGGGTCCCGCGAGCGGAGTTCAGATGCCTGAGACGACGGCAAGCCGACCAAACGTCGTGTTTCTCCTCGCAGACAACCTCGGTTACGGGGATGTCGGGTGCTACGGAGCAGGCGAGCTTCGAGGGATGCCCACGCCGAATATCGACGCCCTCGCCGCGGAAAGCGTTCAGCTGAACCAATTCCTTGTTGAGTCGGCATGCACACCATCACGGTCAGCGTGCCTGACCGGCCGCCTCTCAATCCGCTCGGGGCTCTCTGTGTGCGTCGCACCGGGAGACAGCGGTGGATTGTCCTCGGACGAGTACACGCTCGGGAATCTGTTCAAGGATGCGGGCTATTCAACGCGGTACTACGGAAAATGGCACCTCGGCGAACGCGCCGAAACGGAACCTCAGTTCTTCGGATTCGACCAGTGGCGGTTTGGGTTCTACGGGTCCTCCGACGGATCGATGAACGGCGACAATTTCTCCAGATACCATGCTCCGCAATCCCTCCAAGAGTCTGCAACGGTCGTGCTTCGCGAGGCGAGCGAGCCCGGGTCACCATCAGTGGCGGGCCGCCCCTATGACGTAGAGGTTCGGAAGAACATCGACAATCTCATGGTCGACGATCTCCTTGAGTACATCGATGACCAATCGAGCTCAACGACACCCTTCTTCGCCTTCGTCGGGCTCACACGTCCGCACTTCCCTAACAACCCGTCGGACGGCTTCAAGGGGGCATCGCGGATCGGCGGCTACGGCGATTGTGTCATGGAGCTCGATTGGAACGTCGGGCGAGTGGTGACCGCGATTCGAGATGCTGGCATCGAAGGCAACACGATCCTGGTCTTTGCGTCTGACAATGGACCAACCGTCACGGCGACGGTGCTCGACGAGCTGCACGTAGCATCGGCCGGACCGTGGCGCGGTGAACTCGGAGAGCCTTGGGAGGGTTCCATCAGAACCGTCGCAATGGTTCGATGGCCGGGTGTCATCCCAACCGCGGAAGTGTCGGGGATGGTTTCGATCATGGACTTTCTGCCGACATTCGCCACCATCCTCGGTTTGGAGTTGCCATCCGATCGTCCGATCGACGGGGTGGACCAGCTTGACTATCTGCGCGGTCACCAACCGGAGTCCAATCGAGATTCGCTCATCACCTTCATTGGTGATCGCCTCGCAGCCGTCCGGTGGAACCAATGGCGGTTGTATACCGCGGAGTACACGCGCTCGAGTACCAATCCGGAGGTGGGGGGATGGATGGGTTTCGTCAATCAACCCCACACACACCCGCTTGCATTCAACATCGAGGCTGACCCTCATGAAGAGCGCAACCGCTTCAACGAGAATGCATGGCTCATGCGCCCGTATGCAGAGGTCATCGGCGAATACCTTGCAACAGTCAAAGACCATCCGAACCCTCCGGCTCCGAACTTCATCGACTTCCCGACTTGACTTGAGCATGGCAGCACCAGAACGTAAACCGCGGCCGACCGACTACGACGGTCCACGCATGCTGTTCAGGAATCGTCGAGAAGACGCCCAATCGTGAGCCTGACATCCGAAATCCGAGAGCAACCCGAAATGCTCAGAGCTCTCGACCGTCGATGGGTCGACGACATCGAAAAGCTCCGTGGGCGGATCGATAGCCCGCAGGGCGTTCTCTTGGTAGGTAGAGGCACGTCGGATAACGCGGCACGTTTCGGCCAGTACTTGTTCGGGATCGACCACGCCCTGCCCTCCGCTCTCGCAACGCCGTCGCTCTATTCGAGCTACCAGTCACGACCCGAATTCCCTAAGGACTGGATGATCGTTGCAATCTCGCAGTCAGGTGCCTCCCCTGACCTCACCGCGGTCGTCGGTTCGAAGCAGAGCGCGTCCAACCTGCGCATCGCAATCACGAACAACCCGGAATCGCTGTTGGCCTCGGTCAGTGAGGTCATTGTTCCCATGAGCGCAGGAGACGAGTCTGCCGTGGCGGCAACCAAGACCTACACAGCCTCGTTGTGTGCATTGCTGCGACTGTCAGCTGCGATGTCGACCACAGCAACTTTCGGGCTCGGAGTAGTCGCGGCGGCGGTTGACGAGGTACTCGGGCTTGAAGATGAGATCGCTGCGGCAGCTGCCTCTGTGGCTGGGATGGAGTCGTGTGCGGTCGTCGGAAGGGGCTTACACATGGCGTCAGCCTTTGAGTGGGCTCTCAAGGTGACCGAAACATCGTCAATGGCCGCCGTACCTTTCTCGTCGGCCGATTTCCTCCACGGCCCTGTGGCGATGATCGATGAGGATCGGCCATTGCTCGCACTCGTGGATGACGATCCGTTTACGCACAGGCTGGCGGACATGGTTGGTGATCTTTCCTCCGACCGGGGCGCAACGACCATCGTCTTGTCATTCGTTGACGATGTTCCTGGGTCGCACGTAGTGCGACTACCCAGCGTCGACATGCGCCACAATCCCATCGTTGCCGGAGTTGCATTGCAACTGTTCAGCCTTCATCTTGCGATCGCTCGCGGCTCAGACCCGGACAAGCCTCGAGGATTGTCCAAGGTTACAGAGACGCTCTAGCGCACGACGTGAACACACAGTCGTGCATTCCCGCGCCTCGCCGAGGCGACCTCTATGGCTCTGGACGCCGGGACACTCTGGGGCGTGGTGGCCCTGGTGTCGATCGCATGAGGGGCGAGTTCTTCTTGTCGTCGGTTGTTTTTCCGTGGCACTTCTTGGTCTTGAGACCACTGCCACAAGGACACAGACCGTTCCGACCAGCAGCCTTCATCGATGCTACGAACTCGACCTCTCGCCTCTCTGCTGCGGCCATCACGACCGATGCTTCGCTGCCATCACGAAGTGCATCTGCCATCAGGCGCATCGGCTCACCAACGTGGCTAAAGAAGCGCTTGAAACCTGAGCAGAGATAGTTCAGTCCGGGCTCACCGTCCGGTGAAGTGATGAACCGATTCTTGGGGCACTCTCCGTGGCAGGCGAACCGGACGTCGCAGTCGAGGCAATACTGGGGGAGGGCGTCACGCTTGTCCATTCCGAAGATCCTCTGGAACTCGGATCCGACGAGATCTCCCATGTCGATCTCGGCGATGTTGCCGAGGAGATACTCCGGCTCTACGAAGTGGTCACACGAGTAAAGGTCGCCGTTGTGCTCGAGTGCCACCCCAAGCCCACAGGTCTCGTTGAAGACGCACATCCCGGCCGATGCGAAACCCATCCAGTTGCGAAGCGTTGCTTCAAACGTCTGCACGAACACAGTACCAACGTCGTTACGGACCCATTCATCGAACACCACCGTCAGAAACTGACCAAACTGATCTGCTCCGACCGAGCGATCCGACGCATACATGCCGTCGAGAAAGGCTGGATTGCCATGATCATCAACTCGTTCAACGATCGGAATGAACTGCATCCAGCTGGTCTTCACGTCATCGCGCAGGAACCGGTACACCTCCAGGGGGAAGTCACCGTTAACAGCGTTGACCGTAGTGAGCACGTTCAACTCGACCTCGTGTTCTTGCAGGAGACGCAGGCCACGCATCACCTTGTCGAACGTCCCCTCTCCGCGCTTGTTCACGCGGTGGATGTCGTGCAACGGCTGAGGCCCATCGATGCTGATACCGACGAGGAACTCATTCTCCTTGAGAAAGGCGCACCACTCGTCAGTGAGCAACGTTCCGTTCGTCTGGATGGTGTTCTCGAACACCATGCCAGGTTTCCTGTACTTGTCCTGGACTTTGATCGCTCGGCGGAAGAAGTCGAGCCCCATCAGGGTCGGCTCACCTCCTTGCCATGCCACCGTGACCCTCGGTGAAGAGTGCGCGTCGATCAGTTGCCTGAGATACCGATCCAGATTCTCGTCAGACATGTGGAACCGGCTGCCCTCGTACAACGCCTCCTTGTCGAGAAAGAAGCAGTAAGAACATCCAAGGTTGCAGATCGCACCGGTCGGCTTAGTGAGAACGTGAAACGCCTCCGGCGCCCATGCTCGATGCATCGGGCGCTCAGAATGGTCGGGTCGAATGATTGGAAGGGGAAGTGGCTGCGAATTGCTCACGGCCGTGAACGCTACACGCTAGGCCGCACCGTGCCGACGAGTCTGGCAACCCAAATCAGGGACCCCCATTCGGACAAGCTACACTTGGCTACCATATCCCCGCTCTCGCAGGGATTCCGCTGGCACGCCCGGAGGGACTCGAACCTCCAACCTTCTGATCCGTAGTCAGAATCAGGGGGTACGGCCAACACTGACCATTCGGTGGAA